>Ga0255760_10006019_pt1 | contig 10237 bp, 21 predicted proteins | sample 071ome_25_FD_179960 | JGI IMG/M metagenome (GOLD analysis project Ga0255760, IMG submission 179960) | Coastal salt marsh microbial communities from the Groves Creek Marsh, Skidaway Island, Georgia - 071410BT metaG (version 2) | ecosystem: Environmental > Aquatic > Marine > Intertidal zone >... | reverse complement strand
ATGCTTATAAAAAATCCACTCACCAGAAATATATCGTGAGGAATTCTTTTCTCTTACATACCATTTCTTAGTCATAATACTCAATCCTGATATCGTCTGTACTTATATTTAACGATTCAATCTCTGGTATAATGTCCTCAATGTAATCCATCGCATCATTATAGTCATCGAAGAGAACTTCATCGTTCTCCCCGACTGTTACACCGACTCTCATACCAGTCCCTGATTTCGAAGATATACAACAGTCTCAGAACACCCTCCGAGAATCTGTCCATCTTTCACCACCCTGGGAAATGTTGCCCCGTACCCGAACTGACTGACAAATTGATCTCGGTTGAAATCTGTGTCTAACTTGTACTCGGTATAACTCTCTCCAATACCTGTGAGTACTTTCTTTACATTGTCACAATAAGGACAACCGCTTCTCGTGTAAACTGTGTATGCCATCGTATATCTCAGAAAATACTATTCTACCTCAATGTCATACTCTTCGTCAAGCTTTCTCTGTACTTCAAATAAAACTTCCTCATACTCACCACTCTCATACTCATCGGCATTCTCTACAGCAATCTCTAAGGCATTTAGAATGACATCTACTTCATGATCTGATAAGTCCAAATGAATATTTTCCATATACTATAAAGAATTCTCATTTATATAGCATTTTTGAAAAATATATAGTATAATACTAGATTATAAGTGAATTTCATGAACCGTTCGGATAATATTATTATTGTTGGTGGTGGATCAGCTGGTTGGTCAACTGCGGTGACTCTCAATAGATTTTTCCCCAATAAAAATATTACAGTTATTGAAAGTCCTGATGTTCCTAGGATTGGTGTCGGAGAAAGCACACTAGAACATTTTACTTTCTGGTTACATTCTGTGGGTGTTGATAAATCTGAACTTTTTAAATACTGTGATGCTACTTATAAATTTAGCATTAAATTTGTAGATTTTCATAAAATAGGTGATGGTGGATATCATTATCCATTTGGAGCACCTGATGTTAATGAAGCAATTTTTAAAGAATTCGGTCTAAATGCTTGGCAATATAAAAAATTACTGTATCCAGAAACACCAGTGCAAGATTATTGCCGAACTTATTTCCCTCAGATGTCATTGATTGAGAATTCTAGAATTCATCATAATCAGAATAAGGAATTCGGTAATTATAATTTTAACAGAGCATATGCATTCCACTTTGATGCAGTTAAATTTGCAAATTATTTAAGAGATAATGTTTGTATTCCTAGAGGTGTAAAACATATTGCTGGTACAGTAGATTCAATCAATACAAATGATGATGGTATTGAAAGTTTAGTACTCTCTGATGGTCAAGTTATTACCGCTGATTTATTCATAGACTGTACTGGTTTCAAAGCTCTTCTTATGAAGAAACTTGATGCAGAATGGATTAGTTATGATCATATGATTCCAAACAATCGTGCATGGGCTGTTCGTATTCCATATACCAATAAAAGAATTGAAATGCAAACTTTCACAAATTGCACTGCTCTCGGTAATGGTTGGGTGTGGAATACTCCTACTAAAGATAGACTTGGTACTGGTTATGTTTATTCGGATAAGTACACAACCCCAGAAGCTGCGCTTCAAGAGTTTAAAGATTATTTGAGGTCAGATAGAATGACCATACATGATCCTAATCGTGATGTTGACTCTCTGGAATTTAGAGATATTCCAATGAAAATTGGAATTCATAAAAAAACATGGATTAAGAATTGCGTATCCATTGGATTATCTGCTGGTTTTATTGAACCACTTGAATCTACTGGGTTGTTTACTACCTGTGTATTTGTTATGCGCCTCGCAGAAGTTCTTACTGATGATGGTTACAATCAAATCGATATTAGCAATTATAATACAATTTGCCGTGCAGACTTCGACGGTCTCTGTAAGTTTGTATCTATTCATTATGCGCTCACTCAAAGAGATGACACACAGTATTGGAGAGATATCAGAAATAGAGATTATAATGGTTACATTATTCCTGAAAATGCTTCCATGCCATTTACTCAAAGTAATCCAGACTTCTATACATCTGAATTACTTACTAGAAAATATTTTAGTAAAGACTATGATGCTAACTCAGGTACTCATTGCATTATGGTCGGCAATAACTTTAATCCCATCAAAGAGATTGATGTTGTCAAAGGATCTTATTATGGGAATGGTCCTTCTATGAAACAATTAGAATACATTGTATCGGATATCGTTGAAAAAACTCAGAAGCGTCAGAAAAACTGGTTGGAACATACAAAAAATGCTGAATTCCAATATGATTACCTTATGAGAACTTACTGGTCCTAGAAATTTTTCGGAAAATTTTTTTATTTAAACAGAGATTCTCATGGGCGTTTGGGAACCTTTGTAGGTTAGGGTAGTTTGCTTTTTTCCATTAGGGCGCCCCGCCCCCCAACCCCCTAAGGGGCGGGCGGACTGTCCTAGACTGCTGCCAGCGAGCGGCGGATGTCCCGCTCAATGTTCTTCAGGGCGCGGTGGTCGCTGGCGGTCTTGCTGGTGGTGACCAGAGCACCGCTGGCGTGTTGCCAGATGCGATGCTTGCCAGACTCGCGCCTCAGGGTGAACTCGTGAACCCTCATCAGCGGGGTGACCTGATCTCGTGCCATGGGTCACTCAAAGACGGGGATGGCGGCGATTGCTTCCTCATGGAAGTGCTCGGCGTAGACGCCTGCGATCATGTAGGCGCTGTGTGCTGTGCCCTGTAGGGTGTTGCTGCTGACCCACCCCTGCTGACGGGTGGCGATGTCAGAGGCAAGGCGGAAGCAGGTGGGGTTGCGGTCGCTCATGTGTGTCGTTTGAACTGTGGTTAGTCTACAGGCGATGCCGCTCAGTCGCGGTCGCTGATGTGCCAGGTGCCCGACTGACCCTCAGCAGCGGGGAAGGGGAACGGGCGACCCTCAGCGAACGCCTTACGGTTGGCGGCAGACCGTGCCATCATGGCGTTGTGCTGTCGGGTGTAGTCTGCCATGATGGCGGCGAGGTCGATGGTCTTGGTCATGTGCTTTGTTTGAACTGAAGTCAGTATAGGGCGGATCAGTCCCTCAGCGCGGCGATCTGTGCCACCTTCTCTGCTGTCACACGGTCTAGGGTCTGGGCAAGGGAGAGCACCGATCCTAGGGTGTTGGCGAACATGAGGCAGATGCCAGTGACGAGGGCGAGGCGAATCAGGTTGGGCATGGTAGGATGATCGATTGAACAGGGGGGCGATGCCCTCACATCACATAGAGACCGTGGCGCTGGTGGTGGTGGGGATAGTTCTGGCGCCAGTTCTGTTGACGGGCGATCAGTTCCTCATCGGTGCTACGGTGGTGGAGATCGATCATCCACTGAGGGGTGCTGCCATGCTCTGCTTCGAACATGGCGATCAGGGAAGCGATCAGGCGGGAACGGGTCATGTGCTTTGTTTGAACTGAGGTTAGTCTACAGGGGGCAATGGCGCCTAGGCGGCGTAGCAGTGCCAGTTCACCCACTGACCATAGGAGCGGTCACCAGCGATCAGCAGGGCAACGATCGCCCGCTTAGAACACTTGTACTGATACTCAGTCAGGGGGGACTTGAACCAGCGGACGCGCACCTTACCAGTGAACGGGTTCACTTTCATGGTCCACACCGAGCGGGAGATGCCATCGGCGGTGAGGGAGACAGGGATCATCGTGTGTCGTTTGAACTGAGGTTAGTATAAGGGCAGCGGTGGGGGCAATGGGGGCAGCGTGTGCCACCCCCTCAGGTGTCCTAGTAGTCGCTGAACATGTGGACCTCACGGTATCCTGACTCACAAGCGGTGAAATCGTAGCGGAGGGTGCTATCGTAGGTTGCCTCCCAATCTACAACCAAAGCACAGGGAACATCGTAGAGATCGCTATAGTATTGCTCAGCGAAATCAGCAGTGCTTTCGTATACACCACGGTAACGCTCATCGCATCCGTCGATGTTATCAATGCCGTTCTCTTCAGCATAAGCATCAACGGCATCATATCCGATCGCTTCACCACAGCGAACATACTCCTCGTAGTTATCAACGAACATACGCTCATTGTACTCATCGATGAACACCAGCATGGCGTCTAGATCATAAGTCTCATCGATCAACTCATCGATCTTGCTAACAGTGTCAGCAGCGAGCGTGTCACGGTAGGAAGCGGTAAGGGTCACGGTCATGGTGTTTGTGTGAACTGAGGTCATTATAAGCATGGGGTGGGGCAGGTTGCTGCCCCTGGTGGACAGTTCGGAGACTGTCACATGCCGTTGAGCATTTCAGCGATTGCCTCGCGATACTCTGCTTCGGTCTCAAAGGTGCGACCGTGGATCGTCTTAGGGAACTCAGGCATCTTAGCAGGGGTGGGCACATAGTCCCGACCCTTGGCGTGGATCTGAGCGATGTAGGGGTTGGAAGTGGTTTTGATCATGATGACATTATAGGCACGGGGTGCGCCCCATTGGGGGTGCTGGTGGACAGTTTAGGAATCGAACAGCAGGGCAGCGATCTCATCCATGGTCTCATCGCTGAGGTTCAAGATCGATGGGATCTCATCAGTGATGTCCCCCAGATCGAAGATCTCGCCTTCCATGTCCTGAATCTCGTCCCACATAATCGTGTCGTTTCGAACTGAAGTCATTATAGGCATGGGTCGGGACCGATCGCGACCAGTAGTGTGCCACCTTGCCAACTGTCCACGGGCGGCCGCGATTCTCAATAAAGAATGTAAATTGAGAACCGCTACAGTTAGTATAATTAACCCTCCAGCAATTCAGGATAGTATTCTTTACACTCAGCAGTCAATTCTTCATCACTATACTTATCATAACCCTCGCTGAGAAAATCATAACAAAGGCACATAAGTGTCTTGAGATCCATGTCATCCAGCATCTGCTGAATGAGGGCATCCTGAAGTTCTTTACGATCCATGACGGTAGGTGTCAGTTAGTGGTGAATGAGTTTAGATTAGGCCGCGGCAGTATCTGCGTCCTCCAAAGTATAATAAATCTTCTCAGCAGTACGATTAACAAATGCCATAAACTTACAGGCATTGTTGATCATAACTTGTTTGCCACCGTCAGCATACCATTCACGAGTGTTGCGATAAGTGAATGAAACTATGCCAACAACGATAGCAGCAATGGTGGCAATGTTGAACACCAGAGTGTCAACGAAGCGCCAGTAAAAAGTGCTGTTCATTGTGTTGAATTGATTGAACAATGGTAATGTAATCTATTCTGAGGGTGAAGTCAAGGGGTTGTGGACAGTTCTCAAAGTGTCACAGTACCCCTTGACAATTATTATCAGAATTCAATAGGATTAATGGTGGGTTCTTTATATTCTTCAGTAACACTTTCTTCAATGAAAGTATTAAGAATATTAAGGATTTCTTCACCGTTGTTACCTTGGCGAAGCATGGAAATCATCAGTTGCTTAGACATTAAAATTCCTTAAGTTTGAAAGTTTTTAAAAGTTTGAAATTTCTTAAATTATCAGAAATCCTAATAAAATGAGATTATTAAGATTTCTGATATTCTGTAAGATTCTTCAGTTCAGACGCATTCCAGAAAAGAAAGGAATTGCGCCGCCATGCTGATTCACAAACCAGTTGAAGTTCTTCTGGAAGATACGCTCACCAGGGCAACCGTGAGTGCTAAGAATAGCATTCAGGCGAGACTTGGTGGTGTTGGATTGCCAACCTCCATCCATCAGCACGATGAAGTTATCACCAACCTCGGCAATCTTGTTGCCATGAAGGAACACATGAGACACACCGTTAACAGTGGTGACCATGGTGTTAGAATTGCGCCAATCACGCTGCTCGCTGATAGCGGCATTCATTTGCTGTTCGATCTTACGCATGAGGTTCGTTGAATGAACTGAATGAATTATAAGGGGTGGCGAGGGGGTCTGGGGTGACCCCTGTGCCAGTTTCTGAACTGTCCTCAGTAACGAGTGTCGTTCATGAATTCCTTATACACTTGGGCAACTTCTTCCCAATGATAATCTTTCAGAGGACCACACATGTCCTCCATCCAATCATAAACCATGCCCCAATCAGCATCGTTTTGAGTAATGAACTGAGGCAGGGATTCCAGGTAGAAGTTGAAGGAATTCATAGCAAGAGCGCAGGGATACAAATCAAATTTCCTGACGACTCATGTAATATAACCCCTTCAGTGCCCCCTGTGTGGTCTCCTGTGCCACTTCGAGAACTGTCACAGGGTCTGTTTACATAAACTCCATCATGTAGTAATCACAGGTCACCTCAAGTTCAGCAGCACGCTGTTCAATTGTTTCAGCATATGCTTGGGCGATTGAATCATCTTCATCTGGGGAACTATGATGTCCACAGAAGAGATCGAGTGTGCTTTCATGCATAGTTTCAGACGGCAACTTTACGAGTTTCGTTGAGCATTTTACGCTGTGCTGCTTTGATATCATGTAAGCAGTCATACAGTTGATGTACATGGATGACATCATATCCACCAGGGGATTTAATATCAATCCGAGTAGATTCTGCCCAGTTGATGACACCATCCTTGACAGTTGTGGTGTAATAGTTGCCATCCTTTTCCCAGTAGGCAAACCCTTCACAGACAACATAATTGTCACTCGTAGTCATAATCTTCAGTGTTAAGTTCGTAATCATCATACTCAATACTCTCTACAATGTCAAGAACATCATCATCGTAGAGAATGTGATAGAGTTCTTCTTCCATTTGATCAAGCAGGTTGGACATCAAGGTAAACGATCTTTACTTTTTTATTTTCTTTTTTAACCTTTTTGATAGCATTCTGGTGGTTATTTGCTACAATATAACCTTCTTGTGAGTCTCCATCACTGGTCTCAAAATAGTATTCAAATTTGGTCGAAGACATTTGTTTGTTGAATAGTTTATGAATTCGACAGTTATTTATTATAACTGTCTATAGGACTAGTCGGACTTGAACCGACAAGGATTAAATCCGACAGATTTTAAGTCTGTTGTGTTTACCAATTTCACCATAGTCCCTTAACTGTTAAGTATAAGTTTTCCACAGAATTATAAAAACTGTGGAAAACTTAAATCTTAAACTTTTGGGGTTTTTAAGATTTCTGAGATTCTTATAAATTCTCAGTTTTCAAGATTTCTGTCATTCTATAAGATTTTCAGAATTCATAAGATTCTCAGAAATCAACAGAATCATCATAGCAGATGCCCTGTGTGGTTGTCAAGTCCCTCAGAGGCACTTAGAATGCCTTCTAAGGGGGTTTCGGAGGATCTCATAGGGGTTGGTCCCTTTGAACCCTCACAGAGTTATTATAAGGGCATTATAGGGGTTTGTCAAGGGGGCGACTGTGAGGACCTTCTGACATGTCTGTGAAGATTTTATACAACCGCTTGACAAATCGGTACACTGCGGGCTTAGATGACTATAAGATCCTCCATTTCGAAGGTTTTCCACACCTTTTCCACAGACATGTGGAAAACTCAACTATATTTAAAATGACATTTAAATCATGCGGAAATTAACCAACTCTATTCAGATTCTTCCTATAATTACACAACCAACCAGTAGTAATATACTTTGTTGTAGTCTTAGGAGCAACTCCACGATGTAAGTATGTCCAGGTAGCAGGAAAGATTAAGAGTGAACCTTGAACAGGTTGAATACGAGTACCGTCGATGAATTCAGTGTAACCATCATCACCCTCAGGAACTGTATTCAAATACCAAATGTATGTAAGTTGTCTGATGATTGGTTGCTCATGAATAAAATGCTCTACGATATTACTATCATCATGCCATGTATAAAACTCTCCTGGTTTTGTTTGTTGTATTTGAAATCCAGTATCTTGAATGTCACCATTAACAAATGGATTAATGAATTCATGAGTAGTTGATTTAAGATTATGAATATATTCTGGCATATATCTTGCAAGAGTTTCATATAATACTTGTCGGATATCTTCCCAGTGACTTAAACCACTCAAATAAAGATCTGTAGATTGTTTAATATCCTTATTAATCACATGTGGTCCTAGTTGTCCTACTCGTTGATTGTCCTTATCATCAAGAAATCGATCAATGATGGTCTGACATGTATCAGGTGAAATGGTATTGGGGAAAGTTTGAATAAAAGTCATTTGAAAATATCGGGGTGATTTTTGAGTTGATTATCTTCGCTATAAGATGATGATACAAAATTCTTATAATAGCACCAACCAGTAGCAATATATTTAAGTTCTTTTGTTGGTGGTACTCCACGATGTACATGAGTCCAGGTAGCAGGAAAGATCAAAGCATGACCTTGTTTAGGTTGAATTCGTGTGCCATCATAGAATTCAGTATAACCCATCTCATGAATAGTATTCAAATAGATGATGTAAGTAATACCACGATATCTACCAGTTGACATAACATGTTCATCAGTATGCCAATTATAATATCCTCCTGGTTGAGTGCGTTGCATATTGAATCCAGCGAATTTCATATCCTTAAGGAGTGGATAATATACTGGAATCTTTTCCTCTAAAATATTCTGATAATCACGAATGACATCAAGTAATTGATTTCTCATGTGGTCATGATATTTACCGTAACCAGGGGCGCTAGTAATATGAAGATCATCAGACTTTTTAAGTCCATTATCTTTATGTCCTTTACCAACAATTCCTGATGAAACACGATCATCATTGTTGAACTTATGAATCAATCCATCACAAAATGATGCATCAAGAATAGGTTTATCAGTATAGTAAATGTGATTATGAAACATTTTATTTCTTAGCGAGCGTACAGATAACCACCAGACCAATCAGCATTCTCCAGCAACCACTCACGATCTTTGATGATGCGGAGATCATAGCGCACACCCTTAGCAGGAGACTTCCAGGATGCGGACTTATAAACTTCTCCAGTCTTCTTGTCCACAAAACAATGAACAGAACGAGAAGCACCACCATCAATCATAACAATCTTGTGGTATTTCTTACCGCTCTCGATCGAGTAACTGATAGGAGAAATACCCTGCTTCAGTTTCTCGATACAGGAGAGATGATAACCAACATTCTCACCCTGATCAACATAACGCTGATGACCACGAATAGCGTAGTCATGATAGTTTTGAACCAGAGCATCACAGAGCATGTAGCACCACTTCACAACATTCAGTTGGATGGTGTTCTGAGCATCACGCTGAGCGCAGTAATCAGAGAACTCTTTAGCGGTCGGATTGGGCAGGGAAATCATGGTGTGGTGTCCTGTGCTGATGAACATAGTATAACCCCCTCAGAGGCGATCTGAGGGGGGTCTGTGCCAGTTTATGAACTGGCATAGTGGGACAGTTGCCTCTCCAGTTCAACCTTTAGTGTGATCAACTGTTGGAACATATAATTTTCATATTGATTTCCTGTCAGAAGTTCAGTCAGATTGTTCACCTGTTGAAGAGCGAGAATCAGTTTTGTTTGTTCGTTCATCGAGATAATCAAACCTAGGAGACAATAATACTATAAAGAACCAGGCAAATGATGCTGATATGATCAGGAAATAGATCATCAGACGGGGCGATCCCACTGATGATTACAATAGGGACACTGATAAGCATTTTGAGCATCCTTATGATCATCTTCAGTGACAATCACACATGCGGTGTGGAATGTACCATCACCCCAATCTTTGAGCACCCAACTATGATTACAGTTAGGACATTCGCGGAGTTTAAGATAATCAATCATCGGTAGAAATTAGTCGTTTACGGTGTATTTAGAATAGCATTCTGCCATTGTATGAAGTTTGTCAATCTTGTGATCAACAATCATATCATAGGCATTTTCATCCTCCAAACTGAACATTAACTCCAATGATGGTGGCGTGAGGGTTGCGGGCGAGGGCAGTTGAGCGAGCATCTTGAGGGTTACCAGCGACTACTTTTTCTTCAAATACTTTGCCAGCGGCAAACATTTTAACGATCCAAGTCATGATGACATTACCTTTTCATACAACGAATCAAATGTATCCTGATCATCAGGATTTAATAAATCAGGATCACAGAATGTGTCAATCTTAATCAAGATTTCTTGTAGGAGAACGATCTCCTCATAAAGCAAATTGCTGATGTTCATGGACAGTCAAATCAGTAGAGTTCGTAAGGTTCAACATTGAACTCGATCACATCAAGAAACTCTTGAAAGCGATTGAGTGCTTTTTCATTCATCTTAGGGTCCATGAA
>Ga0255760_10006013_pt1 | contig 10241 bp, 8 predicted proteins | sample 071ome_25_FD_179960 | JGI IMG/M metagenome (GOLD analysis project Ga0255760, IMG submission 179960) | Coastal salt marsh microbial communities from the Groves Creek Marsh, Skidaway Island, Georgia - 071410BT metaG (version 2) | ecosystem: Environmental > Aquatic > Marine > Intertidal zone > Salt... | reverse complement strand
CCCCACCGCAGCCCTTATCAACCGGGACGACGATTCATCGACTTCAGATTGAGGCGGAAACGTACTTGAAGGCGTGTGCTCATCGAGAGCCACTGCTTACCGCAGAGGACCTGAAAGACCTGTGCGCAGATGTTGTCGCCGCTGTGTGGCCTCGACGGGATGAGTTGGTGTACCCCATGCGATATCTCCGAAAAGTGGCTCGGCACAGATTGATAGCATTTCTCCGGGAAAAACGTCGGCGGATACAGACGCACTCAGAATGGGAGATGCAGCATCGTGACGAGCGACAATCTCACGCTGGTTTGGGGCTTATTGCGACCCCAGAGGATGCTTGGGGGAATCGAAGGGCATTTGTTGGAGAGTTTCTATCAGGCCAAGATGGACATACCAGACTGATTGTACACTTGCGATATGAGGCGAAATATTCCTGGCAGTTGATTGCGGACGTCGTGGGCGGTTCGGCGGATTCCGTCCGGATGAAGGAGCATCGGTTCTGTCAACGGACTCTGGCTGCCTGGAAAGCTCGCCGGGGATGCCCTGTGGGACCTTGATGGAAAGTCTCTTCGTCGGGCGAATCAGAGACCGTTCTTGTCCGTAGCAGAGGCAATCCATTGATGCTCCTCTCCAGTTTTCCGGGCAACACCGTGTTTTACGATACCCCGTTCACGCTATTTCTGCTTCTAATAAACATTCTCGTGAGTGGCTATGCGCTTTACCAGGATCCATCTCTGATCGGAAAGCTGTCGTTCAAGCCTCGGGAAATTCTCAATAACAGAGAATGGTACCGGATGATTACTGGAGGATTCGTACATGGTGGACTGGGCCACCTGGCGTTCAACATGATCACGCTCTACTACTTCGGGCCGTATTTGGAGGCGCAGATCGGATCGTTCGCATTCCTGATTGTTTACTTCGGAGCAGAATTAGCGGCTCATGCGCTCACCTTGCTGCTACACAAAGACACACCGGGATACAGTGCAGTCGGTGCATCCGGGGCTATTTCCGGACTTGTCTTTTCCTTCTGCCTGTTTCAACCGTTTTCAAAGATCTACCTCTTTTTTGCCATAGGAATCCCAGCTTGGTTGTTCGCCTTCAGCTTCGTCGGCTTTTCCATTTGGGCCATGCGTAAACGAGAAACGGGCGCATTGGGTGGTATTGCCCATGAAGCGCATTTGGGAGGTGCGATCGGGGGACTGGTCTTGACGCTTATCATGAAGCCCAGCGCGCTGCAGAGTTTCCTGAATCAACTGGGGTTGTAGGAGGAAGACCGTTATTGCTTCAAAATGTTGATAGGCCATGGCTAGGGGCAAGAACCCAAACCAAACAGGGTTCGGACGAGAAATCCGTTATTGCAGTGTTGCGTTACCGCTGGCCCTTTCCCTATCTTTCTGTCACTCATGCCGCCTGAGATGGTGTCCCTGTTGAGGGATACTCAGTCGCGCAGTGACTATGGGCACCAAAAAGCTCGGTTCGTCAGGACCGGGCTTTTTGCGCTTTTGGGGAATGCCCATCAGCGTTGAATCGAGTGGTGGCTTTTCAAGACTGCCGAACACGCCATGCGATGATGGTTATGCACAGAAAGGATAAAGCCCTTGTGAATTTCTTGTGGAAGGAACAGGTGGGGCTATTGTTGACTCAGGTAGGAGGTCGAGCTATAATGGTCCCAGTGCCTGACGGCACCGTTCCTTGACGCGACTGAGTCTCTAGGCTGCATGAGGCAAGCCACGCCACCCGAAAGGGAGGCACAGCAGGGCCCCTGCACCAGCATTGATCGCTTAGGTTTCGAGCAAGCCGAAGTGGGAGTTGGAGCAGTGCCGGCTACAAGCCAGGGGGATGTTCGAAGATGCGGGTCGCAAGATCGGCGTTGGACGGCAGATGATCCCGGGTGAAGAGCCGACATCCCGAGTCGTAAAAAGATGATTCCGATCGTCTAGATGTGACCAGGGAGGGAAACGAGAAGAAACTTGAATCGAAAGCGTCCCGGCGCTTTGCTTCAAACCTCTTTTCGGGATGAAACGATGAAAGATCACGGCAGTCGGCTTAGGCCGGCAGCAGGTCACGAAGCGATTCATTTGACCAACGAACCTGTTCTCCCGAACGTCTCTTCGGAGGCTGACTGGAGGAAAGACGTTGCCCGGCCGATGAAAACCACCTCGAAAGAGGAAGGAGGATCGGACGGAGACCCTGTAGGCTGTCGTCTTTATCGTGTGCCCATACGATGGAGGCAATACGGATCGCCGTTCGCGGAGACCGTGTTACCCGGATCTCGGTCAAACGAGATGTGGGATCCACTGAGACTCGAACCTCCCTGAACTGGTGAGGAGGAAGCGCTTCGGCGTAGAGGCCACACCAGGGGAGGTTCTCGTGTCGGGAGCAGAAAAGAAGCTGTCCTTAAGGACGGCTTTTTTTTTGGCCTGACTTTTTTTCGGGAAATGTCGGAATCGCCGGAGCGGGGGCTGTCTATGCCAATTGAGCTACGAGGTCTGGCAAGGTTGACCAGTCTGTAAACGAGTGGACATCCTCGTGCTGGTGACCCCGCTCGGAAAACCAGGCCACTTTCCATCCTGCTCCGATTCCACCTTCCACGTCAGAGGAAAGCGAGTCACCGATGTAAAGAATTTCGGCCGCATCCATCCCGGCCCTGCGGGCGGATTCAGCGAACAGCCTTGGATCGGGCTTCAATACGCCCACTTCCTCACTGATGACAATCACGTCCGACAAGCTTTCGAGCAAAGGGAATTGTCGGAGCTTGGCCTGCTGGATCTCAACAAACCCGTTGGTCAAAATACCTGTGGGAAGATGCGAGGCAACAGCTGCAAAGGCTTCGAATGCCCCTTCTATGGGTTGCCAGTGCTTCGAATACGTATCCAGATAACGATGGGCCAAATCCTCGTCCGCTCCCGTATCCAACCCCAGGCCCTGCAGTAATTGAGAAAAGCGCCCCACTTTTGCTTGACGCTTCGTGAACTCACCTGCTGAGTATTTTTGCCAGACCACAGGATTGATCTGCCGATAGAGAGCATGGACCGCTTCAAAGGATTGGTTTCCCAAAGGCCGGTCGGCACTGGCGTGCATGTCTTGCAGTGCTCTGTGCTCTGCATGTGTGTGGTCCAGTAGTGTATCGTCAAGGTCGAAGTAGACAAACCGTACACGGCTTGCTTCTCGGTCGAACGTCAATCCGCTCTTTGATGGCCTTGACGAGTCACTTCGATTATCCATCGATGACTGCCTCGAACATGGCGTATTCCTTTTGCTTGATGCCGCCCATGGATTCGAGCGCATTGATCAGGACTTTGTTGCTGTCCAGAATCCAGCTCATTTCTCCTGCCAGGATGCCAACTTCCAAGCTCTTGACCACGCTTTCGTGTATGAGAACGGTATCGATGGCTTTTCCGTGATGCGCCTTACGCACTCCCATGAGGGGCATTCGTGCTTCTCGGACAACGCCGCTTGTTGCCATACTCAAGAGTTTGACGAGTCCGAACGGAAACAGACGGCCCGAGGGAATGGTCTTGAACACATAGTTCAGATCGGGAAGCAAAACGGAAACCCCCACTTCTTGGCCGTCGATCTCGGCGAACAACACAAGGCGTTCATCGATGATCTGCTTCATGTCCTTGGCGAGCTGACTGAATTCGGAATCCGTCATGGGCACATGGCCCCAATTTTCGGACCAGGCATCATTGTAGATGTCCTTGATGAGCCGGGCTTCTTCCTCGAATCGGCTCATATCCAATTGCCTGATGGTCAGATTAGGGAAACGCCGCCGCAGGAGACTGATGCCTCGGTCCATTCTCTCCTTGTTGTAGAATCTCGTGTGGGCGTAATAGGCCCACATGGTCATCTTACGTTCAAAGCCATAATCCAGAAGGAATCCCTCGTACCACGGGTGATTGTAGGGCATCAGGATGGCAGGCTGCTTGTCGAACCCATCCACCAGAAGTCCAGCCACATCGTTCATGGAAGGATTGGTCGGACCGCGCATGGCGCGCAGTCCTTGCCCCATGAGCCATTCAGCAGCGGCGTCCAGCAAGGCCTTGGCGACAGCGGAATCTTCAATCGTATCGAAAAAGCCGAAGAAGCCCACGCCGTCGTCGTATTTCTCGAGATGCATTCCGTTTCGAATACCCGCGATACGACCGACCACCACGCCGTTCTGGTCCCTCGCCAAAAAGAGCTGCATGTCACCGTGTTCGAAGAAGGCATTCTTCTTCGGATTGATCAGCTTTGCGACATCTATACGAAGGGGCGGTACCCAGACTTCGGTGTCTCCGAACAGATCGAAGGGAAACTGGATGAACGCCCGACGATCGCGTCGCGATCGCACGGGACGAACTTCAACAGACTGGACCGAAGAGGGAAGGTCAGGCACGCGAGAACGGGGTTACGCTAAGCATCATGCAGCATGACCAAAGGTACGATGCAACAGGCAGTCTTATGCTGCGGACCCGTTCGGAGCAATGACACCATGTTTCAATCCTACCCGACGGAACGCTTCGAGAATAAAGTCGAGGTCTTCGTTCGTATGCGTTGCCATGTAGGATGTACGCAGAAGCGACTGTCCCTGAGGTACGGCAGGTGGAATCACTGCGTTTACGAATACGCCTTCGTCCAAAAGATCATGCCACATTTCAAGACAGGTTCGCATGGTCATAGCGACTACTGGAATGATGGGTGCCTGGCTCTTGAGGACATTGAACCCAAGGGACTTGAATCCGTCTCGCATGTAATCAGAAATCTCCCACAATCGATCGAGACGTTCTGGCTCTTCGATCAGAATCTCAAGGCATTTGAGAACCGTGGCAATGGCAGACGGCGGCATTGAGGCGCTGAAAATGTGCGCAGAAGCCGTATGGCGGATGTATTCGATGACTTTCTTGTCACCGACTACGAAGCCACCGAGTGAGGCAAAGCTTTTTGAGAATGTGCCGGTGGTCAGGTGAACGCGATCGGACAAACCAAAATGAGCAGCGCTGCCGCGGCCGCCCGGACCTATGACGCCCACGGCATGAGCATCATCCAGCATCAGGGCGGCACCGAATTCTTCGGCCAACGCAACCAATTCCGGCACCTTCGCAATCGCTCCGCTCATGGAGAAGACACCGTCAGTCACGATGAACTTGCCGGCGTCCGGGCTCTCAACTGCTGCTTTCTCAAGCATGCGACGCAGGTGCGTCATGTCATCGTGCTTGAAGCGGACTGTGTCTGCCATGGACACCTTGGTTCCGGCAACGATGCAGGCATGGTTGTCCTTATCAGAAAAGACGATATCGCCCTTCTTGGCTAGGGATTCGATCACGCCCTGATTGGTCATGTAGCCTGTCGAGAACAATACACAGGCTTCGGCTCCCATGAATTCCGCCAGTCTCTCTTCGAGCTGCAGGTGCAGGTCGAGCGTTCCGTTGAGGAACCGAGACCCTGTGCAACCGGAGCCATATTGTTCAATGGCATCTTCGGCAGCTTTTTTCACACGGCGATCCGACAGGAGACCGAGATAATTATTCGACCCCGCCATGATGATCTCGCGTCCATCCATGATCGCGCGCGTGCCATCATTTTTCTCGATAGGACGAAAGTAGGGGTAGAGGTCCGCTTCCTTGACCTGGGCGAACAGTCCGTTCTCGTCGAAGAACCGATCACATTTGTCAAAAAGTGCGGGCTGCGCGGGTGCGACCGGAGCTCCCGAAGAGCCGGTCGGCTTGGTGTACCTGTCAGACATAATGCGGAAACCCGATTTCAGAGCATCGGTTTGGGCGTCGATTGGCATCGTGACCAAAGCGTATGGTTATGGTTGGGCGAAGGTCGAGAATCGTTACACCTTCTCATCCACAAGGGATGTGTTGTGTAGCCACGATAAGCGCCCTCTGGTGGCCCACGAAAACCAAACGCCTGCAAATGCACGTTCCCCAAACGGGTTCCGGCGGTTCACCCTAGGGTGAACCGCCTCACTCGGTATTACCGAGGTGGAATCGAGCTGACAGGCGGAGTCCGCCCGGTGCCGGTGCAGCCTGAAAACTCAGGTCCTCTCCGACGTCAAAATCGAGTAAGTGCGCACTTACAAAAGCGTCCAGCATCGCCAGACCATACACTAAGCCGATGCCAACGAAGGAAAAGTCACGTGATCGACGAAAAATATTTCTTTGGGATTGTAGCGGACGAGAGGAAATAGCTCCAAATTCAGCAGCGATCTCGTCATAGGAGCTTTTGAAGCCGATTTTCGGATTGGATTCAGCCTCGCCTGCTTCGACCAATTCTTGCCACGCTTTGTACTGATAGGCTTTCCGATACAGCTGGTAGTCACTGTTTCGGATCGTTGCACGATAGGCCAAAAAGCCAAGGCCTCCGTAAACGAAGGGGAGCTTGATGTATTGCCTGTTGTAGATCTGACCCCAGCCGGGAACGACAGCTCCACGCCACAAGGCGCCATTGGGAGAATGCGATTCTCTGGTCACCACAATCGTACTGTCTCCTTGAACCAGTTGGGCACGGGACGGGGTCGTCATCACCGCAGCCAGGAGCAGCAAACCCAACGCTCGTCGTAACGCATCGTATCGGACAGACATCGCGTCTACCGTTCGAAGAAATCAACGATGCGCTCCAGATCCTCGTCCGAGTAGTAGTCCAGCTCGACACGCCCTCCTTTGCCTTCTGCGCCGGGCTTGATCTGTACTTTGGTACCGAGGGCCCGTCGCATACGGTCAGCCATGGCACCCATCTCAGCAGACACTGCTTGGTCTACTTGCTTGGAAGATTTCTTTGACGGTTTTGATGGCGGCTTAAGAAGCTGCCTGACTTTTTGCTCGACCTCGCGAACAGACATCCCTGCTGCAGCGATCTCGTCCATGAGAGATTGCTGCAGGGTCTCGTCTTCCAATGGAAGGAGGGCTCGGGCATGACCAGTGGTCAATACACCATCCCGCAAGCCGGCCTGAATGAGTGGAGGAAGGTTCAGAAGTCGGAGGAAGTTGGCAATGGTTGAGCGATTCTTGCCCACTTTCGTCGCAACCTCCTCCTGGGTCATGGCGCATTCGTCGACCAGGCGCTGATAGCCCAGTGCTACTTCGATCGGATTGAGCTGCTCTCGCTGCACGTTTTCAACGATGGCCATTTCCAACATGGCCTCGCTGTCTGCTTCCCTGACAAAGGCTGGAACGGCACTCAAACCGGCCATGCGCGCTGCTTTCAGGCGCCGCTCTCCCGAAATGAGCTCATACCGATCCGTTCCCGTCTTTCGAACCGTAATGGGCTGGATAATGCCAAGCTGCTTGATAGATGCCGACAACTCCTGAAGAGCCGTTTCATCAAAATGGGTACGAGGCTGATAGGGGTTCGGAGAGACCTTTCCCACTTCAATTTCCGCAATCGTTCCAGCGGCTCGGATTCGCTCGTCGAAATTGTAGAGCTTCGTGCTTTCGATGCCGGCTGGCTTTGAAGCATTATCGTCCGAATCCGGCAGCAGTGCTCCGAGTCCTCGCCCGAGGGCTGATTTCTGCTTACTCATTCGTGATCCCCATGCTGCCCGGAGGCATCTTCTTCTACCGTTTCAAACACATGACGATTGGCACGCAGGACTTCTCTGGCCAGGCCGATGTAATTCCGGGACCCGGTGCTCGTAGCGTCATAAAGCAAAACGGGACGGCCAAAACTCGGTGCCTCGGACAATCGCACATTCCGCTGGACTATGGTATTGAAAACTTTCTCCCCGAAATAGCGGCGGACCTCGCCGGCCACCTGGTTGGCCAATCGTAACCGTGTATCAAACATGGTCAGTACCACACCTTCAATGTCCAGAGCGGGATTGAGATGTTGGCGTACCAGTTTGATGGTATTCAGCAATTGTCCGAGACCTTCCAGTGCGAAGTACTCCGCCTGAACCGGGATAATGACCGAGTCTGAAGCCGTCAGTGCATTCAGGGTCAGCAGCCCCAGTGACGGCGGGCAGTCAATGATGATGAAGTCGTATCGGTCGCGTATGGGTGCCAGAGCACGTGATAACATGCGCTCACGATCGGGGAATTCAACCATCTCGATCTCTGCGCCAACCAAATTGATGTGGCTCGGAATGAGGGAGAGGTACGGAGATTCCGTTTCTACAATTGCGTTTTCAGCTGGCAGCGTGCCAATCAGGATCTCGTACGATGATCCCTCTACTTCACGAGGGTCGATGCCGACGCCGGATGTTCCGTTGGCCTGTGGATCAAAATCCAGAAGCAGCGTCGGATGTTCCATGGCTGCCAGTGAGGCAGCCAGGTTCACCGCGGTCGTGGTTTTACCCACACCTCCCTTTTGGTTGGCTACAGCGATGATTTTTCCCATATCGGGTCCGGAACCGGGTTGTTCTTCGTATAGCTATCGAATCTATGAAGACCCGTGGCGCGCTTCCACCGAAGAGGGCCTTCACAGGGGACGAGTTATCCACGAAATGTCCGCTGATCTTGGCCGGGATCGTATCGCTCGGGCGCGTGTTGTTCATCTCATGGCGCGTCGCATTGTCATCTCACCTGAAGAGTTTCCGGTTGCCGATCCAGAAGGATTGGACTTCCGGGAAGCACTTAATGAAAAGCAGTATGAGGCGGCAACCTGGGGCGCAGGACCGGTCCTCGTAGTTGCCGGAGCAGGAACGGGGAAAACGCGCACCTTGATTCACCGCGTTGCCTGGCTTGTTGGTCATGGGGTGGCTCCTGAGCAACTGGTGCTTCTCACGTTTACTCGACGGGCGTCCCAGCAGATGCTGACGCGTGCTTCGACTTTACTCGACGGGCGCTGCTCGCGCGTGCGGGGCGGTACGTTCCATGCGTTCTGTTTGATGCTGTTGAAGCAATATGCTGCCAAGCTGGGGTATCCAAACGGTTTCACTGTTTTGGACGCTCAAGACGCGGCTGATGTCGTAGATCTGCTGCGGGGACCGGTAGCGGCCCGTTTCAAGGATCGGCGTTTTCCGAAAAAGCGGACCATTGCTTCGATCTTCTCCTCGATTCGCAATACCGGGCGATCCCTCGATAGTGTTCTGGAATCTGCTTATCCCCACTTTCTTGAGTTCCTGGAGCCGCTCAATGGTCTCTTCGAGCAGTACGTGCAGTACAAGAAAGAACAGGGGCTGATGGACTACGATGACTTGCTCATTCTGACCTTGAAGCTTTTCCAACAAGATCCGGGTGTTCTCCGGGAGGTGGCCTCAGCCTGTCGTTACGTTCTTGTCGATGAGTATCAGGACACCAATCGCGCACAAGCGCTCCTCGTAAAAGCTCTTTCCAGTGTTCACGGAAATGTGATGGTGGTAGGCGACGATGCCCAGAGTATTTACCGATTTCGAGGATCAGACATGGGTAATATTCTTCGGTTTCCTGAAGAGTATGCCGGGGCCTCGGTCATCAAGCTGGAGCACAACTATCGATCTACCCAGGCTATTCTGGATCTGGCGAACGAAGTGCTCACCCAGGCCAAGCACCGCTTCGACAAACGCCTCTACACCGAACGAGGGAAAGGTGATTTACCGGGAATTGTACCAGCCCCGGATGACCGATTCGAAAGCCGCTTCGTGTCCCAGATGATCCTGGCGCTGCGAGAGCAAGGAGAACCGCTCAATCGCATGGCTGTCCTGTTTCGAAGTGGACACAATTCCTATGACCTGGAGGTTGAGCTCAACAAGCGGGGCATCCCTTTCGTGAAATATGGCGGCCTGAAGTTGGCTGAAGCTGCCCATATCAAAGATGTGATCGCTTACCTGAAGGTGCTTGAAAATCCGCGTGATGTGGTCGCCTGGAATCGCATCCTGCAGCTTCTTGATGGTATTGGACCAAAGACGGCAGGACGCATTATTGAATGGGTTCAGGGAGCGGAGGCCCCGCGATACACAACCGATGGATCTCCGTTTTCTGCCGCATATGTAGCGTCTCTGTCCCGGTTGTTCGATGTGCTGGGGCGCTTACGCCAGCATGAATCACCACTGGATGAACAGCTGGAATCGATTCTCGCTTACTACGCTCCGATCTTGCGGGAGACATACACCGAAGACTATCCCAAACGGGAGACGGACCTTGAGCATTTGACTGGGGTCGCGTCACGGTTTGCAGATCGAGCATCCTTGCTGGACTCGCTGGCACTGGACCCCATCGAGCTGAGCGCTGTAAATGTGGAGAAGGAAGAGAAGGATGAACCACCGCTCGTACTTTCAACGATCCATTCAGCCAAGGGCCTTGAGTTCAAGTCAGTTTTCGTGATTCAGTCCCTGGATGGCGTAC
>Ga0255760_10006004_pt1 | contig 10253 bp, 9 predicted proteins | sample 071ome_25_FD_179960 | JGI IMG/M metagenome (GOLD analysis project Ga0255760, IMG submission 179960) | Coastal salt marsh microbial communities from the Groves Creek Marsh, Skidaway Island, Georgia - 071410BT metaG (version 2) | ecosystem: Environmental > Aquatic > Marine > Intertidal zone > Salt... | reverse complement strand
AAGCAAAAGCTGCACCCAAGGCCAAAGCCAAAGCAGCACCAAAGGCTAAAGCCAAAGCTGCGCCAAAGGCGAAAGCCAAGGCGAAGGCTAAAGCCAAAGCAGCAGACAAAAAAGAAGGCTGATATCCATGAAGTGAAGGGAAAGCATCGGGCTTTCCCTCTCAGCTTAAACTTACGGTACAGACCGTTGTCAAAGCTGGGTAACTTGTACAGAAATACGCAATTGCAGTGAAGGAGCCGAAATATGGCGGAAATTACAGCAGCATTAGTAAAAGAATTACGGGAAAGAACCGGGCTTGGCATGATGGATTGCAAGAAAGCCCTGATGGCAGCCAATGGCGATATGGATCAGGCTATTGAGGATCTGCGTAAAGAAGGCGGCCTCAAAGCAGCCAAGAAAGCAGGCCGTACGGCAGCAGAAGGTCTGGTGCTGGTCAAAGTAGCCAGTGATAACAGCAAGGGTGTGATGCTGGAAGTTAACAGCGAAACTGACTTTGCAGCCAGAGAGGAAAATTTCGCCACGTTCGCCAGACAGGTGCTGGATGCCAGCTTCGAGAAAGAAGAAGCGGATGTGGAAAAACTGATGGATGGTGAATTGGAGGCTGCCCGATTGGCTCTGGTTCAGAAAATCGGTGAAAACATCACGGTCCGGCGCATTGCCGTTGCTGCAGAAGAAGGGCATGTGGTTGGATCCTATGTGCATTCCAATGACAAAATTGCCGTTCTGGTGACACTTAAAGGTGGCGACGAAGCACTGGCCAAGGATATTGCCATGCATGTGGCTGCAGTAAACCCTATGGTCGTCAAAGCTGAAGATGTCCCGGCCGAGGTGTTGAGCAAGGAAAGTGAAATTTATACTGCGCAGGCAGCCGAAAGTGGTAAGCCGGCGGATATTGTTGAAAAAATGGTTAGTGGTCGCCTGAAGAAATTCATTGCTGAAGTGACATTGACCGAGCAGCCTTTTGTTAAAGATCCTGATGTAAAAATCAGCAAACTGCTGGCAGATGCCAATGCGGAAATCGTCAGTTTTACCCGCTTTGAAGTTGGTGAGGGTATTGAAAAGCAGACTGTTGATTTTGCTGCTGAAGTAGCAGAACAGTTAAAAGGGTAAGATTAAATCACCCCATACAGCGATTCAGGTCCTGGCAGCACACTAGCTTGAGATAATCAATGAGCACCAAGATTCGCAAATACGACAGAATACTACTCAAACTCAGCGGTGAAGCGCTTACTGGAACGGCCGACTTCGGTATCGACCCAAAAGTGCTTGACCACATGGCGCTTGAGATAGGGCAGTTGGTGGAAATTGGTGTTCAGGTTGGCATGGTTATCGGTGGGGGCAATTTGTTCCGTGGGGCAGCCTTGCATGAAGCCGGTATGGAGCGGGTAACCGGTGATCACATGGGTATGCTGGCTACCGTGATGAATGCCCTGGCCATGCGTGATGCTCTGGAGCGGGCCAATATTCCTACCCGTGTCATGTCAGCAATCCCAATGAGTGGTGTAGTTGAGCACTATGATCGTAGAACTGCCATCCGGCATCTGAAAGATGGCGATGTAGTCATCTTTTCAGCCGGTACAGGCAATCCCTTTTTTACCACGGATTCTGCAGCCTGCTTGCGCGGCATTGAAATCGATGCCGATTTGGTACTAAAAGCAACCAAAGTAGATGGTGTTTATTCTGATGATCCGATGAAAAATCCGGAGGCTGAAAAATATGATCGCCTTAGTTATGATGAAATTCTTGAGAAAAAACTGGGTGTGATGGATTTAACGGCAATTTGCCTAAGTCGTGATCACAATTTGCCAGTCAGGGTTTTCAATATGAGCAAAAAGAAAGCCTTGTTCAATATCCTGGTAGGTGAAGAAGAGGGTACGCTCATTGAGGCTAACTAACGCCTTAGCAAAGCTTGAGGAGGCACGAAGTGATTAATGAAATACTAGCAGATGCAAAGCAGCGGATGGATAAAAGCCTCAGTAGCCTTGATGCCGCCTTCAACAAAATACGTACTGGTCGCGCTCACCCGAGTATTCTGGACAGTGTTCAAGTAGATTACTACGGTACCGAAACGCCAATTCAGCAGGTTGCCAATGTGGTGGTGGAAGATGCACGTTCCTTAATGATCACGCCTTGGGAGAAAAACATGCTGGGGCCGATTGAAAAGGCAATCATGACTTCGGACCTCGGCTTAAACCCTTCCAATAACGGCGATGTCATTCGTGTGCCAATGCCGCCACTGACAGAAGAGACACGGCGCGAATATACCAAACAGGCCAAGCAGGAAGCGGAGAATTCACGGGTTGCATTAAGAAATATTCGTCGTGATGCCAATCAGCATTTGAAGGACTTACTCAAGGAAAAGGAAATCAGTGAAGACGAGGAACATCGTGCCGAGCAGGAAATCCAAAAACTGACGGATAGTCATATCGCCAAGGTCGAAGAAAAATACACAGCGAAAGAAGCCGACCTCCTGTCCATCTAGACAGTCCGAGCCAACGCCGATGTCCAGCGAGCCAAGCAAATACCCACGCCATATTGCGATTATTATGGATGGCAACAATCGCTGGGCGAAAAGCAAGAATAATTCCCAGTTATCCGGTCACCGTGCTGGCGCTATCCAGGCTAGAAGCATCACTAATTATTGCGCCAGACTCGGCATCGAGTATCTGACGCTATTTGTATTCAGCAGTGAGAACTGGCTGCGTCCAAAAAAAGAAGTGAATGCCCTGATGGCTCTCTTTCTGACGGTCATGCAGCGTCAAGAAATCAATAAATTACATGAACAGAATATCAAGATAAATTTCATCGGCGAAGCTGAGCGCTTTCCCCGAAAATTAAGGCAACAGATGCTAGCCGCAGAAGAGCTGACGAAAAATAACAGTGGTTTGGTGGTCAATGTTGCAGCGAATTATGGCGGACGCTGGGATATTTTTCAGGCAGCCCGAGCCATGGCAAAAGCTGCCAGCGATGGTGAATTGGATTTGCAAAGCATTGGGGAAGCGGATTTCAGTCAATTCATGTCACTGTATGGCATGCCTGATCCGGATTTATGTATTAGAACCGGCGGTGAACAGCGCATTTCCAATTTTCTATTGTGGAATTTTGCCTATACCGAGCTTTATTTTACAGATATGTACTGGCCTGATTTTGATGAAAAGGCGCTGGATATAGCACTTGAGGATTTTGCCAAACGGCAGCGACGCTATGGCAAGGCCAGTGAACAGGTTTTGCCCTGATGTTAATGCAGAGAGTGATCACAGCCACTGTCTTGCTTTTATGCCTTTTACTGGTAGCCTTTTTATTAAATGAGCTGGCATTTTTTTTATTCATCGCCGGTGTTTCCATGCTGGCTGCCTGGGAGTGGGCCGGCCTGGCAGGCTATGCAAAAAAATCTGCACGCATAAGCTACGGTCTTTTATTTTTTTGCATTCTCGTTCTTGCTGAGAGCGAGTTTCCAGATGCGCTTATCTCGGTACTTATCTTCAGTATCTGTTTTTGGTTCCTGGCTTTTGTCTGCATCCTGACATATCCCCATTCAAGCAGAATCTGGGACAGGAAGCTGCTATTGCTGGTGGTCGGGCTGATTGTTATTTATCCCACTTCGTATGCTTTGCTGTATCTCTATAACAGCGACTATTTTGCGTACAGCTTTCTGGGGCTGTTTTTGTTTGTCGGCGCTGCTGATACAGGCGCTTATTTTGCCGGTAAATCCTTTGGTCGACATAAACTAGCTGCCAGTGTCAGTCCAAATAAAACCTGGGAGGGCGTGCTAGGTGGCTTCCTCAGTTGCACACTTATCTCACTGTTTTACAGTTACCTGTTCCACCTATTAATGGAGGAGCCTTTTCCATTGTACTTTGCGCTTAGCTGCCCCTTACTGGTGAGCATTTTCAGTGTTACCGGCGATCTTTTCGAGAGTATGCTCAAAAGAGTACGTGATGTGAAAGATAGCGGACATATCCTGCCGGGACATGGTGGTATCCTAGACCGTATCGATGGGGTCATGGCAGCAACACCGGTGTATCTCTTATCCACTGTTTTTTTCCTCTAACAGGCATATGTCAGACGCTCAGCAACAACAGGTCACCATACTTGGCTCAACTGGCTCAATAGGCCTGAATACCTTAAAAGTCATTGCCGAAAACCCGGATAGTTATCGTGTCTTTGCTTTGAGCGCCAACACGAAACTAGAGCTCATGTTTGAACAGTGTCAGCGATTTTGTCCGTCCTATGCAGTCATGGTTGATCCGGCAGCAGCCAAAGCATTACAGGATTTACTTTCCCGGGGGGGCTCGCGCACTCATGTCCTGTCCGGGGAAAAAGCCCTGTTGGAAATAGCTGCCCACGACAATTGTGACATTGTGATGGCCGCCATTGTCGGCGGTGTTGGCTTGATGCCAACTCTCAGGGCTGCCCAGGCAGGCAAACGTGTCTTACTGGCCAATAAGGAAGCCCTTGTTATGGCCGGTCCTTTATTCATGGAGACCGTCAAGCGAGCTGGTGCACTGCTCCTGCCAATCGACAGCGAGCATAATGCGATTTTTCAGTGTCTACCGATCGGAGCGAATGCCCGTTTCGAGGATAAAAATAAGCAGGGCGTGGATAAAATTGTCCTGACAGCCTCAGGCGGACCTTTCCTGACCAGCAAAGCGGAAGAGCTTGCCCGGGTGACACCTGCACAGGCTTGTGAGCACCCCAACTGGCGGATGGGGCCTAAAATATCAGTGGATTCTGCTACTCTCATGAACAAGGCTCTGGAATTTATCGAGGCCAGTATCCTGTTCGATCTGGAACCGGCCAGAATTGAGGTACTGATACACCCCCAAAGCATCGTTCACTCTATGGTCCACTACCGGGATGGTTCAGTGCTGGCTCAGATGGGGAACCCCGACATGCGTACGCCAATTGCCCATGCAATGGCCTGGCCAAACCGCATTAAGTCTGGCGTCCAAGCTCTTGATTTAAAAGAGTTATCGTCACTAGACTTTAGCGCTGTAGATAAGCAGCGTTTTCCAGCCATTCTACTGGGTCAGGAAGCGGTCAAAGCAGGCGGTACAGCGCCGGTCATACTCAATGCGGCTAACGAAATTGCGGTTGCGGCATTCTTGACCAATACGCTCAGTTTCACCCAAATTCCTGTTATCATAGAGCGAGCACTGAATCAGCAGGAATGCAGGCGTGCAGACAGTATCGAGGAAGTTCTGGAGGCCGATCTCGAAGCCAGGAATTTGACCCGGCATTTGATTTCGAACTGTCAATAAAAAGCCATTGCCCGTCAATAAAGCAAAACTACGAAATGGAAACTATACAAGCCATATCAATCAACATACTTGCCTTGCTACTTACCCTGGGCATATTGGTAACGATTCACGAATTTGGTCATTACTGGGTAGCCAGACGCTGCGGTGTCAAAATCGAGTGTTTTTCCATTGGCTTTGGCAAGCCTATTTTAAGCTGGTGGCGTGGCGATACCGAATACCGCATTGCCTATTTACCCCTGGGTGGTTACGTCAAAATGTTCGGTGAACGTGAAACAGAAATTCCCGATAGCGAAAAGCCCTATGCCTTTAATTACAAACCACTGTCGCAAAAGACTGCAGTGGTAGCCGCTGGCCCATTGGCGAATATTTTTCTGGCAATATTCCTGTACTGGTTGATGTTTATGACTGGGGTGACCGGTGTCGCACCAGTGATAGGCGGGCTGGATGCAGATTCACCAGCTCAGCAGGCTGGTCTGCTGCGTGGTGCGGAGATTGTCAGTGTGGATGGTGAGGCAACCAACACCTGGCAAGAAGTTCGTGTCGGCTTGCTTGAGCGTCTGGGTGAAAGCGGTGTCCTCAATCTGGGTTATCAGCTTGAAGGCAGTGACCTGATACAGAGTACGACTATCAGAATTGATCGCTGGCTTGTTGACCAGGCTGAGCCCGATGTGCTTTCTGCACTGGGTATCAGACCCTGGCGCCTGGATATTCCTGCGATTATCGGTCAGGTAGTGCCACAAAGTCGTGCTGAGGCTGCCGGTTTACAGGCAGGCGATGAAATTCTCAGCGTGGATAACAATCCGGTCAATGGCTGGCTGGAATGGGTAGAAATTATTCGACAAAACCCCGAGCAGCTAATGCAGATAAGTGTCAGCCGGGCAGGGGAGATACTCAATCTGTCCATTCGTCCTGAACTGAGCATCGACAATAACGGTGAGCAAAGTGGTTATATCGGTGCCGGCGTCGAGCCTCCTGAGCAGATGCCCAGCCTGCCGCCGGAGATGAACCGATCGGTGCGATATTCAGCACTGGCTGCCATTCCATATGCTTTCACAGAGACCTGGAATAACGGCCTGTTTATCATCGACTCCATCAAAAAGATGATTGTTGGGTTGATTTCAGTAGAAAATCTTAGCGGACCAATAACTATTGCCCAAGTTGCCGGGCAGACTGCAACTTTTGGCCTGGAATACTATCTAAGTTTTCTTGCGGTACTGAGTATCAGTCTGGGGATATTGAATTTATTACCCATTCCGGTGCTTGATGGGGGGCACTTACTGTATTACTTAATCGAAGCTGTCATACGACGTCCAGTGCCGGAAAAGGTGCAGGCAATGGGGATGCAGCTGGGTATCTTTATCATTGTTTCTATCATGTTTATTGCCTTTTACAATGATATAAACCGTTTACTCTAAAGGCTTCTGTAGTTAGTCAATCATGTCAAAATCTATAGCGCGAATTCTGTTTTCTTGTGTATTGCTGCTTCCAATTCCAGCAATAACATTGGCCCAGAGTTTTACGGTTTCTGAAATATATCTGGAGAACCTGCAACGGGTATCTTCGACCACTATTTTCAGCCTGATTAATGTCAATATTGGGGATGAAATCGGCCAGGCCGATCTGGCCAATATTATTCGTGACCTGATGGCAACCGGCTTTTTTGATGGTGTTGAAGTTTCCCAGGGTGATAACCAGGAGCTTATTATCAGTGTCGAAGAACGACCTTCCATTGCCAGTGTCGACCTTGAAGGGAACGATACGATTCCTGAAGAAGTGTTGATGGAAAACCTGGTTTCAGTGGGTCTCGCAGTGGGGGAGCTGTTTAATCCTTCTGTGCTAGAAAATATGCAGATTGCGCTTGAATCCCAGTACGTTTCCCAGGGGCTATATGGAGCTCTAGTAGATATAGATGTGCAAGAACTGGAGCGAAACCGGGTTGCTGTCCAAATCAATATTACAGAAGGTGACCCCTCCAAAATCGTTCATATCAACATTGTCGGCAATCAGGCTTTCAGTGATGAAGAGTTGCTGGAACTGTTTGAGTTAAGGGAATCTCATTTCACCTCCTTTTTTTTGGGAGATGATCGTTATTCCCGTGAGCAGATAACCGGCGATCTGGAAAATCTGGAGTCCTTCTATCGTGACCAGGGTTATGTCAACTTTGTTGTTACCCTGCCGGTTATTTCACTGTCGCCAGATCGTAGCGAAGTCTACATCACCATCAATGTCAATGAAGGGGAGGTGTATCGTATCAATGACGTATCGCTGGCCGGAGACCTGGTTGGTGCAGAAGACCTGCTGACTGGTGTGATGAGCTTTATTCGCCCTGGACAGATTTTTTCACAGATTTTGATTACCCAGGCTGCTGAAACCATGAATAGCATTCTCAGTAATCGGGGATATTTCTTTGCCGAGGTTAATGGAGTTCCCATCATCGATGAGGAAAACGGTACGGTCGATGTGACTTTCTTTGTGTTGCCAGGTAACCGAACTTACGTTAACCGTATTAGTTTCTCGGGCAATCGCTTGACGATCGATGAAGTTTTACGTCAGGAGATGCGCCAGATGGAAGGAGCGCCTGCTTCCGTTGCTGCGCTCGAACAATCCAAGATCCGGTTGGAAAGGCTGGGCTTCTTTTCCTCTGTAGACTATGAAACCAATGAGGTGGGTGGTATCACGGATCAGATTGATGTTAATTATATGGTGGAAGAGCAGTCTTCCGGTTCCATCAACTTTGCTGTGGGCTATGCCCAAGTCCAAGGGTTGACCCTGAGTGCCAATATCCAGGAAAACAATTTTCTGGGAACCGGGAATACAGTGGGAATTGGGGTAAATACCAGCCAATTTGCAACCAATTACAATTTCAACTTCACGGATCCCTATTACACAGTGGATGGTGTTAGTCGCAGCTTTGGTATTTCCTACAGCAAATCGGATTATGCTGAATTGAATCTGACGAGCTACAGCACCAACCAGTTTGGTGTGAATGTCGGATTTGGTTATCCCATCAATGAAATCCAGAACCTGAGTTTTTCATTGGGTTTTACCAACACTGAAATCGACACAGGCTTTGGCCCGGTCCAGGAAATTCTAGGTAGCCCAAGGCTTGATCCAGCCATTACTAATTATATTGTGTCACCGGTGCGTTCTGAAGAATTCGTGGATCCGATTACCAGTATCGTTTATCCCATATCGGATGCGGTGATCGCACCCTTGAGCAATTTGCCTAATACGGCTTTCCAGACCTTTGACCCCGGTTTTATCGATATAGAAGGTGACAAGTTTAATGATCTGACACTAACAGTGAGTTGGAGTCGCAATAACCTGATACAGCCAGGTATCTTTCCAAGAGGTGGTAATTCACAGGAATTATCAGTTCAGCTGGCTTTGCCGGGCAGCGATATGTCCTTTTACCGCATGCAGTTTTTTGCGGAAAACTATATTCCCCTGAACAGGTTTATTCCTTTCTTTTCGAATGCCTGGAACCTGCATTTTGATATAAATCTTGGCTATGGTGATGCTTATGGCAGTTCGGAACGCTTACCCTTTTTCAGAAATTTTTATGCAGGCGGACTCAGGACTGTCAGGGGCTATAGGGCAAATACACTGGGACCCAGAAGCACCTTTGCGGCAGACTATCAGAAACAATATACCCAGCTCTTAAGAAATGCCGATGGGAGTATTTTTCTCGATGCAACTGGGAACCCTTTCTTTGACACAACATCTGAACAGGCGTATATCCTGGAGCAGGCCGTGGATGCCAATGGCAACTCGGTATTCGATGCTACTGGCCAGCCGGTTTTTGTCGACGAATTATTTGTTAGGGACCTTTATGTGGGCCGATCCCAACCTTTTGGCGGTAATATTCAGGCTGTCGGTACAGCCGAATTAATATTCCCCTTTGGCTTTCTGGAAGACCAATCTCGCCTGAGATCGAGCGTGTTTATCGATGGTGGTAATGTATTTTCCAGCTATTGTACGGATCGGCAAATTTCCCAGAATAACTGCTCAAATTTTTCTTTCGATGAATTTCGCTATTCTGCCGGTGTCTCGGTTAGCTGGTTCACTGGCATCATGGGGGTGATGACTTTCAGTCTTGCTAAACCGTTTAATAACAGTATCATTGATGAAAGTGAAACCTTTCAGTTCGATATTGGGACAAGTTTCTAGGCGGGAAAAATTTAGACTTATTTGTAGGGGAAAAACCAATTGCATGCCAGGATGCAGGGCGCAAAAAATCAACTAATTTTGCTGTAGGGTATTTAAAATGAAAAAGCTATCAACAATTTCCATCGCGTTCATCAGTCTGCTTTTTGCTGGCATGGTGTCGGCACAGGATATGGATCAGGGTGGTGCTTTAAAAGTTGCCGTTTTGGACATGGCGACAGCATTGTATAACTCAGATCTGGCCAATGCCGTTCAGCAGCAATTAAGTAATGATACGGCTGCTGATTCCCAAAGAATTAGAGACCTGGCTGCAGAGGGAACCGCTTTACAGGAACGTTTGCAGGTGGATGCGGAAGTGATGAGCGAAGCGGAACGTCGACAAATTATGGAGCAACTCGAAGAAATTGGCGTACAGTATCAGTTTTTGGAAAACCGAGTTGATCAGCTGGTTCAGGAAAGAAGAAGTATTTTTGAGCAGACCTATTCATCCAATCTGATCCAGGCCATTACTGCTGTCGTTGAAGAAGAAGACTTTGATATTGTCCTGCGAGCTGAAGTCGCCCTGTTCTATAAGGATGCCATGGATATTACTGCCCGTGTGACTGCCAAGTTGAACGAGCAGCAATAACACCTGCAGTGTGAAAAACTTGCCCACCTATGATCTGGCCAGCCTGGCTGAACTGCTCCAGGTTGAATTGCAGGGTGATCCTGCAATCAGGATTTCAGGGCTGGCCACTCTCGCAAAGGCAGGGCAAGAGGATTTAAGTTTCTACCATAACCCGCTGTACTTTCAGAATCTGCAAGTGAGCAAGGCTGCTGCTGTTA
>Ga0255760_10005980_pt1 | contig 10275 bp, 9 predicted proteins | sample 071ome_25_FD_179960 | JGI IMG/M metagenome (GOLD analysis project Ga0255760, IMG submission 179960) | Coastal salt marsh microbial communities from the Groves Creek Marsh, Skidaway Island, Georgia - 071410BT metaG (version 2) | ecosystem: Environmental > Aquatic > Marine > Intertidal zone > Salt... | reverse complement strand
GTCGTCGATCAGCACGGTGTAAAAGTGATCATAGAACCGAACGCTTTGATGTCAATCATAGGAACAAAAATGGACTTTGTCAGCGATAATCTTCGCTCCGAGTTTACGTTTGAGAATCCAAACGCGAAAGCCTCGTGCGGATGCGGCGAATCGTTCTCGGTGTGAAGAAGATCATCCAAGGCAGTGATACATCAAAGAGTAGCAGAGTAGCATAAAATAGCGAACAAGAAAATAATCAAAGCGACAACATAGCCAAATCATCGTCACTATCACGATCGCCGTTCAACACGTCATCACAAAAATTGTAATAAAAAAATGCATCTACATTGCGATTATGATCCAAGTCCTTGGTTTTTCTTTCGTTGCGTAACTTCAATGGGTGATTTGATGCCATCCTTTCTAGGACCGAGGCCTTTTCCGATTTCAAAGCCCATCTTTTCCATCATTTGTCTTGAAATGTCGCTTACAAAAGTTGGTTCGACGGGAATCGCGTCGACGCGCAGCTCTTTCAAATGCGATTTGTTGGTTTCTTCTGCATCTGTTTCACTTCTCGGCACAAAATCAACGTTAGCCGATAGCGATGGCAGCTTTTCATCTCTCTTTTTGCGAAACATTGATGGTTTGCCTTCTTTCTTGCTTTGTATTGCATCACGTGGCTGTTTCCTGAATTTCCGCAAACATTCAAGTCTCTCGGGATTATTCAAATACTCCTCTCTGCTCATGATTGGAGCGATAATATCCGCAATCTCAACATCTTCTTTGCTGTTAGGTTCAGGGACGTACGAAACACTTGTTCTCTTGACAATCAAAACATGCTCCTTCTTGTTCTTTTTCTTATCGTCGTTTACGAAAAGTCTGTAGCGAGACGCGAGCGCTTTCAAAAGTTTTACATGTACGCGGGGCACATTCGTAAATATCAAGTGCTGTTCGTCATCATCGCTGTCGCTCAAATTCTTCTCGGGTTTTGAGCGAGCCAGAATTTCAAAAGCTTCTCTAACCTTGTCGATCCATCTCGTGTCTTCTTTATTGTTGCTCCTGTCTCCTTTCCTTCTCGTTAATTTACGCTCTGCTCTCTCCTCCCTCAAACGTGCCATGTGCAATTTCTTGAGTTGTTTTTTCTCCCCTGGAAGCACGAAACGTTTCTTTCCCTTCTTTGTGTCAGAGTTACTATCACTCCTGCCAGTAGACCATTGCCAATCGGGCTCTGGATATATATCTATATCGAAATCCCTTGTCGTTTCAACCCCTACGTCGTCGTTTTCGCTATCGTTCTCTGACATGAGCTTTTTAAATATTTTTACATGAGATATGCAAATACATCTTGTGCGTAGCCATTTCAACACTCTCCACACGTTGCTGTCTTTGAATCATTACTATGTTTGAAACTTGACGCGAGAAACGCGTCCTAGTAATCACCTAAATTTTATGTCGCGGAGCACATTTTCTTATTCTATTTCTGCATTCTTTTGGCGCGACAGCAACAAATTATACGAATAAAGCTTTCCATTTCTATGTATGCGCATCGAGTTACTTCGTTCTCACAACCGTCATCATCTTGTCGACGCAAGTCCACAGTGAATCGTTTCGATCGGAACCAGTCTAGATGTATGCCTTTATCGAAGGAGACGAAATATGATTCACGAAGAAGAAAGGTAACTGTATCTTCATCTATAACACAACCGTCACGGAACGTTGACGAAAATGATGATGATGATGATGATGGTAAAGCATATACTGATGCGCAAAAAGCTAACTTTTGGAACGTCTTCTTGACGGATGCAATTGAGATATCAGGAAGTGGTGTCCCAAAGTTCAAACGCTATAAAACCGAGGAAAACAAAACATCAACAAATAACAACCAACAACAAGAACAAGAACAATCCCACGAAGAAATCGTACAAGGAACGGGATTTCTTCAACGCCTCACCCTTATAGGACTGATATTGAGTATATGCTTCTTAGTTTCGGCGATTCAGGTAACACATTTTCCAACTGTAAAATGGTGCTTGATGAACCCAGTTGAGTTGTTGCAAAACTCCGAAGTATCTCGCGAAGTGATTCGCAGACTCATAGCGCCGCTCGTCCGTTACTTGGCTTCTTTTTTCTTTGCACGCTGGCGAATTAGGTGGGCGTTGGGCTTCGCCGTGCTCTCTTTCATAGCTCCAGCTGTAGAATTCGACTAGTTTAATCATAATATTAGATAAATATGTGCTATGCATTCTATTTGTGGACGAACTTCACTAAGCTGCGGATTTCCTTCTCGTCTAAAAAATAAGGCATTCGTTCGTTGCTGGAAAGCAAAATCAAATTCGCTTGCCACCCGTTGCTGACTATTTGGTTATAAAACTTATTCACGTCTGCTTTTGCGCGTCGGGACGATTCCGATACTGCCCAATCGTACGCTTCTTTCTCATTCAAATCCTTGCGAAACGGCAAGTTGCGAATGTGTGCGACTTGCAAAATGCCTTGTAGTACGTCTTTCGAAGTTGCTCGGTGCGATAACGCTAGGAGCGCCCTTCCTTTATACTTTAACGGTTTTCTATCTCGCATGAATATTCTGGACAAAATATTTCCTTTTTTCTGCACATACGGTTCGTAAGATAAAACGTATGGTCTATGCACGTCGTCTTTGAAAGCAGAAGCGAGCGCGTCAAGCGACGAACACGCGTTTCCTAAACTTGTTACTCTCAACGGAAGCGCAGATGCATCGAGACGGGCAGGGAACAACAAACGCTCCTTTTCTGCCACTTGAAGTTGAGTGGCGAGCGTCTTCTCACGAACAAAAGCTTCGGCAATAATTTCAGCGCGCTCTTTATTCACCGTCCGAAGCTGAACCGATTTCAGCTGTTTATGTATCGAAACCAAATCAATCGACGCCAAAATAGGGAATAGCGCCAACGGAACCGCGCGTTGTAGAGCTAAAGACACAAATTTTGTCTGGAACTTCATAACTGATACACCCAGAGCTAAGCCGATGTTGTCCGCCAAGACTTGCTGCGCGGATGTTTTCGCTGCTATCTCACCTAAATTTTCTTCCAGAGCAAATGTTTTTTGAATCGGAGGTCTGACGACGTTGCCAGTTGTTATCCCAATCGACTTGCCAACATTTGCAACAGTGGCGATGGCTAAGAAATGTTTTGGAAAGAAGGGCGTTATTGTCTCTATGAACACTGCGCCGGTGTACACCAAGGAAGACGAAAATCGTAAACGTTTTACGTCCGAATCAAAGCTTCTACCAAAGTTTGTTGCTACGGAGAGCTTTCCTAATCTACCTAATCCATCTTTCAAAACCCAATTCAAAGCAGCCGCGGCAGGTATTGATCTAGAAGCACCGAGACCGATGGCGGCAAGCATTTGTTGCGTCGCTAAAACCGTCATGCAAGAACTGGCGATTCGTTGCGTGAAGCGATACTTTGCATAGTCCCAATAATCCGACGTCACGGAAGTCTTCTGCGGGAAGAACGAGTCACGGATATTATCTATTTGTCGAAGAAACGCTCGTTTTTTTCTACCCAAATGTAACGGATCGAAAGAAAAAGCGCCATTCAAGTTCAAGTCCCGCGCCTCTTCCGGCGATAGCAAACGAAGCTTGTTGCCATCGAGCGCATACTGGAGCTTAAAGTTAGAGCCTTTTCGACTTTCCCATATGGGCAGTGGGATTGCTCTTTTCTTGTTATTCGTGTTCTTATCATCGCCCGAGGACTTTTTTGTTCGCATGTCTGTTTTCGTCTTTTGTTTTTTGTTTTCGCCGCACGTCTTGGAAGAGGACGAGGAAGAAGAGGTGAAAGAAGCGAGGACGCTTCTATTTTGACCGAGACGTCTCTGCTTATTGAAAATAAATCTCTTTCCAGCGATTATGTGCTGTGCCAAACCATCGCGTGAGCGTCCATAAGCATTCACTTTTGTCGTCGACGCGTACTCGTTCGAGCGCGAACGGTGTTGATGATGATGGTATTGTTGGCGGCTTGACGAAGAACTCATCGCGTTCCTTTTCTCATACCCTCGCTTGCAGCGCGATAACGAAGTTAACAGAAGGGAAGATATGCAATTTCCTTCTCGGATGAGACGGTATATCCCTACCGCGAAGAAATGGACGTGCCTACTCGGGGGCTTCTCTGCCGAGCGTCGTGTGTAAGAAGTGAAGAAAATGTCTCGTGTTTTGCGAAAAGTTGTTGATTGTACAAAGTGTAATTACAAAAGGGAGCGCGCGAGTTCTGGAGTATTAAGCGAAACCCCACGCCAAATCGGGATCATCTACTTCGACGTGCACGTCACCATCTTCGGCCCATATAGAAGCGTCGCCAGCACCGACTCTCAAAACCTTCGGCACATCCCCAACCGACAAATCGATAACCGTTGAAGCGAGTTGCTCCGCGTCCGTGCCGGCATCCAAGACAAAGGCGCATCTCGAGTATTCGTCTCGCATCACGATGGGCTGTACATCTCCATCGAAAGGTACCGTCGAGCACATCAACGGCGCGTCGAGCAAGTCGAGCAAGGCCAGAGTCACCTCGCAATCTGGAAGTCTGCATCCGATCGTCTTTCGTTGTTGACACTTCGATAGTCTCGTGTGCCCCGCTGACGAGGTATCCAGGAGACATATTTTCGGTAACGATTTTGATGCGGGTAAGATGAAAGTGTAAGGTCCTGGGAGGCACTTTCGAGCTAATTTGAATGGATCCGTCATTCCCGGTCGCGTCGCTGGTGGAAAACCAAGCGTATAGGTATCGATGTCTTGAAACCCTCTGCACAAAATGGATAACGGTTTGTTCGAGTCGATGCCTTTGATGGTGTATAGGTTCTGAATCGCATCCTTATTATTCAAATCCGCAACGAACGAGTATTTTGTATCCGTGGGGATGATCCCCACGCCTCCTCTTCGGAGGAGCTCAGCGCACTCTTCCAGCGTTCTCATGTTTGGGTTACTTCTTGTCACCTCGAACAACACAGCCGTATCTTCTTGGAGTCCGATGCCTCCACCTCCGCCTCCACCTCCGCCATTTCTACTCTTATTCCCACGTTTAGCGCGTACTCTTACGGCCTCACCTCTTTTTACACGCGTTAAATAAGCACCTCTCGTAGCTCTATGAGACGACGACGACGACGACGACGACTGGCAAACTAACGACGACGAGTTTGTTAGTGCCTCTGTTATGAAGGGTGATGAGTGCATCCTTTATGTCGTTTTGTTTATATATTGATAGCGCGTTTTCCCTCTCACGCGCGTTTATAAAATCTCAGTGTTTTCTCTGTGTATCGCGTACGCTCTCTGTCGAAGCAATTAATCGCGAGTGCTGCACAGTTACGCGCGCTTGTTTTTTCTGAAGAAAACCGAATCCGTTTTGGGGTGACGTCTCTTATCGCACGAAGGTGCACGGCGAAAAAGAATGGACCACACAGCACAAAAAAACACAATCAATTTTTTATTCGATCGTGCGCGCCTCCTCCGTATTCACAAATAGCACACGTTCACGTGTTTTCTGCCTTCTTTTGTCACGCTTTCTGACGCGTCCTATATACACGCGCGCGCAAACATCACAAAGAGATTGCGTGCTCCAGAGAACAACCTTTTGCCCACTCTCTTTCGTACATCTGCAACATAAAAGTGATTTGTTCGAGAAGAAACGAAGAAAACAACAATAGTCTTTGCGTGTTAGCATAGGAGGAGGAAGCAGAGAGAAAGAAAGAAAGAAAGAAAGAGAAAGGAATTGAGAAAGGTTGCGAAAATACGCGTGAGTATCGAAGCGACATGAGTTCACGTCAGCACTCTCCGAAGGCGTCCAAGCCGTTTTCGAAATCGCCGACGCTTTTCCTCGCCGGCTTTTCTCGCTCTTTCTCTTTGGAGGACCCGAAAAATAGAAGAGCAGTGTTTTCTATATTAGCACTTTTGACTGGATTAGTCGCGCTCACGGCGTTATTTGAAACCGAAAATCAACTATTTCCGGTGCAACGGTCGCTCATTCCAATCAACGCGGATCAAATTTACAGAAGAGTGTGGAGCGATCCTTGGAACAGCGGCACGTCGTCAAAGTCACTGGACGGAAGCAACAGCACATTTACGAGACAATCGAAACCAAAAGTTATCATCGAAGGGAAGCGCGATAAATCGAATCAAAAGGATCTCACTCGTTCGTGGCAGGGAGTTTTATCCGTAGTCGTTTTCGTGTGCGGGTACGCGCTCGCCATCGCTGAGGAATCAATCGGCCGAGGATTCAAGAAATCGATTCCAATCACCGTCGCCGCGGGAATCATTTGGGTGCTAGTCGCCTTAGGGTATCGCGACAAAGGACACGCCGTAGCGTTGGTGACGCAAGCGGCACGACACAATCTCACCGAGTTTGTTGAAGTGTTCCTGTTTCTTTTATGCGCCATGACTTTCATCAACACGATGACTCAACTCAACGTTTTCGCGCGCATTCGCTCCTGGTTGCAAGAAAGCGGCTTCTCTTATCGAAGTTGCTTCTGGGTCACCGGCACCGTCGCCTTTTGGCTGTCGCCAATCGCGGATAACTTGACAACAGCTGTCTTAATGGGTGCAGTCGTCTCCGCTGTAGGTAAAGGCGAGCCAGAGTACGTTGCCATGTGTTGCGTAAATATCGTCGTCGCCGCAAATTCGGGCGGTGCGTTTAGCCCCTTCGGAGATTTGACGACGCTCATGGTATGGCAGCGTGGCACACTTTCACTCGCAGATTTCCCTCGTTTGCTTATTCCAAGCATAGTCAACTGGGTCGTTCCTGCGTGCTTGATGCACCCTTACGTCAAAGATGGTGCGCCGCAGAAAGCGTCCGAGGAAGATCTTGCGAGCTCGCGTTTGAAACCAGGCGCAGTCGAAGTCATTTGTTTATTTCTAGGGACAGTCGTCATGACGGCCATGTTTCATTCCTATGCGCATCTTCCACCTGTTTTAGGCATGATGACTGGTTTAGGATTGCTTAAACTGTTCGGATGGAGTCGGACGTCGAAGACTTCTGCCCAAAGAGGCACGATGAGCGACGACGCCGGAGGGGGCAACTATAGTTTAGAAATGGATGGAGTGTTGAACCAAAAAGATGATTTGGAATACGCACGAACGAAAAAAGGAAACGATAGAGCTTTAGATATTTTCAAACGATTAGAACAAACTGAGTGGGATACGTTGATTTTTTTCTACGGGGTTATCATGTGTGTCGGAGGCTTAGGGGTGTTGGGCTATTTAGAACTGCTTTCGCACAACTCGTTTCGCGCTTTGGGAGCGAACGCGGCGTGTATTCTCATTGGTTTATTGAGTGCGGTAATTGATAATATACCGATGATGTACGCGGTTCTATCGACTGAACCAGCCATGTCAAAATCAGAATGGCTCCTCATCACCCTCTCGGCGGGCGTCGGAGGTAGTTTGTTTTCGGTTGGTTCAGCCGCTGGCGTAGGTTTGATGGGTGTTTCGCACTCGTATACCTTTTTATCCCATCTTAGATGGACTCCAATCGTACTCGTTGGATACTTTGCGTCTATATTAGCCCACTTTATGGTGAACGGAATGTAAGAGATTGTAACAATATAAATTCATCATCATAATAATGATCATAATTGTTATCGTAATCTTTTCACACACGAGAAGTCAAGAAAAGGTTATCTCACATGAACCACATTTCAACTCGTTTTTACTTCACTTTTAAATACTTAAACTTCGAAACGCATACAATTCCGTTCCATGGACGACATTTATAAGCGCAGGGAAGAATGCACAAAGGCTGCGATGGAGGCTGGAATCACGAATGCGCTGAAATCACTCGTTGCGGCGATTCCAATCGTCGCGTTTCTGTCTACGCGTTCCCATTTTGTTAAGAACTCAGTATCGACGAAAACAGCGTTGGTTGTTTCTCCGTTCTTCTTTTCGTTTTTCCTTTCCTCGGAACTCGAGATGAATCGATGTAAACGGCGTCAGGCGGGCATGTCAGGGTAAAATAGAAAGCACGCGCGATGGATTTACGAGTTAGTACGGCGGCGGCGGTTGAGACGACAGCGGATGATGATTTTGTAATTAACTGTCTTCGAACCGAACTTTTAGAAGCAACACCAACCTCTCGAAAAGAAGCATTGTGCTGGGTGTATGATGACATGAGTGCAAGAGCAGAAAATCAGGACGTTCGTAGCAGATTCACGCGTCATCTCCTTAAAGAGCTCGTTCCAATCGATGAGGGGTTTTCAAAAGCTCTTCTTCTGTATTTCTGCGAATGTGGTTCGGCGAAGTTTGTTGTGGACTTGATTTCGCCATCCGAGTGGCGAAAATTTTTCGTCAGCGAGGACGAGGCATCCCCTTCGTTGGGAATACTCAAGTCGTTCTTTGGAAATTTCAGATATGACGGTGAACACCTGAAAGGGGCGAAGGCTCTTCAGCAGTACGCTTTGCGGAAAAGGGAAAATGTGTGGCATCATTTACGATGGAAGAGTAAAAATTCTCAATCGCCGGTTGTTTGCGCGACAAAACCGGGAACATTCTGTGAATTGGATGTGGAAAAGACACTGCGCGGAGAATTTGGCGATGAAAGGAACGGATTTTGGTCGAGTGAAGATTTCATAAAATGTCTTCGTGAGTCAGCAAAGGATACCATAATGATAAACTGTTCCTACTTTGTGGATCTCCTCTTTGCACGTTTGCGTTTCAAGGATACAACGGATGTTCTAAAACTCAGAGGCGACATGTACTCTTTTCTCATGCAGCAGCAACACGCTTATAACTGTCAAAGGCTCTTACCAGTAGTTCGTAAAGAAAGCGATCTGTTGAAACTCGCAAATGTCTTATTTCAGAGCAACTATAGAGATTTAGACGAGTTGTGTCTTGCCACTGCTCTAAAATTCCGCGCGCGGCTTTTTGGAAACGCATTAAATGAAGATACTGTTCAAAAACTTCTTTCGCACGATGTTAAGGAAATAAATGCACCAACAAAACTGGCGAGGCTATGTCAATATTTCGTAGTCCGCATGAAACTTATGCGAGGCGTTCTCGATGCAGAGGAAGTGATGAAGCAAAGCTGCATAAAATTTGAGCTCACAACAGAGGATGAATATAGCAAAGAGAAGAAGAAAAAAAAGAAGAGGAAAAAAAAAGAGGAAGATGATGAGAGTCAAAACCAAAGGTGGCGAATAGATGATGATCCGATCGCGATATGTGCCAAAAGCGATTTAGTAGATAGGATTTTAGAACGATTTTTGTGAAAATCGTATAGATAGAGATTGCGCGTTTCTTTTCTGCTCAATCTGCTCAATCTGCTCAATCTGCTCACACGAAAAAAAAACTGTTCAAATCTGCTCAGTTCACTCTTCGTCTGACTCGACGAGCGAGGTTCATGACGTTCGCTATCAACTCTTGCAACTTCTCCAGCAGATTGTTTCGGGCGCCATTTTTGTCGCGATTGATTTTCAAGCCACAGCGTTTGCACTTGTACTCTTTCTTTCCGGCTAGATCGCCTTAACCCCCTTAAAACCCGAAATACTGGTTGTTGAAACTCGTCTTGCCAGATATTTTTCTCCTTCTTTTTGTCTTTTGGAGTCGTGTGTCTTTTCGACAATTAGAACATTTCTCGAATAATAAACCTCACTATTCAAACGCGTACGACGATACTTCAAAACGAGTGCTCGTACCGAAACGCGGTAAAGAAGTATCAACACTTCCTCTACCCCGTTAATCATCTTAATCAACGAAAGTCGCCTTCGGCTCCACTCGTAAGTAAAGAAAAAGAAAATAGGAGTTTAATCGTCGTCGTCGTCGTTTTTTTTTTAAAGTCGCGAAAAGTTCCCAAAGTTGCGGACCTTAGTATAGTTGCGGGTGGGGGGTCGTTTGTCGCGCAGGTTTCTTAAGTTCGGGAAGAAAGCGTGTTCTCGGAGTTAATGAGGTCGCGGGAGTTTGCGGGGGGCGAGATAAAGGGCGGCGTTTCTTTTGTTTTTGGTGGCTAACTTTTGTTTCTCTTGTTTTTTTAAAGGTTTGTAGAGCTTGTTATTCATAGAGTAAAGAACAGCCTACACACACACACACAAGCACGAGAGAAGAAGAAGAAGAAACATGAAAAAGCTTTCGATGCTCGCCGTCAAAAACGTCTTCGTCGTCTTCTTTTCGTTCATCTTCTTCTTCTTTTGTGCAACACAACAACAACAAAATTTTGTCTCGGGTGATCTTGTTTTTCCGGAACGGGACGAGTACGGGTTGCCCGTTTGCCACGATGAAACCTTGCGAAGATCTCCGCTGAAGAGACTCACCGGTGGTGAAATCGCCGCGAAGATGTCGCAAGCTAGTCGATA
>Ga0255760_10005977_pt1 | contig 10278 bp, 6 predicted proteins | sample 071ome_25_FD_179960 | JGI IMG/M metagenome (GOLD analysis project Ga0255760, IMG submission 179960) | Coastal salt marsh microbial communities from the Groves Creek Marsh, Skidaway Island, Georgia - 071410BT metaG (version 2) | ecosystem: Environmental > Aquatic > Marine > Intertidal zone > Salt... | reverse complement strand
ATCGTCATCATCGAGTAGACTTCTTCTCCTACTTCTTCTTCGTTGTTCTCCTTCAATCGTTTCTGACGCCTCCTCTGCCCCGGCAAACGCGGCGAATAAACAGGTGTTCGTCTCGTTCAATTTCCCTACGCTCGCTTCGCACCACGCGCCATAGTTCCCAGACGCCTCTTTCTCCAAGTTCAAGTTATCATTCAGAGGACATAAACTCAGATAGACGTTGGGAAGCTGCGTCGTCGTCGTTTCTTCTTCTTCGCTTTTACTGAAAATTTTCATTTTTAATTTCTGAAACGTCATCGAGCTCGATTTCGCGTCGAACCCAAAGGTATCAACCGTTTCGTGTTTGCGCGTACGCGAGGAAAGAGAAACGCTCGTGGACTCCTTCATCGCACAGACGCTCGCGAAGATTATCGCTAAGACGAGCGAGAGTAGGTTGAAAGACGCGCGTGACGCGAACATCTTTGGTCAAAAATAAAAGAGAGATCCCTTCTTTGTTTACCGGTGGGGAAATTTTAGCTGTCGAGAGAGAATTAGCGCGCACGCACCGCTCTCTCTCTCTCTCTCTTGCTTTTTTTTTCTTATCTCTCTCTCTTCTCGATTCCTCCTTGAACGCGTGCACGTTTTTTCGACGCGACGATACTCTCTCTCGTTCGCGGTGGAGCGTTCTCGCTTTAAGCGTTTGCGTTTTGTGACGCTTGGAATTATTATTATATTCTTTTTCTCACGTGATATCTTATTATCGGTTTTTACTGTTTTACAGTTGGAAGATATTTTCAACAAGCGCGGTGCGCAAAAAAATGAAAGGTCGAGGTAACGCAACGAACGCGAGCGACAGGTGAAGGTCAGGAAGTAACAAAAAATGAACAGCTTCGAAGCATTTTTAAGTCATAAACGTTTTTTTTTACACTCTCTTCATCTTTCTCTTTATCTCTTTATCTCTCTCTCCCCCTTTGTTTTGATGCCGCCGCTGTGTTACCATCCGTTTCATCATCGCTCGTTAAAACGTCGTCTCGAGTTCTGGTCTCGGCATTAACTTCGCGTGTAACCTCCTCGCCACGTCCGAGGCTATGCCTTGGTTGGTCATCATCGCTAAGCTTTTCTCCTTGGACGATCGAGAGTTTACGGAGACTTGCTGGAACGCTCGGTTGGTCGTTTGGAAGGTGTTTTTGATGCTCTCGTCGCCTAGGCAGATTTGGCTCGAGCCTCGGTAGGTTTCTTTGGCGGTGGTGTTCGCGGAAGTAAACCCGAAACGACGACCGACGACGTTCTCGGTGAACTGCTTGGGTCTGTTGCGCGCCGCCCACGGGTGGTATTTTGTGAGCGGCTTGGTCCTCGTTTTCGCGGGTGCAGAAAAGCACGCTTTTTGCGCAATTTTTGATGTCGTTTCCGAAACGAATCGAGGTTTATGCCCGTACGAGTTCATCGCTTTATATCCCGTCTTTGGTACGTGGTGCGCGATGGCGACGAGTCGGCCGTTTCGGAGTTCAAGAGACGCCGAAGAGCCCGTTCGGCTATAAATAGAATACGCAAAGAAAAAAAGCAGACGGTCAGTGAACATACTCCAATGCCAAGCGTCAAAGAGTGGAGAAACGAGAAACATTCAGAGAAAGAACGACGTGAAGTATATATGCAGCGCGTACCTCTTCGCGGGCGTGTGCGTGAGTTGCGTCATGTGGCGTTCTGGAATTTAAAAAGAAGGAAAGAGGAGAAGATTTTTTTTTCATCATCTTCTTCTTCTCTTCTCAAAAGTCAAAATTCTTTTCCTTTACGCACTGTTGGCAACACGCGGAAGATTCGTGCTCCTTTCGATGCGGCGCATTAAACCCGTGCGCGCACTTGGTATGAAACACATGCGGCGAGTGAGGATTCGTGCACGCGCGGTATTCCATTTGCCACGGTAAAATAGAAATTCCTTGACTTTTTTCTTCCTTGTCTCCTCCAGCGGAGAAGACGACGCACTCGTCGCAATATGCACATTTGAAATCGCTTCCTGTTGCTCCTTCGATTTGGATTTTTTGCACGTATTCTTCGCACTTCTTCGTATCCTCGAGTTCGTGATACGTCTCTGCGAGAATCAAATAGACTGTTTGTTTGACGCGTGCGCTCTTTGCATCGTCAAAATGTCGTTGTAACTCCTCGTGTTTCAGCAACGCTTCCCCGATGGCGATGGTTTTCAAATTTGACGTTTTCTTTCCTTCGTGATAAGAATCATCTTTCGCTAAGAAATGCGCGCGTTCGGTCGGCTCGCGAGGAGTGGTGTTGTTTTTACCGAAATACTCTCGCGATATCTTTAATTGTTCCAGCAGAACGCACACTTCGAGACTTTCGTGTACATCCGCGTGAAACAAACGGTAGTAATAATACATCGTCGTCGAAGTATTGTTTTCTTTCTTCTTCTTCTCTGCGACTAGCTTTGCAAATTCTACGGCTTGATGAATTGCAATCGACGCAGATGAAAAATTTCCCGTACAAGCATGCGCGAAACATATACGTCGACACGCCTCCGCGGCTAAGAACGGACATTTATTTTTCACCGCATCTTCGCGAGCGTCGTAAAAATTTTCCAACGCGATTTTCGTGCTTCTCTTTCCGCCGCGAAGCGCGCACGTGCCCAAAGCTAAATGCGCTAACGCTCTCGCGCGCGCTTTTCTCACCTTCTTGGCTTGCTCCGAATCGATGTTCTCGTCTCCCCCTTCGTTGTTGCTGCTAGTGCTATCTAAAAATTCAGAGCGCATGACAATTCTCGCCGCCTCTTCGCATGTCTCCAAATGTTGTTCGAACGAAACGTCTCGCCATCCATCCTTTCGTTTAATTTCTCCGTACGCGTCAATTTCGTTAGCAAAAATAATGAGCGATACCCACAAAGCATCACCGCTACTTTTCGCATCGCCACATCTTTTTGCACAATTCGTCAACTGTTTCACCGCTTGGAACAAAGTCGTCGAGGCTTGGAACGTTCCGTCCCAATTCACAGTCGCTTTGCACATTTCCTCGTTTGCTCGACGAGTATTTTCCAACAACTCTGACGACGGAACGCACGTTTTCTTGTGCTCGTTCCACTCACTCTTTTGACACTCTTGCGAACAGTAACACGTTTGTCGACATCTCGCGCATCGCAACACGTTGGTGATTTTCACGCCGCAGTTTGAGCAACATTTATTTTCGCTGCTACCGCTCTCGCTCTTTCCCTCTTCATCTATTTCTTCATCACTCACGCTCCTATGACTGCTACTCCTCGGCGTTTTTGGCGACAGCGGTGGCGTCAACAATACCGAACCGCTACCGCTCTTCACGCTGTCCTCGTCCGTCTCACCAATCAACGCCAGCGCGCTTCGATACACTTCTCTCAACACGAACGCGCCGGTTACCGTGACTGGCTTGAATATAAACGTCGCCATCATCGCCGCGAATTTCAACGTCCCGTTCGTATTCTTCTCCTTTTTCCCGTTACTCTCGCTCTCCTCGGTTTGTGTTTTCGTCGTCTTTTCACTCTTTGTCGCGTTCGTATTCGTCTTCTTACTCTTCTTCGCGACGACGGCGTTCTCCGCCATCTGTCTCACCACTCCGAGCACCAACACCCCTAAAATCATCCACTGCACGTTCGCCCTCGTGCTGATTGGTTTCTTCCCGTTCTTGTTCGGAAGTAACCGCATGGACCCAGAGGCGAACCCGGATATCGCTCTCACGCTGTTCGCGCTCCGTTCCATCTTTTGCACGCGCTGCGTGTGCATCTTTTGCATCGTTTTCCGTTGCTTTTTTATCATTCGTTTCTCCATTCGTTTTTGCTTCTTCGCGCTTTTTCTTCCGTTGTCGTTGTCGTTGTTTTCTTCTTTGCAATCATTTTCTTCTTCTCTTCCTTCTCCACTTCGCGTTTTTCGAAGACGACGGGTAAAACGACCACCGATACTCATCGGTAACAGAAACGCGCGGGGGGATGACGACGATTATTACGATGCGCTTTTAAAAGCTTTGATGCGTATATGTAGTGACAACTTTTTGCTTGCGCGCGTAAATTTGAACTTTTTTTTCTTCTTTCTAAACCGTTACAAAAAGTCACCCTCATCGTAACTACACGAAACGGATATACACACACGCGATGAACGGAGACGAACTCGAGACCGTTCCTGCGCATCGCGAACGCGCGAGAGAAAGCCTCTCTTCTTTCTTCTCGTGATATATATATATATACATATGCAATCATGGGCGCGGGAAATTCGAAGCGTCTTCACCTTCAGTCTCACGGGTGTTCTTCTTTGGACGAGACCGGCGGCGTGCTCTCCTTGAGCGCAGGGGACGGTGGTAGGCCCGGGTGCGAGGAGGATGCGCCCACTGCTGCTGCGAGTATCGATGATGCGTTGATGCTATCGAATCAGCGCGGACTCGGTCGAGAAGACGCAGACGCGTTCGCGAGGAGCGCTTTTTCGATCGAAGCGATGCGCGGTGCGCTGGCGTCTTTACGCGTCGAGGCGTGTTCCAAGAAAAGCAAGGAGATGACGAACGACGAGGATGTGCCGGTGAAGAACGAGAGGAAAGCGAAACGATTGAAAGGATTCAGCGGTTCTGGCAGTAGCAGCAGCAACAACAACAATAACGCGGCGAAGAGAGAGAAAGAGGACGAGAACAACGAGGACGAGAACGAGAAGAGCGAAGGCGAAAACAAGCGAAAGAAACAGCTCGGATCGCTGGATGAATGCGGCGTGATTATATCCATCGACGGCGACGCGGGCAACGGACTGGTGAAGATAAGATCGCAGTTTATTGGAAACGAGGCGAATGGGGTTCGCGACGCGCAAGTCGTCGCGAACTCGTCGGAGTTGTTCGGGCGAGGACGGTTGAAGGAGCGCGTGGAGGTGTTCGCCGAGCGAGCGAGGTTGGTAGTTGTTGGTATAGATGACGGTGATGAAGAGGAAGAAGAGAAGGAGAACGGTCGCGAGAAAAGGAAGAAAGGTGACGCAAAACGAAACGTCGTGCACATACTCGATGACGAGATGGTTGCCGGGGTGAAATTTATGCCGCCGCCGCTACCGCCTCCACCGCCTGTATCGGTCTCGTCTTTGAAAACGAGCGGGATTGTGTCAGAAAATGAAGATGAAGATGAAGATGAAAAGAAACAGAAACAATCGAAAGATAGAAAAGAAATGTTGCAAAAAGCGCTGAAAGAAAAGAGGCAACGCGCTAAAACGTACGCTACGGTGCGAGTGACACCGACAAAATCGAGCGTCCAAACAACCGTCTCGAACGGGTACGCGCCCGTGCATACGTTGCTTTCACTCTTACATTCCTTGTCTTCGTCGAAGATGGTCACTCTGAATTTCGACGAGCAGTTGGTTTTACACTCAAACCTATCAGACGGGACGAAAAAAGCGCTTCTTTCGTGCAGAGCCGAAAAGGAGGTGCTAGAGAACAACACGGGCAAGATTCGTTTGGCGCAACGCGTTTCGGTCGACTCGAACGGGAACAGCGCGAAAAGTATTCGCGTGAGTTTTACGCACACGAGCAGCGTCACAGAGGATGATACTTCACAACAATCAAAGAAGGAGGAAACATCTTTGGAAAATGAAACTCGAGCCCGGTCAAAAAGTAAAAAGACACGAACAAATACGGTGACTTTCAATCTACGAGAAAAGAAGAGTCGAGGAAGAATAAAGTCCGGTGAAAGCGTCGAATCTATCGAGCAACGATTTGAAAAACAGCGAGCCTGCACGTTCTCTCTTCGCCGCGCCGATCCGCACAAAGGCTCGGTGGTTTCTTTCGAACTCGCCAAACAACTCAGAGATTCTGTGTTTCGTCCAAAATTGAACGTATCGAAACAGTTTTTTGTTGCGGCGAGTATCAACAATGACGACGACGACGATGACGAAAGGCAACAACAACATATGCAGCAGCAACATCAGCAGCAACAACAAACGTATAAGCTTTCACTCACCGCAGCCAGTCGTCTTCTCGAGACGGAGCTTTCTCGAAAGTTCAAACTGACCGATTCCGTCGAAGGCGAAATAGTTTTCGCGGCGAAACTTCTCGCCGCGCGACACTTCGCCTACTTTCCAACTCGCAACGAAACAAACAATCCTGGAGTGGTCAGGGACGCGATGATTGGCGTGTACCTCGGGTCGTGTAAAGACGTGTTATAGCGGGACAGTAGTATATTTATGTTTAGAATAGTAGCGGTAAAAGTGTAGTACGAGTGCTCGCGAATGAAAAATTTTAAGAAGTCCAAAAGCTCACAATCGCGTTATAAAATTTCACTCTCTCTCTCTCTTTTGCTGCGCGAACGAGTATTTATTACACGCGCCCATCAGCAGACGCGCAAAAAAGAAGAAGAAGAAGAAAACAGACAGAGATGCGAAAGAGCGCGTGATTCAAGAAGAGTTCCCTTTCATTCTGACCACTTTTCAAGAAGCAAACCTCTCGTTTAAATTGGAAAAAAAGTTCTCCCTCTCCGTGGTGCCTTTCTCTCTCTCTCTCTCTCTCTCTCTCTTCTTCCTGGACGACGATGAACGCTTCTTTCGAGGAGAACGGCGAGCAGCAGAGAAGCGTGACGCCGAACTTTTCGTTTCGCTCGTTCTTCGAGAAATCGTCGACGTCCAACGATGACGGTTCGGACGGCGACGAGAAGAAGAATAAGACGAAGAAAAACGCGTTCGCGAGATTCATGGCGTTCGAACCGGAAAGCGTCACCAAAGACGAGGAAGAGGAGAAAAAAATTTACGACGATGAGGAGGACCCGAACGGATGCTCGCCAAACTTGAAACGGCTGGAGAAGTTGTTCAAAGAGGAGGAGGAAGCGAAGAAAGAGCGCGGAGGAAAATCGAGGGGGGGATTTCCAGGCTTGAGATTGTTCGGCACGGAGAGCTACGGCGAGAATCCGGCGGATTACATGTTTGACGATTTGGGCGGGTTCGTGCCACCGAGAGGCGCGAATTGGGTGTCTACGAGTGCAGAAGTAAACGCAAAAGGGAAAAACGATGATAACGGCGACGAAGCAGAAAAGTCTACGATTGTTGCGGTTTTAGAGAGGAATAAAGAGACGAATGCGTCGAAGAAGTTACCGGGCGGGATTAGCATATTGCGAGCGCCGTCAAACGTCATCATGGCAAAGGACGACAAAGGAAGGACGTTGCCGGTGTTGCCAGAAAAGATGGACGACGAGACGCTTCTGAGAACGACGCACTCGCGAGATCCTTCTGAAATTCCGGAGGATGTTTTACTGGCGCTCGAGGAAGAGGCCAAGGAAGAGGCGGAGAAGAAGAAGGAGAAAGATGGAGGGGAATTGGATGTCGCACCAAAGTTAGGCGCTCCGACGCCAACACCGACGCCGACGTCGACGCCAATGAAGAAAAGTAGCAGTCTTAGCGGGGGTGGGAGTAGTAATTTTAGAAAGAAACAAGATTTGAAGAAAGTCTCCGGCGTGACTATTCCTTCATCGATGTGGGAAATCGTCGAGTTTAATCGCGCGATGATTCGAGTGATGACTATGCTCATGAAAGAGTTAAAACCGTTAGGTGTTGAAGGTATGACGATATTTGATCCAATCGCGGGAATCATGCTATGGAGAGAACAACGCGCCGAGGCGAGACTAAAGAAGACTTCGAAACAGTATTTATACGGCGACGAGGACGATGAAATGCACGACGAGGCTTTGTTTTTCGACAACAACAACGCTAATACGGGTGGCAACAACACTACCAATATCAACAATATCAGAAGGGATGGAGAAGTATCGCTCGAAACTATGGAAGAATTAAAACCTGCTTTAAGACACGCTTCGGCTGCATACGGAACGCTTTCTGCTTTACTCATGAACGCTTCGAATAAGGAAAAGTTTGTGACGTTTGCGAAACACGTCGAGATTCAAAACGAGAAGGATCCAGACGTTTTGCACGATAAAATTACGGAAACTGCGGCAAAACACGCGAACGTTTCACCGGAAGATATATTAGTTGCCGATTGGGAAACGCTGCAGTTCTCTCCGGCATCTTACGTCGCCGTCGACCGTAACGAGAAATTGGTGGTCTTGGCCATTCGAGGAACCGCGAATGGAAGCGATTTCATCACGGATGCGTGTTCCACGTCTGTGCCTTTCCTCGGAGGCTTCGCACACAGCGGCGTCGTCATGTCTGCGTGGCAAATAATCTCGACGAGATTGCCTCAAATGACCAGAGCGTGTTACGAAAATCCAGATTTTAAAGTGCTTCTTACCGGACACTCCATGGGTGCGGCTGTGGCCGTATGCGTCGCCATGCTTTTACGATCTGGTGACGTCGATGTCATCAGCGCCGCACAAAAAGGTGTCGAAGGTTTACCCAACAGCGAAGGCGCCATTGCGTCCGTCATGCATAATTGCACGGTCGTTTCCTTTGCGTCGCCAGCGGTGGTTACTTTGGATTTATCGTTGAAATGTCAAGACTACGTGACATCGGTTGTCGCCGGAAAAGATGTCATACCGAGGTTATCTTATGCCTCCGTGCGCCGTCTTCTGAGAAGACTAAACGCCGCGTCCCCTGCGCAACCAATGTTAAAGTCCATCGGAGGAAAGCTTCGTGAAGTCGCCAACGGATTACAAAACTCGAGCATGAGCAGTAGCATTAACGAAACTACTAGCCCAGAACAAATAGAGGAGACGAATAGCGATAGCAACAGAGGAGCGAATACTACAACAGAAGGGGAGGATGCAGGAAATGTCAAAGGTGCTGTGACGACGAGCGATAACGAAGGAGATGAAACTTTGAAGAAGAGAGATTCGGACCAAACGAGCTGGCAAGATTTAGGCGACCAGAGCGGATTGGAACTTCGCGACCATTCGGGTAGCGATTTCCTTGTTCAGCCTGGACGCGTGATTCATTTACGACGATTGTCCAGCCAACGCCCCGTGGCGCAATCGAAACACGCGACGGCGTTTACGGACATTCCTTTGAGCACGAGAATGATGACCGATCACATCCCAATGGTGTACGAATCGGCAATTTTAGAGATTTGCGAGCGAATGAAAGCGGAACGAATCGAAAAAATGCAAGAAGTGGCCAACAGATTTCGTCGCGTGGCGAGCATCGAGTTGAGTTCGCCCTCGCAGCACCTGCCTGCACGAGTACTTTCACCAGGTTCCGATTTTAAACGAAGTGTCGCCGATGGGGTCAAGAACAAGACAGAGAAGCAAAAGCTCGCCAACGCGGCTCCTTCTTCACGAGAAGAAGGAGAAGAGGAAACTCAGCCTTCTTCATCTGACGCGACTGCCTCTACGGAGACACCATCGTCGAGCAAAGGTTGGCAAGCCGTCCAAAACTTCTTCTCGACTTTGTTAGACTCACCGGGAGGAGGAGAAGGAGACGACGACGAGGAGAACAAACTCGACGGCGACTTACATCCAAGCGCTGTGGCCGGGACAGAAAAAGACGACTCGCAAATCGTCGACGAGTTCCACGCCGCCGCCTCCGCCGAGGACGAAGTCGATGATAACGTCGGGAACAACGTCACTCCGATCGCGCCAGCCGTGTCGAGAGTCGGCGACGTCCGCGTGGAGAAAGTCACGCCGACGCCTCCGACGTATTATTAGTATTTTTTAGTTTGTGTGTAGCTTTTTTGAAAAAATCGAGTACCGCATCGCACAATTGGTACAAAACATTCTTCAAAATTTCTTCAAAGGAACAAAACTTTGCCTGCGCTTCGTTCTTTCGATGCACCACCAAAACGAGATGACGCCTTCGTCGTCGTCCTCGTTCAAACCAAAGAATACCGCCTCATCTTCTTCATCCACGACAAAGCGACTTCCGTTCAGAGTGGTTTCTGTCACGAGCGAGGTGCGCGTCTTTTCGTTTTTAATTCAAAAATTTTTCTCCCGAAAAATGCGCGTTGACTTTTTATGCGCGCGGATGACATCAAGCGCGTCCGCATCGTTGTCGCGATATGATAAACGCGCCATAAACTCACACTCGATTTCGTTTCTCTCTGTCAAATATAAACGCAGGATGAAAACTTCAAAGCGAGCAACTTGGAGTCCTCTTCTTCTTCTTCTTCTTCTTTGATATCTTCCGACTCGTCGATGAAAAGTGCTCCTAAAGGAACGTCGGGAAGTACCGCGAACGCGAGCGGCGGCGGATGGTGCTCGCAAAAAAACCCGGACAAAAACCAACGACAAACGCTCGAATTAGAACTCATGGATCGTCGATCGACGGTGCATCAGCTTTTGCTGACGTCGCACGCGTATAAGATTGCATCGAGAGTACACGTGTCGGCGAGGACGGTCTGCGAGGAGAGCGGGAAGGAAGAGACGAGGAAGCTCGGGTA
>Ga0255760_10005975_pt1 | contig 10281 bp, 7 predicted proteins | sample 071ome_25_FD_179960 | JGI IMG/M metagenome (GOLD analysis project Ga0255760, IMG submission 179960) | Coastal salt marsh microbial communities from the Groves Creek Marsh, Skidaway Island, Georgia - 071410BT metaG (version 2) | ecosystem: Environmental > Aquatic > Marine > Intertidal zone > Salt... | reverse complement strand
TGGCCCGTTCGCAGTTCGCGCACTGCTGATCAAACGTCTCCCGATGATACACGTACGCGTACGTCACCGCCCCGGCTTTCGCGCATAAAAGAGCTCCGACCACGATCGCTGCTTCCGCGAACATGGTCGGTTCGTTTGGGGAAGAAAGAGAGGTGGGGAAAGAAGAGAGCGCGAGGTGTCCGTTTAATCGATTTTTCTTTCTCGGGAAGAGCGCGAGCGCGTCGTCGGTGCGAAAACGACGAAAAAGTATCTTTTCGCCTCGCTCTGCTGCTTCTTCTGCTTCTTCTTCCGTCTCGCGCGAGGGAGAGAGTCTCTCTCTCTCTCTGGTCCGAGAGGAGGAGCAGGAAGAGAGAGGACAAATCGATTCTTCTGGGGAAAAAATGAAAAGTTTGGTGTTGAGAGAGTTGAAGACAAAGGCTTATGGCTTACATTTGATGATGAAAAGGTCCGCGAAATGCATTTAATTTAACGAATTATTTTTCGCGAGTTTTTGCACGCACGCGTTGCATCTTCTCGCGACGTTCTTCTTTTTCGCTCTCTTTCTTTCGCGTGAGTGCGCTTGCTTCTTCACAGAAAAGAGAGACAAAACACGCGAAAATATACCTCCGCAAATACTACACACGCAATCGAGAGCTCACGTAAACGAAAGAGAGAGAGAGAGAGATCTGAGAGAGAGAAAAAGAGAGCGTTGTAGTGGGGTTTGGAAGGGTTGTTCGTTCTCGCGATGGAGCGGAGTTGCTGTCGGTATCGTCATCATCATCGCTGTTTCAAAGCGCGAACGAGGAGCGAAAGCGCGAAGAAAGCAGCGCTGACTCACAAATTCGAGAGAAGAGATCTCCTTTTTACAGCAGCGGGACTTCTCGGATCGGATCGAGATCGGATGAACAACAACGCGCAATCGTCGATTCGTTTTGGAACGCGGGGGGTTAGCGCGCGTTATTTGGCGATCGATGAACGACGACGGTCGGGTGAGCGTTTATTCGCGCTCGAAAAGAACGTCGCGAGGAGACAGATTTCGACGAACGCGACGTCTTCTTCCTCGAACAACAACAACAACAACAACGTCAAAGACGAAGACGGAGAGGAAGCGAGAGAAGAAAAGAAAGAGACGAACAACACTTTAGAGAATGGAATTGTGACCACCACCACCACTACTACTACCACTGTGGCCACAGGTATCACGGAGAAGGACGAGGTGTTGTCGGAGGATCAGCCGAGATGGGCGGGAGAACCTTCCTCCTCCTCTTCCAACATTTCGTCGTCGTCTGCGAACGCGATGGAAAGAGCAGATGCGGTGGCAACACCGCCTCCACCGCAACCCGCGACGACTTCTGGGTACACTCGTAAATGGAAGAAACGAGACTTATCCTGGGCTCGAGACGCGATTCCTTTTTACGTGATGCTCCCTTTGGACGTAGTCTCGAGAGACGGCGTTCTCGAAAACAAGGAAGTTTTAGAAGTCGCGTTGGACACGTTGGCGAGAGTTGGCGTAGATGGCGTCATGGTTGACGTTTGGTGGGGCATAGTCGAAAGAAAACGCCCGAGAAATTACGATTGGACCCCGTATTACGAATTGTTCCAGATATGCGAAAAATTGGGTTTGAAAGTCCAAGCGGTGATGAGTTTTCACGCGTGCGGCGCAAACGTCGGTGACGTGTACGAGATCAAGTTACCGGATTGGGTCTTAGAATCTGGGATCCAAGATCCAGATTTATTTTTCACGGACCAGTACGGGTACAGAAACCCCGAGTGTATCTCGTTATGGGCGGACGATGCGAGAACAGTCGCGGGGAGGACGCCGAGGGAGTGTTATCGAGATTTCATGGTGTCGTTTCGAGATACGTTTGAAAATTTATTGCAATCAACCATCTCGGAGATCGCGGTTGGGTGTGGACCGTGTGGAGAGTTGCGATACCCGTCGTATCCAGAAAATAAACGTTCACCGAACAGTTCTCAGTGGCGCTTTCCAGGGATTGGTGAGTTCCAGTGTTACGATCAACGAGCGTTGGGCGCGTTGGCGAGGCACGCCGCAGAGGTCGGACGCATCGAATGGGGCGGGTCTGGTCCGCACGACTGCGGCGGATATAACAACTTACCGCAAGAAACGGGATTCTTTCGAGCCGATCGAGGGAGTTGGGACAGCGAATACGGTCAATTCTTTCTCGATTGGTACGCGAAAGAGCTCGTTAAGCACGGCGACAAGACGCTACAAACTACGCGAGAAGTGTTCGATTACGAGAAAACAGGCGTGGACGTAGCCATCAAATGCGCTGGCGTTCACTGGTGGTACAACTCCCGATCGCACGCGGCTGAGTTAACTGCCGGGTATTTCAACACTCGATCGGGCGATTTTGTCCCCGAACGCGACGGGTACGAACCAATCGTAAAGATTTGCGCTAAATACAACGCGCGTTTGAATTTTACGTGCGTTGAAATGGTGGACGGCGATCACCCTTGGTTTGCCAGGTGCGGCCCAGAAGGTTTGCTCAGGCAAATTCGAACCGCAGCGGCTAAGTATAACGTGCGAGTGGCGGGCGAGAACGCTTTGTGTCGTTTCGATCGCTCCGCGTACGAACGCATTATAAACAACGCGCGAGGCGAAGGCGACGACGTGGAGTTATGGAAGACGGGCGAAAAATTACCACCGATGGCGTGTTTTACGTTTCTCAGAATGTCCAGAGAATTGTTCGAGCTCTATAATTTTAACAGTTTCAAGGAATTTGTGAAACGCATGAAAGCGGCGACGGTGAGAGACAATCTGAGAATGTCCAGATCGTCCTCGAAGAAGTCCTCTTCCTCTTCTGCGTCCGGGACCAGAACTGGTGGTATCGCCGGCGGCGATGGAGACTATTCGAGTTCCTCCGCGACAAATGCGACCAACGACAACGGATCGTTATCTTCCGCGGTACCGAAGTATAACACCAACGAGAACTTCTCAACCAGCAATACCGCTTCCTCTGGAGGAGCGGATGTATCAACAAATAGCAGCGGCATTAACGCGTCGACCAGTGTTTCAGCCACTGGCAACGCGTACATAGATAATTATAACAACAACAATAGTCAAGATAATAGCAGTAATACGAACGTCGACAGCATGGACAGCATCGACGAAGACGATTACGAATTAGAAGATGGATTTGCGGATCGTGGCGAGGCGCCTCCTCTGCAAGAACAAGTGATGAGTATCGTTCAGTTAATGAACGAGTTGTGAAAAAATTGTAACAAACAAGCGAACGGTTCATACTCTGTAGATGTGCGGATGCGTAAAACGTACTCAGAAGCATTCTTCTCCTGCGAATCCTCTTTTGTAAAAATTCTTTTGTACGTTTGTGTATTCATTATAAAAACTGCAAGCTAAATTCACTCGTGATGCTTTCGTTCGGGTTCGCGATTCGAACAGAAATCGAACAAACGCACATCTCTCTCTCTCCTCTCTCTCTCTTTTTAAATCTTGATCTTATTACTCTCTCGCACCCATTCTTTTCTTTTCACTTTCTCTTTCTCCATTATTTCGTCATGTACATCCCAACTAAAAACGAAATCAAAGCCACGATCATAACCATGAAAAACGAGACCCCGTTCGCTCCGGGCTTCATCGATTTCGACAACTCCGTTTGTAACTGTCTATTTCGCTTCTGCATCGCTTGGATCTGCGCCTCCAAACTCGCCACTTTATCCCCGTTCGGTCTCGACCCACCTCCTTTCTCCACGCTCGCCGAACTCGCCGTCTGCTTCGTCGAAAAATACCTATTCAAACTCGGCCCGCTTCCGTCCGTCTCTTTATCTTCCGGCACGCTCGCCGGCAACCCGCCGGCTTCGGTAAACACAACCTTCAACTTCGTCTCTTGAATCTTCTTCCCTTCTTTCGTAAACAAAGCCGGCACGTCGTCTCCTTCCCCTTTCTCCGCGACCGTATTTTGCACCAAAAACTTATCCCGGCAGTTTTCCAAATCCGCCGGCACTTCTCTCTGCGCTTGCATGATCACCGTCACCACCGTCGTCGCGCCCGCCGGCACGATGCCCGTGTTCGGCTTCACGCAGTACTTCTTCGGCGCGGTCGTTTTCACTTTGAACGCTTGGTCGGAAGACGTCGGGTTGTGCACCGTCAAGTCCGTGGCGATTTGTTTCTTCAGTTCGACTGTAACGCGTGCGCGCGCGTATAAAACAAGTGTCAGCGTTGTTTGTGTTTTTGGTCAACTCAACTCGAGAGAAAAAAAAAAGTTTCCGTTGAGGGAGAAGAAGGGAACAAAAAAAAATGAAGAAAAACGAAGAGCAAAGCGTCCTTCTTCGTCGTCGTTTTCGGCGGCGAAGAGCAATAATAACGGCACCATCACACTTCACGCGCGCGCAAAGCGCGGACGAGAGAAGAAGTGGCAGAGAGAGAGAGAGATTTCGCTCTCGAACGGGGACGCCGCGTCGCTTTTTTTCCCGAAAGAAGAGCCGTTTTTTCCCCGTGGGGGGTGCGCTCTTCGCTCTCTTCCCCACGCTTCTTCTTCTCAAAGTAAACGGGGGCACGATCGAGAAAAAAGAAAACAAAGACGTTCTGAAACAAACGCACACTTGAACGGAAGCTGTTCGGTCGGCGTGATGACCAATCCTTTCTCGCTCATCTCTTTTAATGCTCTCGTTGTTCTCTGCGTGCGTGATGTGTAACGAGTCTCTTTTCTTCGCCTTCTCCGGAGAAGGTCCACTTCTTCTTCTTAGAGCGTGTTTTCTTTCTTTTCTTCGGTGAACAACCACGCGCGCGATGTGACGTGCGCGACGAAAACGATTCAACAACCCAACGAGAGGCGCGCGTGTAAAAACAAACGACGACGAGAACGTTTGAACGTGTGTGCCGACAACGCGCGCGCGATGAGTGAGAAACTTTTAGAACAAAAATCCAATTCTTCTTTTTTTTGGCTCTCGCCAGAATATGCAAAAATGTAAGTGCTGTGTGCCTTTGTGGGCGAGAGAGGCGTCGGTCGGTCGCGCGCGAGTCTTTCGTTTACGTGTGTGTGTGTGTGTGCATTTTCCGGCGTTACAACGAAAAAAAGGTACACGTGAGGGTACATTCTCTCTCTCTCTCTCTCTTTCTCTTCTTCTTTTCAGTCTTCCGCCGCGCTCTGCGCTTTCTTCTTTTTCGATTTATTTTAATGTTATTATTTTATGTGCTTCTTCTTTCGTTCTCTCTCGTCTCTTGTCTCTTTCTCTTTCCTCGTGTAACTGCGGTATATTTTTCTCTTAAGCCAACCACGTTCTCGGGTTCATGAACGCATCTAACGCGTCCGCTTCTCTACTCCCTTCCTTCGGGTGCATGTCGTATTGCCATCTCGCGGTGAGCGGCAAGGACATCAAGATGGACTCGATTCTGCCGCCGGTTTTCAAGCCGAAGGTGGTCCCGCGGTCGTACACCAAATTGAACTCGACGTATCGACCTCTTCTCATTTGCTGCCATTCCTTTTCTTCTTGCGTGAACGAATCGTCCTTGTGCTTGGCGACCAACGGGACGTACGCCGGGACGACGGCTTGCGCCATGTCCGTGGCAAACGCCAACAACTCCTCCTTCGGTCGGTCGTTCATGTCGTCGAAAAAGACGCCACCAACGCCTCTACGCTCGCCTCTGTGCTTTATCATGAAGTAGTCGTCAGCCCATTGCTTGAATCTCGGGTAATATTCCGGATCGTGCTTATCGCACACGTCTTTCAAGGTGCCGTGAAAGTGCGCGACGTCTTCGTCAAAGATGTAGCTCGGCGTCAAATCGGTGCCGCCGCCAAACCACCACGCTCTCGGCGCTCCCGGGTCATCTTTCGGCGCATCAGTTTCAAAGTAACGATAGTTAAAGTGCACGGTCGGTGCCATCGGATTGATCGGGTGCATGACGGAGGAAATCCCGGCCGCAAAAAACGGAATCGTCTCCGTCCCCTTGCCTTGACCGCCCGTCGCCGCTCTGTACGCCTCCGGCGGCATTTGTCCGTACACCACGGAAACGTTGATCCCGGCTTTCTCAAAAACCTTGCCGCCTTGCAACACTCGAGAGATACCCCCGCCCCCGCCTGGTCTCTCCCAGGCGTCCTCGTGAAACTTCCCCCCGTCTAATTCCTCAATCGCGCTGCAAATATCGTTCTGCGCCTGTCTGACCATCTTCTCGAATTTCGCGCGCATTTCGTTCGCGTCGCCTTCCCCGCCCGGTCGCAACAAAGTCAACGGAGCTTCGTCCAACGCGACTTCATCTTCAATCATCGCCGCTCTGACCGCGTGTCTGTTATTCTTCGCGCTGCTCGCCATCGTCGCTCTTCTGTTGTTGTTGTTGTTGTTTCTTCTCGTCGTCTGCGATCTCTTCGTCATCATAGCGTTGGAAGTCGTCGCCATCCGCGCGGTGGAAGTGGCCATCATCATCTTTTACTTTACGCGTAGAGATCTCTCCGATACAAAAAAACTAAAGTAGTATAAAAAGAACGCAACAACGGGTTGTTGTGGGTGTTTCGTGCGCGTGTGTCTGCACGACGAGCCGCGAGTTATAAAATGGAGAGAGATTTTATCCTCTTTTTTGGGTTCCTCGTGATATTTTCAGAAGAAGGAGATCTTGTTTTTTGACGCAAATTATTTAGGGTTTAATAGTTTAGGGTTTCTGACTCGTTTTTTGTTTTCTTCTTTTCTTGCGTCGGGAAAAAAAAAATCTCGACGAGACGCCAAAAGAGAGAAACAGAAACCATGGAGGAGGATGACGAGGACGAACCGCCGGGTTTTAGTCAACAACAACGACAACGACAACAACACCGGTCGTCGTCGTCGGTGGATGATGTTGTGACCCTCAAAACGCCACAGATCTGCGGCGGCGAGAAGTTGAAGAAGCACGCGACGACGACGACGACGTCGAGCAAATCGCTCTCGTCTTCGTCGTCGTCGTTTTCCCTGTCCAGAGGGAAAGGCATCGGAAGGACGACGGAGGACGAAGACGACGAAGAAGCCCCAATGACGTTATTCGCGACGACGGAGGAGATGCTCACGCCTTCGGTCGCGCTTTCGCACGACCTGTTCGACGCGTTCGCGTTTACGACGCTGTGCGACGAGGAAGAGGAGAAGAAGAACGCGAACGAGAACGACGCCGGTGGGAAGAAGAGAGGGCCTTTAGTGCGCGTGAGCATGTTTTTATTCGAAAGGTTTGTCCCTGACGTGATGAGGAAATTGAGTGGAGGAAAAGTGGAAGCGTGGGCGCGAGCGATCGAGGCGAGTTACGGAGATTCGATCGATTATCACAACCGCGCGCACGCGACGGACGTGACGCAAGGACTGGGGTATATTTTAGAGAACGGGTTGAGGGAAGAGTTGGAGGATGTGGAGGTGTTCGCGTTGATTTGCACGGCGATGGCGCACGACTGCGGACATCCGGGAAAATCAAACTTGTTCTTAGTCGAGACGAAGAGCGAGAAGGCGAAGAAGTGGAACAATGAAGCGGTGAACGAGAACGGGCACGTGGAGTACGCAATAGATGTGTTCGAAAAGTGCGGGGTGTTTGCCAGCGAGGACAACATCGACGCCACCGACGATAGTAGTAAAAACAAAAAGAATAGCAGTACTAATAATAGCGAGAACAACGCCGCCGACGACGACGACGAAAACGGTAAAAGAATGATGAAGGAAACGGTGTACGAGATAATGAAGACGGCGATATTATACACCGACATGAATAAACACGAGACGTTGATAGAAAAATTCCGAGAGGCGTTGGAGAGAAATAAAGGTAAAAAAGCAATCAAAGAGTGGGAGAAGAAAGAGGACGTGCACGTAGCCTTGGGGTACGTTTTGCACTGCGCGGACGTGTTGAACGGATGCCGGCCTTGGCCAGTCGCCAATAAATGGGCCGAGTTAATCACGGAAGAGTTTTGTAAACAAGGCGACGTGGAAAAATCGCTTGGATTTCAAAAGTTAACCGGCGCGCACGTGGACAGAGCTTTACGAACGGACATCACGTCCTCGAGACAGGCGATAAAGTTTGCCGAGGAAACGGTGAAGCCTCTGTACGGATTGTTGAAGGAAATCGTGCCGGACGCGGTTGCGCCTTTATTGACTCAGCTGGAACTGAACGAAGCGAAACATCGCGCGTTGATTCAAGAGAGAACATGTAAAGTATCGAATACCACCGTTGGTAGTAATGGTGCGTGAGAGATGTAGCACATTTTATCTATTTTTTGTGTTGTTCGAAATGACAACTTGTATTCTAAATCTAATTCAAAGTTTACACGCAAAATCACTTTTCTTTCGCGGGATGGTTTCTAATTTTTCTCACGCGCGTTTGGTTCGGGTCAAAGCCGCCTTCTTTCGCACCAAACACGCTCCACTCTGGCGTTTTACGTATGTAATCCTTCGCTTCGAACGGTTCTCCTTTGGCGACTAGGTCTTGGAATTTTTCATAATCAATCCACGTGTGCCATTCTCCGTCGATTTTATAATCTTTCGTTCTCGCGAGTAAGACGCAACACGAGTGACTGTGTTCGCACGCGAGCTCGTACGAGGAAGCGCCTTTTTCTTCTTGCTCTATGTTTGTTAATCGACAAATTTCTTGGGAGAATTTCACGACGTCTTCGTGATACGGGACGTTCTTCATCGTCAACGCGCTCGCGCTCTTATCGCTCGAGCCACAATACGTCACGCCTTTAATCTCTATGAAATCTGGCTCGCCGAGTTTCACCAATTTCGCGTACTCTTCGGCTTCGGCTAAGTTCCAACCGGCAACTAAAGTCAATCTGTATACTGTTCTCTGCGGTTTCGTTTTCAAGCTACTCAAAGAACCTACGAATCTATCCCAATAATCGCTATGTAACGGACGATCGATCGCCTTCAACGTCTCCGGCGTCGCCGCGTCTACAGAGACGTACAACTGCGTGATTGGCGGTAAATCTTCGATGGCTTTGGGAAACTGCGCGTTGGTGACTAGGAAAGTGGATATGCGCTTCTCGTGGAGTATCCCAACGAATTTCCCGATTTCTGGATACATGATTGGTTCCCCGACGAGCGACAATGCGCAGTGTCTCGGATCCATACCTTCTTGCAACTTTGCCTCGGTGACTCCAGGTACGCCGCGCATTTCGTTGATCATTTTGCGATGTTGCCCCAACGCATCGTTAACGATATCCTCCGCGGGATTCATCTCCCACTTCCACTCTTTCCCAACCGGGTTCGTGTGATGTCGCCAGCAAAACACGCATTTATTCGCGCACGCCAACGAAGGCGTAGTTTCCATACATCGGTGAGATTCAATCCCGTAAAACGCGTGTTTGTAGCACCCACCTCGACCTCTCAGCATCGCTTTTGTCCATCTGCATAATTTTACACCCGAATGCGTCCCGAGAATTTTGTAACCTTGCTTTGTCAACGCCTTGCGAAGCTTTGGCGTGACCATTTCCGGTTTCGGCGCGTTTGGGTCTCTCGCGCTTCCGTCATCGCCCCCCACGTCTTCCACGTCCATATCATCCTCAGATCCGGAAAAGTAACTTTCGGTGTCCGATCGATCCCCTTCTTCTTCTTCGTCATCGTCATCGTCGTCCTCGTTGGCTTCTTTCTTCATCCTTCTCTTTTCCTTCGCCGGAAGCGCCGCCGCCGGAAGCACTCTCCCTTTCACCTTCTCCGTCCACTTCGCAAACTGCACCTTCATCTCCACCTCGCTGCTTTCGTCCCCGTCAAATTTCCTTAAAATCCTCTCCGCGCCCATCCTCGCGAAGTGCTTATCGATCATTCTCGCCGCTCGATTAAAGTTCTCCTCGTATTGCGAATCGCCGACGCCAAACACGCAAAATTTCAACTCTTTCAAATACGACCACCCGGCGCGTTCGTCGTACGCCTGTTCCTCCGCCCACTTCATGAAATGTTTCGCGTCGCTGGCGATTTCGCCTCCAGTCGTCGTCGAGACGACAAAAATCGCCCGTTTTAAAACCTTCCCGTTTCTCTCTTTCCCGTTCCCCGTTTTATCGCCCATCTCGTCGTTCCCGCCTTCGTTCGCGAACGTCTTCTCCGGCTCGAGCACGTCGCTCAAATCGATAACCATCGCGTCTAAATCGGCGCCCAGTTGTTGCGCGAGAGATCTCGCGTTTCCCGACGTGCTCGCGTAAAATATTCTCGTCTCATCGTTCGCATCGTAATCTTCTTTTTGTTCTTCGCTCTTGTTTTTGCTTCGGTTCGTCGTCGTCGCTCCTTCTTCGCGAGGAGGAAGTCGAGCGTTCATCGAGCCCCCGCCGTCGCGGAAGAAGAAAAAAGAGTTTTTCCTCTTCCTCACCAGTTCGTTGAAGAGGACGACCCCGGTCG
>Ga0255760_10005972_pt1 | contig 10284 bp, 7 predicted proteins | sample 071ome_25_FD_179960 | JGI IMG/M metagenome (GOLD analysis project Ga0255760, IMG submission 179960) | Coastal salt marsh microbial communities from the Groves Creek Marsh, Skidaway Island, Georgia - 071410BT metaG (version 2) | ecosystem: Environmental > Aquatic > Marine > Intertidal zone > Salt... | reverse complement strand
ACAGAAGGGAGTGCCCTGTGTTTTCAACGCATCCCTCATGCGCGGTTGTCGTTGCGTGCGAACCTGAAGGCCACCCCACCGATGAGCGTGGCCCCCAAGAGCACGACCAAGGCTCCTCCGAGGCCGCCGCCCGCAACGCCAAGCACGCCCGAGCGTTGGGCGTCGTCAATGAGGTGCGTGTCCCCAACGCTGGTGGTCCCGTCCACGAGGATGTATTCGAATCGGACCGGCCCCGAAAAGGTCGGGACCCAGGTGCCCTCGTACCCGTCAACCACACTTGGAGGAATCGACAACGACCTGGCGTCGATCCTCGTTCGGGTTCCGTCGCCGGCGACCACCTCAACAATGACCTGGACGTCGCCGGCCCCCTTCCCGGAATTCAACACGGTGTATCCGTACTGGATGGAGCCCCCAACGTGCCCGGCGTCGACCCGTTCAAACGGCGTCGTATCGAAACCGAACACGGGAACGCGCTGTTCCAACAACCACACACCAAGGGGGTCGGTGGGAGCGTTGCCTTCCTCGTCAAAGGGCTGACCGGCAAGGTCGCTGCCGACGACCCAAACTCGAAGTTCGAGCCGCTGTGTTCGAAGTTGGTCGGGAACGGCCGCGTCAAGGTCGAGGATTGCTCGAAGCGGCAGCCCCTCGCCCGCGTTTCTGGCACCTCGAAGCAGCATCGGCTCGGTCCCGTTCGCGATGGTTTCCCCCGCTAAACCGAAGCCGCTGACCATCACGCGCCATCCCAACGACACGTCCCCAAGGCCGACATCCTCGTTCACCCGCACGTCCACGACCACGGAAGACCACGCGTCCTCGAGCAAGACCGTTCCCATCCGAGGCGCGGTGAGGGCCGTGGTGTACGGGGCCGCGACGTCAACCGTCAAACGACGCACGAAGGCGTCGGCGCCACGATGCACCAAACCATCTGGGGCGTCCACCACGTGAAGCAGCAGTCCATGCGTCCCGGATGACGTCGGTGCGATGAGGGAGAGGTGCACCTGCCCATCCTCGATGGTCCCGTTGCTTCGTGAATCGTCCAAGAGGGCGGCAATCTCCAGCGGATGCATGACGTCGCGCCCGGAGTGCACCCACTGGAATCCAGCATCGACGGTGAGCGAGGACGACGGTCGAACCTGAGCCTGACCGTCTTCAAGGTGGTGCCCATCCGAGTGAAGGACGACGGTTTCTGGATTCACCTCGACTTCAGACGAGGCGCGCCACGCGAGGTTTTCGAAGCGGCTCGAGGTGAATTGCCCACCCCGGTCTGCCACGGTCACGGAAGGCACCCGAAGGGCTGAGGTGTCCGGGTCGAAACCCCATCCAATCGACAGGTCGATTTCAAGCACCCCTTGAGCAGGGAAGGGGCTCGGGCCTTGCCCATTGGCGTGCAGGGTGCAACCGTGGATACGCAGGAAGGCGTGCGCTTCCTCGCACCCCGTGGTCGGCGTCCAGCGAAGGCTCAATGCATCGTCCACGTCCAAGTCGAGATCAACGACCACAGAGGCAATATCGCTGACGCCGTTGTCGTCCCCCAACGGAACGTAGAGCGAAACACGTTCATCGGGATGCAACCACACCGGAGCCTCCACCGACCATGAGGCGCTTGAGAGGTCCCCGGAGGTTGGCGCGGTGTCGGCCGAGACCTGCACGATGGACATTGGCTCGGTGGCGTTGCCCACCCCGAGCAGAGGGTGCCCCGCCGCGTCTGCGATTCGGTAGTAAAAGGCATACCAGTCACCGTCTCGGGCACCGGATGCATCCAGCGTGAAGGCGTAGGTGCCCTGCAGGAAGGTCAGATCCTCTGGCACGTCAAGCGGCATCGCAGTGAATTCCGAACCATCGATGCCCCTGTCGCCGTCGAGGTCATCCACCCACGAACGCCACACCACGACCTGCCCTCGTGATGGGAGCACGGGCCGATCCCCCACGAGGAGGTGGTGCTCATGGTCCCGGGCCTGTGGGAGATGGGTGCGGTTGGGCGTGCTGGTTCCAAGGAGCACGGGCGCAACGGTGTCCAAGGCGAAGGTAGCAGAAGCGTCGGTTTCGTCCACCCGATCTTGCCCCTTGAGCGGTTCAAGGTCGATTCGGACGTCGATCTCAGGTACAAAGGAGGGGACGGTGAAGGGGAAGCGTGCGTGCCCGTCGGTCACAGAAGAGGTCGAGCCAACCTCGACACCGTTGACCCGCACGCGCAGCATGAGGTCTCCAGGACGAGGTGCCGCGGCCATCGCCACATGGCTGAACCCAACATCCACCTCAACGCTGGCTTCATCACCGGGAGCGAGCCAGCCCTCACCTGGCAACGCGGCAAAACCTGACGAGGTCGACACCCACCACGACGTGACTCCTACGTCGTGAGCGATGCCGCTGAAGGAACCGAGTCCAAAGGAACGGGAGGCCGGCAGCATCGGGCCTGTCGGCGCCACGAGCGAGAGCGAAAGGACAGCGCTTGGTTCGTCGCCCCAAGCCACAGGCAAGCGGAAGGTCATGGAGACCCACACCGTCGTTCCGGCACCGCCCGCCTCGGCCCCCCCATCGCTGTCCGATGCGGTCCATTCCAGCGCCGTCCCCGTGTGTGTGCACTGGTCCATCGTTTCGCCGCTCAGAGGAAGGGCGGAGACAGGGCAGTCCACCGTTGCCGAAGCACCCGGAGCATGCAGGACCAAACGCGTGGACCACCCTTGGGTCACCATGTCCGCGAGAAAATTCGAACTCCCAAGGGCGGTCGCATCAAACGTGGCGTTCATCTCGTACCATGCATCACCGGGCACCAAGGTCATGACATCGGGCGTAAAATCAACGTCCAGAACGTCGACGGAAACGGTCGTGCGGAGATCGTCGACCGACACGCGCACCGCCCCGGCCGCTGCGAGGGACACCGGAAGGTGAAGCGTACGCACCCCATCCACGGGCGGGACTTCGCCAAGCGCCCCGTTGAGGGCCACCACCAGCGGATGACCCGCGGTCAAGGTCGCATCGAGGCTGCGGTGATAGGGGGCAAAGAGGCCACCAACCACGAGCACTCCCGTGCTGCTGGCCGTGCCGGAGAGCACAACGTCGACCTGCACCAGGTCCAACCCCACCGGACCCGCATCCCGACCACCGGCAAGGGCCTGGTTGAGCAACGCGAGGTCCACCGAGGGAAGCATCGCCTCGCCCTCAGCGAGGGCGTGCGTGACGTTGACGACGCTGCTGACCTGCTGGTTGCCCACGTGCATGCTCATCGAGAGGCGGTCCATGCCCCCCGCGGGAGCGTCAAGCACCAGACCGAAGGCCGCCACACCAGAAGCTGGAAGGTAGGTGCTGAACGAGAGGTCGGCCCCAGCGACCATTGTGGCTTCCTTCCATCCTGCACCGTCGATGAAGCGATCCTGCAGGCCAAGACGGCCGTGGGAGCGATCCAGCAACCCCCATTCACCTGCTCCGTCCGCACCCACGTCCAGCATCGGATGGAGCGGGGCCGGGGATGGAAGCAAATCCACCATGAGCCGTCCGAGGGTCCACGACGAACCCGTCGTGTCTGGGACAATTCGTATCTGATATCGATGCGAAATGTCCGAAAGCGGAACCAAGCCGCCTTCGCCATCAAGTTCCAACCAAGGCCCTTCGTCAAGGCTGATCTCCACAGACGCTCCGCTTGCGTCATGCTCACTGACCAACGCGCCGATGCCTGCACGCGCGGTACGCACCGGTCCAAGAATGGCCCCCGTGACGGTCACCTCTTGGCTGGTCTGGCTCAACGTGGCGACCTCGTCCACAGCGCCCCCGTTGTCGTTGAGCCACCCGTGGAAGGGGAAGGTCTCCATCTCGTGCAGTTCACGCCCTCCGACGCCAATGGCGCCGATTTGAGGGCCTCCCTCCGAACCCTCCTCAAGCGCGAGGTGCACCCGCAAGAGTGGCCGCTGGTGAGCGTCGATGGCTCCGAGATCGATGCTGGTGGTGGACAAGGCCGTAAAACCAGGCACGGGGGTTCCCGTCAGTGCATCGAGGATCGTGACCTCCAGCACCGCTCCGTCGGGCACCTCGGCATCGAGGTGCAGGCGGGAATGAGGAGCGCCATCGACCTCAGGGCCAAAGGGGGCAGAGGTCCAATCGCCCACGCCTGTTCCCGTGACCCCGCCGGTGGGCTCGATCAGGATGTCATCGAGGTTCCAGCCGGTGTAGGTCACGGAGCCGTCGGACGTTCCAAGACCGAAGCGGACGGCGAAGGCCGAGTTTCCGGCAATGTAGGTGGAGATGTCGTGCGAGACGGAGGTGAAGCTCCCTTCGTTCATCGTCCCCCCGTTGCTCCAGACGTTCACCCATGCCCCTTGCGGGTCCTTCACCTGCACGTAGGCGTGGTCCCACGAACTCGACTCAACACCAAGACGCCGCATGTAACTCAACGTCCACGAACCCGAGCAGCCGCTGCAATCCATCGTCGGCGATGAGGCCCAAAATTGGCTCATGGAATTCGGATACGAACCGTCGTAGGTGTACAACGCATTGCTCCCCGAAGCAACACCCCCTGTCGGACCAAGCGTGGAGTCGTAGCCGACCTTCCACACGTTTCCACCCCCGTCGAGGGTCCAGCCGTGGCCGGGCGATTCAAAGTCCCAAAAGGCGCCGTTCGGAAGGATCCTCAAGACGCTGCTGTTGACGTCCATGCCGTCGTAGACCACCCCTGAGGCGTTCCATGCCGAGGGGCCCGTCCATGTGCCTGCCGTGCTGCGACCGAGGGCTGCAGGCTCCATGCTGAGGTCGATACGAGCGATCGAGCGCCCATCGTCGACGTCGATGGAAAGCCGATCGTCCACGCCGCCCTGCACGCCACCGATCACGACGGTTTCGACATCGCCCAAGGCGTTGCTGGACGACCCAGCCCCAACTTCGAGGGGGGCTGGGAGGCTCATGCTCCACGGAGCAAGCAGCAGAAGGAGCAGCATCAGCGCGCCGCCTCGCAGCCGCTTGTGCATGCTGCGAGACGCCCGTTCACGCCATTGAATGCTTCGCCCTCCATCCCTCAACCTCCACGCACCTTCTTGGACTGGGAGGCGTCAAGGTTCACCATGGACGTGGAGGAAGCCAAGCGACTCGCGGGTATCGCCGCCTGCGATCATGTGAGCAGCGGCATGCGCATTGGCCTTGGAACGGGAAGCACGGTGCACCACACCATTGTTGAGCTCGCACGGCGCCAAGACGAAGAAGGGCTGGAGATCGTTGGCGTGCCCACCAGCGAGGCCACGGCAGCCCTTGCACGTACGTTGGGCATCCCCCTGGTGGACCTTGATGACGTCCCGTCCCTTGACCTCGTCATCGACGGCGCCGATGAATTTGACCCGTCCTTCCACCTGATCAAGGGCGGAGGCGCCGCCTTGCTCCGTGAGAAGGTCGTGGCCCAAGCATCACGTGCCATGGTTGTGGTGGCCGACGACCGGAAGCAGGTCGACGTGCTTGGGGCCTTCCCCCTCCCCATCGAAGTGACCCCTTTCGCGGCACACACCACCGTCCGAGCGATTGCCGAAGTCCTTGGATGCGAGGTGCGGCTTCGAGAGGGGAGCGACGGTCTCGTCGTCACGGACAACGGGAACCACATCGCCGATGCGTTCACCGGTCCGCGACTCACGGACCCGCAGGAAAGCGAGCGCTCACTGCTCCAGTTGGCAGGCGTTGTGCAGGTCGGCTTGTTTGTGGGCATGTGCGATGTGGTGTACCTCGCTGGCTCGAACGGTGTCGAACGCCTTGTCAACGCAAATGGACGCATGGGCAACTGAGCCCGAGTCCTTGATATACGGGAGGCGGGAGCCCGGCACGGGCCTGTAGCTTAGTCAGGTAGAGCGACGGACTCTTAATCCGTCGGTCGCGGGTTCGAACCCCGTCAGGCCCGCTTTCATCCTTGAACGAGCCCGCCCGGTGGGGTAACGCATGCCACGCCAATACGTCCTTCCACACGCGCTCCGGCTGAACCGAGGCATGGACCGACGCCAACCGTCAAAGCGGAACCGAATGGGGACGTTGAAGTGCTAAAGGCATGAGCGCGGGATGGGGAGTCCATGAAGTCGGTCTTCATCGGTGATGTGCAGTCTGGCGCTCACGACGGCGCCGAAGTGGAACTGAAAGGCTGGGTCAAGCGAACACGCGGCAACAACAACCTTCGGTTCGTTGTGCTGCGGGACTCAACCGGGAGCATTCAGTGCGTTGTCAAGCGAGACACCGTAGGCGACGAGGTCTTTGCCTCGCTCAGCGAGGCGCTCATCGAATCCTCGATGATCCTGAAAGGCACCGTGAAGGTCGATGAGCGGGCCGAAGGAGGGCATGAACTCGCCGTGCTTTCTGGAAACGTGGTTGGTGGGGTCGACCCGGAACGCCCCTTCCCCATCACCGAATCGGCCATGGTGGCGGCGGACGGTGGCGAGACAGAATTCTTGCTCGACAACCGCCACCTCTACCTCCGCACCTCTCGAATGACAACAATGTTGCAGATTCGATCGTCTGCCTTCGGCGCCATTCACGGCTATTTCCGTGACCTCGACTTCGTTGAATACCAAGCGCCAAATTTTGTGGCGGGTGCCGTGGAAGGAGGCTCAACGCTCTTCGAAGTGCCCTACTTTGGCAGAACGGCCTACTTGACACAATCATGGCAGTTGTACGCTGAGGCGGCCATGCCCGCGCTTGAACGCCTGTACACCGTTGCACCGTCCTTCCGTGCTGAAAAATCCCGAACCCGCAGGCACCTCACGGAATTTTGGCACGCCGAAATGGAAGTTGCCTGGGCCAGCAACGACGAGATCATGCAGCACGGCGAGGGCGTGGTCCGGCGCATCGCGGCCACCTTGCTTGAGGAGCGAAGCGACGCGCTCGAATCGCTTGGCCGTGACCTGAACACCGTTGAACGGTATGCCGAAAGCCCCTACCCCCGCATGCGGTACGACGAAGCGGTCGAAACGCTGCAGGGCATGGGCGTCGACATCGAGTGGGGGCAAGACCTCGACTACAGCAAGGAGAAGGTGCTGACGCAGGACTTCGACGTTCCCCATTTCCTCACGCACTATCCCAAGGTTGCGAAGCCGTTCTATCACCGCGTTGACCCAGACGACGACGCCTACGTGCTGTGCCACGACCTGCTTGCGCCCGAGGGCTACGGTGAAATCATCGGTGGCGGCGAACGAACCTGGTCCGAGGAAGAAATCCTCGCACGCATCGACGAGGAGGGCGTCCCACGTGAGCCCTACCAGTTCTACATTGACACCCGCGCGTACGGAGGCGTGCCACACGGTGGGTTTGGACTCGGCGTAGACCGCGTGATCGCTTGGCTGGCGGGCGCCGACCACATTCGAGAGGTCATTCCTTTCCCACGTGATTCCCGTCGCGTAACGCCCTGAATCACACCAACGGCAGGTCAAGCTCAGAGAGGTCGACCGCTTCTGGAGGCGACCCGGAGTCAGCAGCGGCCGCATGGACCGTCGGAGACCGAAGGACCCCCGGCGTGGACCCTCGCTCGGCGGCTTCGCTCGGCCGAAGGGCGAGGCCAGCCAGGAGCAGGATCACCACGAGGCTCAGCACGAGCGCGAAGCGCCCTGCAAAACCCTCGAAGAACGGGGTTGACGGCGTGATGAGCATCAAGGTGGCGAGGACGGCGAGGGAGAGCAAGAGCAGCGCGCTCCCCCCGAACGAAGGTCGAGATGCACCCTTCGCCATGGTGAAAGCAGGACCATGCTGTTGATGAACCCGCGTCACCAGTGAGCGCCCATGAGCACCACCGATGGATGGTTGATGACGGCGGTTGCCCCTTGGGGAGAAAATGCAGAGGACGCCCTCGACCAAGCGCTCGTTGACCTCGGGCTCGGCGACGTGCGCTTCGTCCCAATGCAAGGTGCCATGCTCCCGCTTGGCTTCACGTCCGTGCCACCCCGACCGCTCCCCATGGGCTCGCTCGTCGAATGCCATGTCGCAAGCGCGTACGCTTGGAACGGCTCGACGGCATGTGCTGGCGTGGCCTATGCCACAGCACGAACGCCAGAAGGCGAAGCCTGCACCATCGTGGCGACCATCACCACCGCGGGCGATTTTGAAGAAACCACGCTGCACCTTCGTCGAAACCTCCAGCGGCGCCTCGCGTCGAGGGACCTCGAGGTGGAATCGTTCGACCTCGCCGTGGATGAGGTGACCGCTGGACGCGACCACCACGGCGTGGCGGTCGCAGCGTTGATCCTGCCCGACTCCCTCAACAACCTCGGCGCTCAGCGAACCGGTCCGGTTCGCAGCAGCGCGACGCGTACCGCTCAGGAAGCCATCCAGGCCTCACAACGTCGGGTGGACACGAAGGCGCCCGCCGCCAAAGCGCTCCGTCCAGGCGACCGTCCGGACTTCACCCTGTGAGGGTCAGCATGGCACACCTCTGGTTGGTCTGCAGGTGCCCTTCGTGCGGTCGGCACCATGGAAGCAAGGTGCCCGCCCACCGATGCCCGTTGTGCGGGCATCGGTCCGTCCCGCCCTTCCCGGTTCATGCGGAGGCAGCGAACGCTGCGGAACTTCAGCGGATGGTGACGCTTGCCAACACACCCGAGGACTTGAGGGACGACCTCGCTCGACGCCTGGATGCTGTGCCCGCCCAACGGCCACGTGAGGGCCGTGGCCCGAGCGCGTGGTTGGGGCTCCTGCGGCAGGTGGCCGACGGGGAAGGGCGGCTTGACGTCGAGCATGTGGCCGACGCCCTTCGCCGTGCAGGCGAACCGGTGGCGGCGATGGATGTGCTCGAACACGCATCCTCGGCGGGGTTGGTGCTGCATGAGGGTGGAGCACGATGGAGGCTGCTTGAGGAACGGTGAGGTTGAAACGTGCATGCCCACGCCGGGGACCACGGGCACGTGGTGTAGCTTGGCCTATCATCGGGCGTTTGGGACGCCTGGACCCAGGTTCAAATCCTGGCGCGCCCACCAATCCTTCGCGTTGGAGTTGACCACCGCGAGGTTGATTCGTCGTTGTGCTTGGGCACGCATCAGGCAGCCTGCGACGACCTCGTTGCCCGACGAACCCGGTGCGCGGTGCGGTCCAGCAGGTGAGCGCCAAGCCATGCCACCGGCATCCAATGCCATGCGCCAATCGCGCCGAGGACCCAGCCACCAAGGTAGAGGAGGAAGGCCGCCAGCATCGTCAACCGGTAGGGTCCGTTGACCATCGTGGACCAGGCCCGAGCGTGGTGTTCAGCCACAAGCATCCTGCCAACGGAGACGAGGAATCGGAGCGGTCGCACGCCGGACTGTTCCGTCCCGTACCGGGTCGATACCGGATGATGGCCAACCCTGAGGCCATGCCTCGACCATCGAATGAAGCGGTGGTTCACGTAGCCGTACCCCGGCCACACCGGGTCATCGGCCGTCCGCCTCAGCACCGATGCACGCACGACCACGAAACCGCACTGCGCGTCCGAGACAGGCCGTCCTGAAGCGAGGCCGGTGAGGAAGGACATCCCCGCGTTGGCCAATCGACGGCGCATGGGCATGATCGTCCGATGCCCGCGCCCGCCACGCCGGTCCCCCTTCACCACGTCGAAGTCATGGGCGAGCAGGTAATCGCACATGGGGAGCAGGTCCTCTGGATCCATCTGACCGTCTCCGTCCATGACGGCAATGAGCGCGTTGTCGGGCATGGCCTGCACGGCGTGAGCGTAGCCGGTGGCGACGGCCGCACCGACGCCGTGCCCGCGTGCCTCTACGACATCAACCCGGTGCAGGTCGTCTGCATTTCGGGCCACGGTGGCCGAACCGTCCGTGGATCCATCGTCAACCACCACGATGCGGTCGACCTCTGGAGGCATTCCGTCGATCACAGAAGCGAGGTGCAGGGCCTCGTTCTTGGTGGGGACAACCACCTGCAGCGTGCATCCCCCCCACACGGACGGCGGTCAACGAACGGGGTACATATGCCATCGTGAGGACCACCGCCCGGCCGAGTGTTCAAAGCCTCAACCGTCCCGACATCATGCCATGGATGGACCGCGTCACAGGTTGGTCCTCATTGGGGCCAACCTTGAGTTGCGGGTCGTGTCGATGATCGTCCGCTCCCGTGAATCGGTGGATGACGTCGTCCTGATTGACCTCGAATCGACCGACAAGACGCGCGAATTGGCGGAGCAGGTCAACTGCCCCGTGTTGTCGATGAAGGACGAACCCCTTACGCCGTTCGGGCTGATGGCCACACTTCGGGACGGTGGCCTTGCGCACGCCGAGCGCACGTTGTTCATTCGCGTCGATGGGACGTGGAGGCTGCGCGACCTCCCGCTCTCCTTGAACCGCTTGCATGAGC
>Ga0255760_10005943_pt1 | contig 10312 bp, 10 predicted proteins | sample 071ome_25_FD_179960 | JGI IMG/M metagenome (GOLD analysis project Ga0255760, IMG submission 179960) | Coastal salt marsh microbial communities from the Groves Creek Marsh, Skidaway Island, Georgia - 071410BT metaG (version 2) | ecosystem: Environmental > Aquatic > Marine > Intertidal zone >... | reverse complement strand
TTATACCGTTATTAATGATGTCACTGCAAGAAATTTACAAAATCAACACAAGCAGTGGTTCATAGGAAAAAGTCCAGATACTTTTTGCCCAATGGGACCAGCAATAGTGACAAAAGATGAAATAACAGATGTAACAAAATTAAATTTAGTTACAAAAGTAAATGGTGAAAAAAGACAAGATGCGATTGTCTCTGACTTAATTTTCGATATTCCTACATTAATAGAAACTATTACTAAATCTACAACTTTAGTAGCAGGAGATATAATTGCTACAGGAACACCTGTGGGTGTAGGAATTGGATTTAGTCCACCAAAATTTCTCGTTAAAGGCGATAAAGTTACAGTATCAATTAATGGTATTGGCGAGTTAAATAATACAGTGGTATAATCTGAATAATCAAACAACAAAGGGGGATGATAAAAATGAAAACATTTAAAAAATTTTTATCTATTACTTCTTTCGTATTAGCTTTAGCTTCATTTACTAATGCAAATGCGAAAGAAAATATCGCATGGGGTGGATCAAACCCTGGCGGAGTGATGTATTATATGGTTGGAACAGCAGGAACAATTATTTCTGAAAAGCTTCCTCAATATAATATTAACCAAGTGACTACTGGAGGATCAACTGAAAATGCAAAAAGGTTGATTAAAGGTGAATTAGACATGGGTATTGTTTATGGTGCTCACGTTTATTTATCTCAAGCACCATCTGGACCATTTAAAGATGGTAAAAAGGGTACAATGTTAAGAGGAGTTGCAAAAGCTTATTCTGGGCCAACATACTTTGTAACTTTACCTGGTAGCAAAATAAACAAACTTTCTGATCTTAGTGGAAAGAGAGTTGCAATGGGACCTCCAGGTTCTGGAACAGTATTTAACTGTAACAACATGTTAACAGCTGTAGGAAACTTAAATAAAATTAAAGCTAGCTATTTAACTTTTGCTGATGCTGGAAGAGCTTTAGCAAACGGTAAAGTAGATGCAATTTGTCAATCTTCAGCTCCAGCTGCTGCAGTTAAAGAACTTGCAGAAACAAAAGGGGCTAAAGTAATTCCTTATAGTGCATCTGAGTTAGATAAAATTAGCAAAAGCGGTTACAGCAAAGGAACTATGCCAGCAGGAACTTACAAAGGTGTGCCTGCTATCGACCTTCCTTTCTTAACTGTTTATTGGGTAGCACATGAAAGAGTATCAGCAAAAGCTGTACAAGATATTCTTACGTTAATGTATCAACCTGATATCAGAGCTAAATTAGCTGCAGGTCATAAAGCGTGGAAACAAATGGCTCCAGATACTAAAAATTTTGAAGCTTTAGGTGTTCCAATGCATCCTGGCGCGGTTGCTTATTATAAATCTAAAGGTCAATATCATAAGTAATCCAAAATAATTTCTGCCTCACTTTAACAATTTAAAGTGGGGCAGTTTACTTAAATGATTTCTAAAATTAAAAGCTGGTTTCCAGATATAGAAACTCCAAGAAGAAAACTTACTAATTGGTATTGTGTTTTTTATGGAGTGATTGCTGCTTCTTTTTCTGGATTTTATTTGTACACATCAGGCTTTGGTCTTGTGTCTTCAGAGTCGAATAGGGCTTTTTATTTATTGTTCACTTCTTTATTAGTATTTTTAAGTTATCCGGCAAACAAAAATAAAGATAGTTTTGCTCCAAGTATTTTAGATTTTGTATTTATTATTTTAGCATCAGTTTCAATTATATATTGGGTAAATGAGTACGTTAATTATGCAATTAATAGAGTAAGCTCACCAAGCGAGTGGGATACTTTATTCGGTGTCATAGCAATTATTGTTATTGTTGAAACTAGTCGAAGAGCTTTGGGAATTGCAATTCCTATTATTGCGGCTATTTTTTTACTTCAACTTTATTACGGAGAATATTTACCTGGAAAATTAAGTCATTCAGGTTTGCCATTTAGAAGAATAATTGAATTTACATTTTCTACCCAAGAAGCAATGTTTGGTGTTGTTACCGCAACTTTTGCAACATTTGTTTTTCCTTTTATGATTTTTGGTGCTTTTTTAGAAAAAAGTGGGGCAGGTGCTTTTTTTATGAAACTTGCAACGTCTCTAACTGGAAAATGGAGAGGTGGTCCAGCTAAAATTGCAACTTTTAGTTCAGCGTTATTTGGATCTATCTCAGGCTCATCAGTTGCAAATGTTGTGGCATCTGGGACATTTACAATTCCTTTAATGAAAAAAGTAGGTTTTAAAAACCATCATGCAGGAGCTATTGAAGCGATAGCATCAACTGGCGGACAAGTTATGCCTCCAATTATGGGAGCGGGTGTTTTTATTTTAGCTACATTAACTGAAACTGAATATTTAAAAATTGCTGGGATGAATGTTATTCCTGCAATTTTATTTTTTGTATTTGTAATGCTGATGGTTGATCTTGAAGCATTAAAGACAGGATTAAAAGGTTTGCCTCAAGAAGAAATTCCAAATTTTAAAGATGTTATTAAAGAGGGCTGGCATTATTTTATTCCTTTGATTATTGTGATTACACTTTTGTTCAAAGGTTATTCACCAGATTTTGGAGCATTCTGGGGAATAGTTTCAACTCTCGTTCTTTCATGGAGAAACAAAGAAACTGCCATGGGTCCTAAAGAGATTTTTATTGGTTTGATAAAAGGCGCTCAAAGTAATGCTGCAGCAGGAGCTGCCATAGGAAGTTTAGGAATTATCATTGGTGGAATTATTTTATCAGGTTTAGGTTTAAAATTTTCAGCTATTCTCGTTGAGTTTTCAGGTGGTAGTCTTTTTGTAACTGTAATCATGGTTACTATAATTTCGGTTATTATTGGAATGGGAAGTAGTACGACTGGTTCCTATATTATTTTAGCAGTTGTCGCTGCTCCTGCTTTAATTCAATTGGGCGTTCCGGAAATTCCAGCACATTTAGTTGTATTTTATGCTGCCTGTTTATCAAATATCACTCCGCCAGTTTGTGTCTCTGCTTTTGCAGCTGCCGCTATTGCTAAAGCTGACCCGATGGAGACTGGCTTTGCTGCATTAAAATTTGGGACAACTTTAGTTTTAATTCCATTTAGTTTTGTTTATGTTCCAGAACTATTACTGCAAGGAAGTATTCTAGATATTTCTGTTGCTAGTGTTTCTTATTTAATTGGTTATGCAGTCTTAGCAATTTCTGTTCAAGGAGTAGATTTTTTTTATGGAAAGATCAGTAGCTTTAATAGATTAGTGTTTTTTGCTTCAGCTGTTTGTTTTCTATTCCCGGTAATATATTGGTTAAAAATATTAGGATTAATATTAATTTGCGTTTCTTATTTTATAGTTTACTTAAACAACAAAAAATCAAATGGAACACTCTCATAACCTACCTGAAATTTTTCACATATTTAAAGAGTATGAAAACCTAAGAGGTTTTGTATTTGGATTAATTCATACTATTATTCCATTAATAGGATTTTATTCTGGGTGGAGCATTAACAGATTATTAAAAATTGCATCTAATGGTTACATTGCTGGAATATTTGGTGTTGTATTTGCCCATGTGATTGCAGATTTTATAGCAGCCTCATTGGACCCTCATATGAAATCAGCTGCAATTGGTATTGTGTTAGGAGGACTTGCTCCTTTATGTTTAATTCCGCTATTAGAAAGATATGTTACGAAAAGCAAGCACCATATTGTTGTTGGTGACCATGAAGATGTTAAAAAAGATTTACAAGAAAAGCATAAACACAAATAATTAAATTATCCTTTTTTCTCTTTCACTTTCTGTTTTAAGCTGACCGCAAGCTCCTAAAATATCTTTTCCTCTCGATTTTCTTAAAGTTACAACATGACCATTGTTTTTTATTATTTCTATAAACTTGGAAGTTTGCTGTTCTGTTGATGGTAAATATTTTACTCCAGGCCAAGGATTAAATTGAATAAGGTTAAGTTTACTTGGAAATTTTGACATAATTTTTGAAAGTTCTTTTGCGCATTTTTCACTATCGTTAACATCTTTTAAAAGCACATATTCAATAAATATTTTTTCACCATTTTTTTTTGCATATGCATTGCAATGATCAATTACATCCTGAATATTATATTTTTTATTAATTGGCATAATTGAATTTCTAATTTCATCATTTGATGCATGCAAAGAAAGGGCTAAATAAGTTCCAATTTCATCAGCTGCTTTTTTTATATTTGGAGATATTCCAGAAGTTGATACAGTAATTTTTTTATTAGAAAAGTTTAAACCATTTTCATCTTTTAAAACTTCAATTGATTTTTTGATATTATCATAATTATAAAACGGCTCTCCCATACCCATATAAACAATATTATTAATTTTTTTTTGTTCATCCCAATCATTCAATTCATCTTTAGCAATTAAAATTTGATTTAAAATTTCATTAGAAGATAAATTTTTTACTAATGGTTGAATACCTGTATGGCAAAATTTACAATTTAATGTGCAGCCTACTTGAGAAGATATACATAAAGTAGCATGAGTATCTGAGGGAATATAAACTGTTTCTACCAAATTTTTATCTTTTAGTTCGATTAACCATTTAATCGTGCCATCGCTTGATATTTGTTTTTTTTTAATAAAGGGTCTTTCAATACTTAATTGAACAGATAATTTTTCTTTTAATTCATAAGGGATATTTGAGAATAATTTATAATCAGCAAACCCTTTTTGGTAAAAAAACTTCCAAATTTGATTAGCTCTCATTGAAGAGTTTTTTTTATCTAATTCTAAATTATCTGTAAGGAATTGTTTTAGATCTTGATAATTAAGATCTGAAAGATGACTCATGAATTATTTTTGATATTTTTCTTTCCATTCAGAATAAGGCATTCCGTAAATTAATTCTCTAGATTCTGGATCAGTAATTACAATACCTTTTTTTTGCGCTTCTTCTCTAAACCATTTTGATAAACAGTTTCTGCAAAAACCTGCTAGATTCATAAGATCAATATTTTGAACATCTTTTCTTTCTCTTAGATGATTTACAAGCCTCTCAAATGCAAGCGATTGAATTTCTTTTTTTGTAGCTTCATCCATAAAAATAAATATAAGAAGTTTTAATGAAATTAACAGGTTCTTATAAAATTCCAACTGATAAACAAACAGTTTGGGATGCATTAAACAATCCAGAGATATTAGAAAAATGTATCCCAGGGTGTGAAGAATTTAAAAAAAATTCAGATACCAGTTTTACTGCTACAGCTACAAATAAAATTGGCCCATTTAATGCTAGCTTTACAGGAGATGTTGAGCTTCAAGATTTAAACCCACCCAACAGCTATAAATTAGTTGGACAAGGAAATTCTCCTGTTGGTTTTGCATCTGGTGAAGCTAAAGTGACTTTATCGGAAGAAGATGGTTTTACTATTTTAACTTATGATGTTGAGGCGAATGTTGGAGGAAAAATTGCTCAAGTTGGTGGAAGATTAATTGATATGACAGCAAAAAAAATGGCTGATATTTTTTTTGGTAACTTTTCAGGAATTATATCACCGGAAGGTTCAAGTTCAGAACAAGTTTCAGATTCTTCAAAGGATAGTAAATCTAAAAATAAAAAAATTGTTTATGCAGCTGCAGCATTAGTGATACTCGGTGCGATTTTGCTTGCTATTTTATAGACAACTAACAATTGAAATTTTTTTCTTCTCTTGTTTTTATAATTGTTTTTTGAGACAATCATTATTTAACAGGGGGATTAATGGGAAAAGTTTCATTAACTGTTAATGGTAAAAAAGTAGAAAAAGAAGTACCAGATAACACTTTATTAGTATCTTTTATTAGAGATAATCTAAATTTAACCGGCACACACGTTGGTTGCGATACAAGTCAATGTGGAGCTTGTGTTGTTCACGTAGATGGAAAATCAGTAAAAAGTTGCGCAATGTTTGCAGTTGATGCAAACGGATCAGAGGTGACTACAATTGAAGGATTGGAAAAAGATGGAAAACTTCATCCTGTTCAAGAATCATTTAAAAAACATCATGGTTTACAATGTGGTTACTGCACTCCAGGAATGGTGATGAGTTCAATTGATCTATTAAAGACTCATAAAAATCCAAGCGAGGAAGAAATTAGAAAAGGATTAGAAGGTAACATTTGTAGATGCACAGGTTATCAAAACATAGTTGCGTCAGTTAAAGGCGCGATAGGTAAAGTATAAATATTAGATAAGGAGAAATAAAATGGCAAGCATGATTGGTTCAAAAGTTGAAAGAAAAGAGGATAAAAAGTTTTTAACCGGAAAAGGAAGATACACAGCTGATATTAATTTGCATAATCAAACTTATGCTGTTTTTATAAGATCTCCTCATGCCAGAGCCAAGATTACTGGAATTGATATTTCAAAAGCAAAAAAAGCTTCTGGAGTTGTTGATGTATTAACAGGAAAAGAACTTCAAGATGATAAAATTGGTGGACTAATTGCTGGTTGGAAAATTGTAAGCAAAGATGGAACGGATATGAAATGTCCTGCCCACCCAGCTCTTGCAACTGATTTAGTGAATTATGTTGGCGACCATGTTGCACTTGTTGTTGCTGAAAGTCTTCAAGAAGCAAAAGACGCAGCTGAATTAGTAGATGTTAAATATAAAGTTTTAAAAGCCGTTGCTAGTACAGGTCAAGCAATGAACTCCGATACAATTCATGAAGGAATAGACAAAAATTTATGCTTTGATTGGGAATTGGGAGACAAAGCAAAAACTGATGAAGCATTTTCAAGCGCAGACAAAGTTGTTGAAATGGATATTGTTAATAATAGATTGGTTCCAAACGCTATGGAGCCTAGAGCGTCCATTGGTGATTTTAATCCTTCATCTGAAGAACTTACACTTTATACCACAAGTCAAAATCCACATTTATCAAGGTTAGTAATGTCAGCATTTAATGCAATTCATCCAGAACACAAATTTAGAATAGTAGCCCCAGATGTTGGAGGAGGTTTTGGATCAAAAATTTATCCGTATTCTGAAGATGTGGTAATGGCATGGGCAGCAAAAAGATTACAAAGACCGGTTAAATGGGTTTGTGAAAGAACAGAATCTTTTTTATCTGATTGCCATGGAAGAGATCATATTACAAAATGTTCAGTTGCATTAAAAAGTGACGGAACTGTTACTGGTTTAAAAGTTGATACCATTGCAAACTTAGGTGGTTATGCATCATTGTTTGCAACTGTTACTCCAACTTATTTATATGGTCCATTGGTTTTAGGTCTTTATAATATTCCTACTGCTTATTGTAATGTTAAAGGTGTTTTTACAAATACTGCACCTGTAGATGCTTACAGAGGAGCTGGAAGACCAGAGGCAACTTATTTAATTGAAAGAATTATGGATAAAGCTGCCAAGGAGCTTGGAATGGACAGAGCAGAATTTAGAAAGAAAAATTTTATCAAACAATTCCCGCATCAACAGTGCTTAGTTCACAATATAGATTCTGGTGATTATGATGCACATTTTGATAAAGCCTTAAAACTTGCTGATTATGCTGGTTTTGAAAAAAGAAAAGCAGAATCAGCTGCTAAAGGAAAACTTAGAGGAATTGGTTTTTCCACTTATATTGAGGCTTGCGGTATAGCTCCATCAGCAGCAGTAATGTCATTAGGTGCCGGAGTTGGTTTGTGGGAGTCAGCCGAAATTAGATTTAATCCAACTGGTAATATTTCTGTATTCACAGGAACTCATAGCCATGGTCAAAGTCACGATACTACATTTGCTCAAATTGTTTCAGATAAATTGGGTGTTCCGATGGAAAATATTGAAATTGTTCATGGTGATACTGATAAAGGCCCATTTGGTATGGGAACTTATGGTTCAAGATCTCTTGCGGTGGGAGGCACTGCAATTGCAAAAGCTTGTGATAAAATTGTTGAAAAAGGTAAGGCTGTTGCTGCAAATATGCTAGAGGCAAAACCAGAAGATATTGAATTTAAAGATGGTGAGTTTCTAGTCCCAAATACTAATAAGAAAAAAACAATGGGTGAGATTGCTTTTGCTTGTTACTTACCTGGAACTTATGGTGAAATTAAATCTCCTTTACCTGAGGGTATGGAGCCAGGATTAAAAGAAACAGCATTTTACGATCCTGTAAACTTCTCTTTTCCTGCTGGATCACACATATGTGAAGTAGAAATTGACCCAACAACTGGTGAAACAAAAGTTGATACTTATACATGCGTTGATGATTTTGGAAATTTAATCAATCCAATGATTGTAGAAGGACAGATTCATGGTGGTCTGGCTCAAGGAATTGGACAAGCTTTATATGAAAATGCATATTATGATGAGACAGGTCAATTAGTGACTGCATCTTATATGGATTATTGCATGCCTAGAGCTGATAATTTTCCAGAGTTTAGAATTGATTATACTTGCACTCCAGCCACTTCAAATCCACTTGGAGTAAAAGGATGTGGGGAAGCTGGTGCAATCGCTTCACCTCCAGCTGTAATGAATGCAGTGGTAGACGCAATTGGAACTGAAGTTACAATGCCTGCAACTGCTGAAAAAGTTTGGAGAGCATTAAAAGATAAAAAATCAACCCAAAAGAAAGCTGCATAAGGAGGATAAATGAAGCAATTTAATTTTCACGAAGCAACAAGTGTCAAAGAAGCTGTTAAAGCCTCATCAAAAAAATCTGCTTATTTATCTGGTGGCCAAACTTTGATCCCATCGCTTAAGCTAAGACTTGCAAGTTTTGATGATATTATTAATGTTAAAAATATTAAAGATCTTCAAGGTATTAAAGTTAGTGCAAAAACTGTAAGAGTTGGCGCAGCTTCTAAGCACGCAGATGTTGCGGCTTCAAAGGAAATTCAAAAAGCTATACCATCTTTATCTTCTCTTGCTGGAAGAATTGGAGATGCACAGGTTAGAAACAAAGGAACTTTAGGCGGCTCAATTGCAAACAATGATCCTAGCGCGTGTTACCCGTCTGCTTGTTTAGCGTTAAATGCAACAATTCATACTTCAGATAGAAAAATAGAAGCATCAAAATTTTTCAAAGGCATGTTTGAAACCGCTTTAAAAAAAGATGAATTAGTAACAGCTGTTGAATTTAATATTCCTGAAAGCTCGTGTTATGTAAAAATTCCCAACCCAGCATCAAGATATGCAATGGTTGGTGTTTATATAGCCAAACATAAAAGCGAACTAATCTGCGCAGTGACAGGTGCAAAGCCTGTAGTATATCGTTGCAAAGAAATTGAAAAAGAATTGAATAATAGTTTTTCTGCAGACGCTCTTAATAATTTGAGTTTAGATCATAGTGAAATAAACTCTGATATTCATGCTTCAGCTGAATATAGAGCAAGTTTAGTCATATCGGCTGCTCAAAAAGCAGTCATGAATTGCAAATAATTTAGATATTCGAATATTTTCTGATAAGGTATTATTATGAATAATACCTTTGATGAAAAAATATTAGATGAAGCTCAACAATGGATTGAGCAAAACAAAAAGGTTATTTTAGCAACAGTTATTCAAACATGGGGCTCTTCACCAAGGCCAGTAGGGAGCTTAATGATTGTAAACGATTCTGGAGACTTTTCAGGCTCTGTATCAGGTGGCTGCGTAGAGGGTGAGGTTGTTAGGCAATGTTTAGATTTAATTAATGAAAAACAAAATTTTAAGAAAATAGATTTTAAAGTTTCAAATGAAAGTGCATGGAATGTTGGTCTTGCATGTGGTGGCGAGATAGCAATTTTTTTAGAAAAATTTACTAATGGATCTTAAACTTTTAAAACAAATCATTGATTTAAAAAATTCTAAAAAAGAATTTTCTGTAATCACAAATATTGATACTGCCAAAAGTTATTTATTTTTAATTAATGAAAAAATATCAGAAGAACTTAAAGATAATGAAGAAAAGATTATTGATCTTTATAAATCCAGAAAAGATGGATTTATAAAGGGTGCAAATCTTTTTGTTAAAAATTATCACCGCCCAATAAAAGTTGTAGTTATTGGAGCTGTTCATGTATCTCAATTTTTTGTTGAATATGCAAAGTCACTCAATCTTGATATTTATATCATCGATCCAAGAGGTTACTTTGCTTCAGAAAAAAGATTTCCTTACGCAAATATTATTAATTTATGGCCAGATGAAGCTTTTAAACATTGTCCATTAGATCATAATACCGCTTTAATTGCTTTGACTCATGATCCAAAAATTGACGACCCTGCAATTCAAGAAGCGTTAAAGAAAAAATGTTTTTATATAGGCGCACTTGGTAGTAAAAAAACACATGAAAATAGATGCAATCGATTAAAGCAAAATGGTTTTAAAGAAGATGAAATACAGAAA
>Ga0255760_10005938_pt1 | contig 10318 bp, 8 predicted proteins | sample 071ome_25_FD_179960 | JGI IMG/M metagenome (GOLD analysis project Ga0255760, IMG submission 179960) | Coastal salt marsh microbial communities from the Groves Creek Marsh, Skidaway Island, Georgia - 071410BT metaG (version 2) | ecosystem: Environmental > Aquatic > Marine > Intertidal zone > Salt... | reverse complement strand
GTGAAGAAAGCCAAGAGAATTTGGGAGATTTTTGAAAAACTTGGCATCAAGGGAACTTTTTTCATTCGCTTGCATGCTCCTGAGTACAACCCTTTTTCTTTCGAGAATTACAAAATCATCAAAGAAATTCAAAATTCAGGACACGAAATCGGATACCACAGCGAGGTGGTGGACCAAAGCAAGATTTGGAATGAAGATTCCGCTGAATGCCTCAGGAGAGACTTGGCCTTTTTCTCCACGGTTTTTGGTGTTCAAGTTAAAGGGGTTGCCAGTCATGGGGGAATGACAGGTTTGAATAACCTCGATTTTTGGGAAGAGAAAAACCCTTCTGACTTCGGTCTGACTTATGAGGCCTACAAAGGCTCCGACACTGATTCTTTGTTCAAGGATTCGTTGTATGTCAGCGATTCGGAGTGGACGCGCTGGAAATGCTACCAAAAAGGGCAGTTGCTCGATGGCGACAACCGATCTTTGTCAGAGCATCTTGTCGATAGACCCGATTTGGTTTACCTGCTGGTTCATCCAGATACTTTTTTTGATCACCACTTTTACGAGTAGGGCTTGAGCAGTTTGGAACACCTCCAATTTTTCTCAAAATTTTTCAAAAGCCTCGGTAACTTGGAGCAAGAGTTGCAACAAGAGGTGGAAGAGAAGTATTCCAATGTCTTTGTAATGGGTTTGCCCAGATCCGGGACGACTTTGCTTTCTCAAATTCTCTACAACAACACAGACCTTTTTTGCACCAACAACTTTATGGCTCGTTTTTGGGAGACACCATTGGTTGGAGCCAAGTTGTCCAGTCTTTCCATAACCAAGAAAAGACTACGGAGCTTTGATTCCTTTTATGGAAGAACCGCTGATATCGATCAACCGCATGAGTTTAGCAAGTTTTGGCACAAGTGCCTGAAAGTTGAAGATTTCCGTGGCTACGAGCCCGAGAAAGTTTCCTCGAGAATCGATTGGCGAATGCTGCAGTCGAAAATTCTCGGAATTAATGCAATTTTGAATGGCGGCCTTGTTTTCAAGCCGATGGAGTTTGCTGGATTTCATCTCAATTCGCTGCTCCAAACTTTCAATCGAGCTGTGTTTGTTTACTTGGAAAGAGATGCATTGGAAGTCACTTCCTCGATTCTACGAGCAAGAAAAGAAGCGGGAGAAGAACAATGGTGGGGCTCCTATCCTCCGTCTCAAGTCTACGAATCCTTGAGGGGAGAAAACCTTTTGGATCAGGTGGCACATCAAGTTTGCTACTTTAAAGCTATGTACGAAGGGAAATTCTCCGAAAGTTCCGGGCACTCACAATTGCTCCGCCTGCATTATCGCGAATTATGCGACAGTCCGAACGAAGTGCTTGGAAAAATAAAGGATGCGGTACGGAAAAACGGCGGCGAACTAACTTTCGAGCCCTTGCCTGAACCAATGGCAAAGTCTGGCTTTTTAGGCAACTCGGAAGAAGTCCTTCAAATGAAACAGGCGTTAAAGGAAGCAAGCCGAGCATACCCACCAGAAAGTATGGCATAATCCGCAAACCTTGAAATTGTCGATTCATCAGCCTGACTTTTGGCCCTGGGCCGGGCTCTTTAATAAAATTGCCACTTCGGATAAATTCGTAGTTTTCGATTGTGTCCAAGCTCCGCGGGGGAAGAGCTGGTTTTCTCGCAACCGAATCCTGCTTCAAGGAGGGCCCGCCTGGATCACACTCCCGATTTATCGCTCATCCAACCAAAAGATATTCGAAGTAAGAATCAACGATGAGGTTAACTATCGAGCCAAGCACCTAGGCACCATTAGGCAGGCATATGCGAAGACTCCCTATTTTCAGGAAGTCTTTGATTTCGTCGAAGGCCTGTATGCCGCGGAACATCAATTCGCCCGCGATTTTTCCCTTTCCATCATCTCTGCAGTTTGCCGGCGGTTGAATGTTGCAACCGAATTTGTCGAGGTTCGTGACTTGATCTCTACCTCAAGAATCTCGGAATTGAAAGGAAACGACTTGGTGTTGGAGATTTGTCTGGCAGCCAAAGCTACCTCTTACTTGTCGGGAACCGGGTGCTTGGACTTCATCAAACCGGAAGAATTTTTGCTGAACAAGGTATCGTTTGAGTTTCAGGAGTTCGTTCAGGATGAATATCCGCAGCCAGGCTGCAGTACCTTTCATCCGTCCATGTCCATCTTGGACGTCTTGTTTTGCGTTGGATTTAGGAAAACCGAGCAAATCATTAAGGGGGTTCTTAACCCATGAACCTTGTGGAGAGCATGACGGGGTCGATTTTTTTGGTAGTCGCATTCTCCTTGGCGGTTTCCCTGCTTGTTAGGTTTGTCAGCTGTTCTTTGTCATTCGGTTGGTTTTCCAGGGGTTTTGCGGGAGATTCTTCGGTGCACTTGCAAATCGTCAAACAGTTGAAAAAAGGGTGGGAAGGGAGGACTGTGGAAAATTACGTCATCCCTAACAAGATGACTTACCCAATCTTGTTCCACCGATTTTGCACTCTCTTTCCTATTCAATTTCTGGAAAGGTACAGCTACCTGCCAAACTTATTGGTTTACGTTCTTTCCTTTGCGACCTCCGTCTTTTTCTCCTTTTATTACTTGGAGCAATTTTTCCCCTCCGCCGATTCCGTACTTTTGAGTGCATGCCTGTTGGCCCACTTGTTTTGCGTTCAAAACTTGGTGACCGCAGGTCCCGCGATCGCTTACCTCAAGTTGTCTTCGAGGTTGCTCGCCAAAATAGCTTGTTCGTTTTTCGTATTCTTTCTTTTCATTCATTTGGAATTTCAGCTTGAATCGGGCCTGTACCTGGCTTCCTTTTTTGCTGCAATCGGGATTCTAAGCGGAACTTTTGCGGCCCAGGCCTTGTTCTTTTTCGCTTTGTTTTTTTTCCTTATCACCGGTTGTGTCGAAGTCATCGGCGCCCTTGCCTTGGGGGTCCTGCTTTCGGTGGTAATGAGCAAAGGGTACTCCCTTCGCAGTTTGTTGGGAATGGCAAGGTATTGGGGGATCTATTTTCGGAGAGTGAGGAAGTCAAGGTACACGGCTCCGGTGTTAAGTTCATTGGTTTCTTTACCCGATCTGTTTGCAACCCTTCTTAGCGGCAGGTTTGCCGTTTTCGCCAAGAAACTGTACAAACGAGAACCCTCTAGAGCCATCTTGCACTATCCGGAAATTCTTTTGGCCCTGTACCTTTTGTTTTTTACGGATCATGGATTCGTTTTTCTCGGCAAGGTTTACCTAGCTGTTTTGCTTGCTTACCTGCTTACTTCCACCAAGGGTTTCAACTTCCTGGGGGAATCTTATCGGTATTTGGAGTATGGGCTCTTTTTCCTCAATCCATTGGCCCTGGCTTTTTTGATCGGCTCCCATTACGGAACGAAAACAGGGCTTTTTTTAATCGCCGGTTTCGCCGCTTACGGGATTTGCTCTTCTCTTTTGATCAATCGTCTCTGCGGCCATTCCCATGTTTCGGGGAGAGATAACCTGTCCGACTTCCTGTCCCAGTTGAAAATTACTCCTTCCGACGTGGTTTTTCCTGTCAGCATGAGACTGGGGGCTGATATCGTGGCCAGGGTTGGATGCCGTTCCTTTTGGTGGCAACCAGGGGGAATCACCGAACTTTCCATGTATGACGATTACCTTCACGAATATCCTTATTTAAGTTTGGATTGGGAAAAATTGTGCGATCGGCATCAAGCCAATTACGTGATCGTTGACAAAGCCGCTCTGGCCAAATTTTCGGATGTTTATGATTTCAAGTCCTTGGCCGTGGCTCTTGAGGATGAGCATTACCTCGCTTACAGGTATCCCGTAATTTCTTCCGTGCAAATTTGACAGGTTCTTTCAGGGCTCTCAGAGAACTTTCCTCTCATTCATTCGGATATGGCCTAAGTACCATACTGAGCAGGTTGGTCGGGTTTCTTTCCGTTCCCATACTTTCTTATTACTTCAGGCCCGAGGAATATGGGGTGATTTCCATGGTTCAAGTTGCCCTTAGTCTGGCGGTGATCGTTGCCGGAATGAACATAGGATCCGGGGTGTCCTTTTATTTTTTCCATCATGATTCAAAGGATACCAAAAAAATGGTTCTTGGATCCGGACTTCTTTATGTCTTCTTGGCAGGCGGTGCCATTGCGGCGTGTCTGTTTTTTATCTCTCCTTTTTTGAGCGAATTGCTCAACTTGAGGATAAGCCAGGGTGGTTTCCACTCCTTTGTTCCCTACCTCAGGATTGGTTCGTTCTATTTATTCTTCGGAATTCTTATGACGGCGGTTCAAAGCATTCTCAGGTTGCACAAGGAACCCTACAAATACTTGGTTTGCGAGTTGGCGAGTTTCTCGGTAAACATGATCTTTCTGCTCTTGTTGATTTGCTTTTGGGAGGTGGGCATAGAAGGTGTTTTTTGGGCTCGAGCGGCTGGAGTTTTGGTAGGTTTTCTCGTTGGTTTTTTCTATGTCAGAGAAAGGTTTGAGCTAAGCCTGTCATCCGGATTATTAATTCCCATCTTGGCTTATTCTTTGCCTCAGTTTCCGGCTGCGCTCATGGGATGGGCTCAAACTCAATCCAGCAGGCTCTTCATCAATTACTTCACCGACCTTCATCAACAAGGAGTTTTTGCAGTAGCTTTTGCCTTTGCTTCCGTCTTAAGCTTGGGAAATGCGGCCTTTCGGTTAGCGTACGATCCTTTTGCTCTCTCCATCATGAAAACTCCGAACGCTAAGAAGACTTATGCCGATGTTTATTCGGCCTATGTCTTGTTATTTGGAATTTTGCTTCTCTGTTTTACTTGCTTTGCCCAATGTGCCATTAACTTCCTCACACCCCGTGAATACCATGATGCCCACCTCATCAGCTACTTTCTTGCCGGCTGTTTTTTTATGACGGGTTGCAACAACATACTGGGTACGGGGATTTGGGTTTCCGGCAAAACGATTTATTCCAGCTACTGCCAAGTGTTCAACTTTATCACTGTCATCGGGTGTAGCATTCTCTTAATACCTGTTCTAAAGGGTCTGGGCGCTGCGATTGCTCTTTTCGGGGGATCGGTTTTGCATTCCATGGCCTTGTTCGTGGTAAGTGGAAAGCTATACAAGGTAGAGTACAGGTATTTTCGCTCCTTGTTCTTTGTAGGTTCGGCGGTTTTCTTTTCTTTTGCCTTTGGTTCGCTTAATTCGGGCGGTCAGCCTTGGCCTGCTTTTCTTCATTCCTTACTGCTCTTTTTGCTTCTTTCCTTCTTGTCTTATCTTCTCTTGGCACCCCGAGGGACCCTGAAACTTATGAAGAATTTCCTTTATTCAAAAGGCTGGGTATGATTAAGGAAATTGCCTTGCTCTTTCGTAGGCTCATCGGCTCCAAAGGTCCCGTGGAAGAAGTGATTGCCTTCCTTGAAACCGAAACGGAAATCGTTCAACTCGTGGAAGCCAGGGAAGCAGTTTCCCGGCAGACTTTGGATTTGCGGGATGAGTCCCTGATCCTATCACCTGGTTTCTATGAGTTGGAAGGAAGTCAATATGACTGCACGCGACCGGGGGTTTATCGTTTTGCTATTCCTCAAAAAGCGAACCATCAAAGGGTGGTTCTGGATCGATGCAATGTATTTGCCAACGCTAAGTTTCTTTCCTTGGTCAGCATAAGAGGGAATTGTGACAATAAACTTGAATTTTCACAAAAGGTGTCGGAGGCATCCAAAAGATTTCTTCGAATGACCTGTACCTATAATGCCCTCTTTGTGTTCAGATTGCTTTCACAAAAGGGTTTTTCGACCCGAATGGTTCAAGGACATACGCTTGAATCTCTTAATTCTTACAACAACGGACACAGCCTTCTTGAGCTTTACGCCGATTCTTTGGAGAAATTCGTCGTTATCGACATCGATAAGAAGGGTTTCTTCCGGCAAGGATCAACAGCCTTGAATATTTTTGAGCTTTGCCGGGTCGTTTATCTAGGGCAAGAGTTCGAGTTTGTGAGTTACGCCAAATTTTCGATGTTCGACGCTCGCTTTTCAGACTTGAAAACAGGATTTGATTACTCCTTTTATGAATGCTCGCAGTATGCTTCTATCCAAGGAATGTTACAGGGAGTGAAAAGAACCTGTCAGGTGCCGGTTATGTCTGAGGGTGGGTTTACTTATGTCTGCTCTTGGAGCGATGAGCTGAATAGCGTGGTCTCCGGGATAAATTCAAGATGGATCATTTTAACCCCTGATGCTTTTTGCGAGAGGTTTTACCATCAAGGCAGGTCAAGAAATGGGTAGGGTTTTGATAACGGGGGCAACGGGCCTTTGTGGGCAAATTTGCTGTCGTAAGTTCCTCGACGAAGGGCTCGAAGTCTTTGCGGTGGTGAAGGATGCCTCCTCAATCTTGCCTAAAGGGGTTCACCCCTTGGTTTTGGATCTCTCCAGAGATTGGGAGGATATTGTCTTTCCCGATGGTTTGAATCAGATCGTCCATTTGGCCCAATCCCCCTATTTTCGAGAGTTTCCCAAAAATGCCCTTGATCTTTTCAAGGTCAACATCGAGTCAACCGCCCGGCTTTTGGATTATGGAATGAGAGTAGGAATCGAGAGGTTCGTTTATGCTTCATCCGGGGGCGTTTATGGCAATGGAGCACAGGCATTTAAGGAGAACGCTCCAGTTGTTCCTTCCGGGCACTTGGGGCACTATTTGGGCAGCAAAGCCTGTAGTGAAATGATGATTCATAACTACGCTAGCTTTTTCAAGGTCATCATCCTGCGCCCATTTTTTATTTACGGCCCCGGCCAAAACAAGACCATGCTGCTGCCCAGGCTCTTCGATCGCGTAGCGGCTTACAAGCCAATCCAACTGCAAGGCAGTCATGGCATCCGGATCAACCCTCTCCATGTTGAGGATGCCAGCGAAGCAATTTTACGCTCCTCTCATTTGAATGAAAGTGCCATCATAAACCTTGCTGGTCCTGAAGTGCTTTCCATTCGTGAGATTTGCGAAGCCTTCGGGACCTTTCTGGGCAAAACACCCGTTTATGAAGCAATAGAAGAATCTCCAAGCGACCTCATCGGAGATATTTCCCTGATGAAAACACTCCTGCATGAACCTGATGTGCGTTTGAGGGACGCCTTGGCAAACCTTGCTTGGTAGTAACAAAAAGCTAAGGATCCTCCATTTGCCCGCCACCGTTGGAGGCAATCCGCAGGCGATATCAAAGCAGATGAAAGCCATGGGGTTGCATGCAAGGTCTTGGGCGCTGAGTAAGCACCCATTGGGCTTGGGTATGGAGACTGATCATTTCATCTATCGAGAAGAAGAAAGTTTTTTTCTTAAGGAACTTAAGAGATTTATTTCCCTGAGGTATGTCTTTTTGTTTCAGGTCGTTTTCTTTAATTTCGGTTCCTTGCTCTACACGCCATTTCCCTCCTACAGGTATGAGAGAGAGCGAGGAATGGCTTACTTGCGTTTGCTCCTCTATTCGAAATACAGGAAAATGATGCAGTCGGTCGAGCTCCAGCTTCTGAAAATTCTCAAGATCAAAGTTTTCGTACAGTACCAAGGCTCGGATGCCAGGCAAAAGGATTATTGCCGCAGCCACTTTCAAGTGATGCTTCCAGCACACGCTAGGTCCTACACCTGGGAGGATCGCTTGAGGGATGAAACCAAGCGTGAGCAAATCAAGCGACTTGAGCAAGTTGCCCAAGGCATTTATTCACTGAATCCAGACTTGATGCATGTGTTGCCTCTCCGTACCAAGTTTCTTCCTTATTGTCATGTAGATCTTACGGTATGGAAACCGCTCCCACGCAAAGCCTCCCATTTTAAAGGACCACTAAGGATCGGGCATGCTCCTTCAAACCGTGATGTCAAGGGAACGGATCAAATCCTAAAAGTGATTGAAGAACTTCAGCCTGCATACGGCAATAGGTTCGACTTTCAGTTGATGGAGAATGTTCCTTACGATGAAGTGATGCATTCTTACCAATCCATCGATGTCCTGATCGACCAGATTCATGCAGGTTGGTATGGGGGGTTGGCGGTTGAGCTTATGGCATTAGCCAAACCGGTCTTGAGTTACATTCGGGAAGATGATCTCAAATTCATACCACCCGAAATGGCGGAGAATTTACCTATTGTAAAAACTTGCCCTGAAACTCTTAAGAGGAATTTGATTTCTTTGATCGAAATGCCCTACGACGAGTTGGTAGAATTAGGAATGAAAAGCAGGCAATATGTCGAAAAATGGCACTGCCCTCCCAAAGTGGTCGGGTGCCTCGTCGAGGAAATGAACTTATGCTGAATTTTCTTAGCTGGATGATCAATTATTGCTACCTGTGATATCCGTTCTTCATTGCCCTGAACAAGTGGGTGGTAATCCTACGACCTTGGCTAAGTATGAGAGGGAACTGGGCCTGAAAAGTTTCTGCTTTTGCGAGGCCGAAAATCCCTATGCTAGCGTTACCGGATCCGTATCCTACTTTCGCAGCCAATCGCTTTGGCGATCGGAAATTAGCCGTTGGACACTTCTTTTGAGATCGGTTACGCAGACGGGAATCGTTCACCTCAACAATGGCCGCTTCATCACACCCTTCTTTGGGGATGGGGCTCATCCCAAGGAATCTCTTTTTCCCAAGCCTTTCCGGAAGATGATTCGCCTTTACGCCTTGAGTTTGCTTGCAGCAGAAATTGCCTTGCATCGTTCGGGTAGTGGTAAAAAAGCGATTTTCCTGACCTTTCAAGGCTCGGACGCCCGCGAGACCCAATGTTTTGTCGAAAAGCACAAGCAAAGCCGATTGGCGGAAGAAGTGATCGGGAGATCGGGAAAAACCAATGATTCTATAAGAAGAAAAAAAACCTTACTAGCTGGAGTCGCAGACAAGATTTATTCCCTTAACCCCGACTTGCTCGAGGTTCTGCCCAAAGGTTCCGAATTTCTTCCCTATGCTACCGAAGCAGGACTAAATGCCCGAATTCTTCCTTTCAGACAAGGGAACGAATTTGTGGTGGGTCATGCTCCCACCCATCGAATGGTTAAGGGAACGGATGAAATTATTCGAGTTGTCGAGAATTTGAGGTCCAAAGGTATCAATATTCGTCTCGAACTAATCGAAGGCTTGAGCAGGGAAGATGCACAGAAGAAATACCAGGAAATCGACCTTTTCATCGATCAGTTGGTCATTGGTTGGTATGGAGTGGTTTCACTTGAGGTCATGGCTCTGGGCAAACCGGTCCTATGCTTCATCAAGGGTAGGGGGCTGCGCTTTGTGCCCCAAAAAATGCTTGCGGATTTACCCATCATCAACGCAGACGAAAGTTCACTAGAAGAGAAATTGGTTGGTGTTATGCAAATGAGCATAGAACAAAGGCAGTCTTTGGCAGAGCGAGGGTTAGCTTATTTAAAAGAGTGGCATGATCCGACAAAGATTGCCCAACGAGTGGTTGGGGATTATCGAAAAGTCCTTTCCTTTCAAGACCATGGTATAATTTGAAGGAATTGATTCTCCTAATTTCCTCCGAATATGCTCCGATGCCGGCTGCTGCTGCTTCGCGAGTAAGGCCTTGGGTGGCGGTGCTGGATGGTCTCGGAGCAAATGTTAGGCTCCTGACCTCAAAGTCAGCCGATGCTAACAGCCCGCTTGTCGAAAGATCCTTCTTTTCAGCCCCTTGTAATCGAGCCAGTCTAGTTTTGAGGCTTATTCAGGAAATTTTTCTGGGGTTTGATCTCGGGCTTAGGATTTTTTCAAAGAGACGAAAAACCAAGTTATGTCTTATTACATCCCCTCCTTTTTTCATGGCTTCCATTTGCTCGGTCTTTGCCCGCTGGGGCGGTATTCCTTACATGATAGACGTTCGCGACCGATATCCTCGAGCTTTGGTAGACCTTGGAGTGCTGAAAGCATCAGGCATTTTGCACAAAAGTTTTAGTGCTTTGGAAAGCTGGATCTGTTCTGGTGCGATCTCGCTTACGACTGTGACTCAGGGACTAAAACTGGAAATTGGTGAAGCGTTTCCAGCTAAGGAAACGCACCTGCTGCCCAATGGTTACGACGAGGAAGTCTTTACTGAAGATTTGCTCTCAGTGGACAAAGCGACGGAGTTTACGGTGGTATACCATGGAAGGCTTGGGCGTTTTTATGATCTTCAAACCTACCTAGAGGTAATGAAGCTGGTCGAAAAAGCAGATCCGTCGATACATTTTCTGATGATCGGTGATCTTCCTGAAGAGCTTGTCCAGGCTGGTTGTGCCAACTTAACGATTTTGCCTGCGATGCAATTAGAAGATTTAGCCAAGCAGTTGTCGTCCTGCCACCTCGGACTCTGCCTCCTTCGGGAATTACCTGCCATGAAAAAAGCTTTCCCTG
>Ga0255760_10005934_pt1 | contig 10325 bp, 10 predicted proteins | sample 071ome_25_FD_179960 | JGI IMG/M metagenome (GOLD analysis project Ga0255760, IMG submission 179960) | Coastal salt marsh microbial communities from the Groves Creek Marsh, Skidaway Island, Georgia - 071410BT metaG (version 2) | ecosystem: Environmental > Aquatic > Marine > Intertidal zone >... | reverse complement strand
TACCCGGGACCTCAAAGGTCTCTTACAACCCCCTGCGAGGGTGACCCCATGGCAACTCTCACACCACTTCCCAGCATCCCGTCGACCGGCTCCGGCGAGGCCACGCGCCCCGCGCTGGCCCGCCTCGACCTGTTCGACGGAATTCCCCGCCGCGACCTGGACCTGCTGGACGCGCGCCTGCCGCTCGTCCGCTGGCCCCGGGAGGCCGACGCCCCGGCGTCCCTCACCCGCGGTGACCAGGTCTACATCGTCCGGCATGGCCGGATCGCCCTCGGTGATGTCACCAGCGAGGGGCAGGACGTCACCACGACCATCGTGGAGGCGGGCGCCGTCTACTCGTCCCTCGGGCTCGAGTCGGCGCCGCCGGCCGTCGCCCTCGAGGCGAGCGCCGTCACGCCCCTCCCCGTGCACGCCATCGAGGCGCTCATCACGCGGTACCCGCGCTTCGGCGTCAACCTCGCGGTGGCGCTCACCGGACGCCTCGCCAACCTGCACCAGACCGTCGCGATCGTCTCGGAGATGCGCGTGGAGGACCGCCTGCGCAGGCGCCTTCACCAGATCGCCGAGCAGATCGGCACCGCGGCACCGGAGGGCGTGCGCATCGGGCTGGACCTCACGCACGCGCAGTGGGCATCGCTCATCGGCGCGTCCCGCGAGGCGGTCACCACCGCCTTCGGCAAGCTCCGGTCGGCCGGCGAGGTCGTGATGGAGGGCCGCTCCATCACCATCCCGTGGGATGCCATGAACGCGATGCCGCAGGCCCCCGCGCTCGCCAGCTGACGCCCCGGGTCATGCCCCGCGGAACCGGCGCGCCGCCTGCGCGACCGGTCCGTGGGGCATGATTGGGGCATGGCCCCGCGACGGACACCCTCGGGACGCCGCGATCCGCGCGGCCGGGCGCCCGCGCCCCGGAGGCGCCGCCAGCGCCGCAAGGTGCCGCCTGCCGCGCTGGCGATCATCGCCGTCGTGGTCGTGGTCGGCTTCATCGCCCTCATCGCGCGGGGCGGCGACGAGCCCGTGTCCTCGGTGGCAGCGGCGGAGCCGGTCATCCCGGCCATCAGCGAGGAGGACATCGCGGCGGCAGCCGAGCAACTCGGCCCGCGCGACCAGGAACTCGTGAGCATCGGCGAGACCGGCGTGAGCATCAACCGCGCGGGCGGGGCGCGCAAGTACGTGGCCCTCACGTTCGACGACGGCCCCGGGCCCGACACGCCCGCGGTGCTCGCAGAACTCAAGAAGCTCGACGTGCCCGCCACCTTCTTCGTGATCGGCCGCAACGTGAAGGCGAACCCGCAGGTCCTGAACCAGGTCGTCGCCGCCGGGCATGAGATCGGCGTGCACACATGGAACCACCCGGACCTCACCACCCTCACGCCGAAGGAGCAGGAATCGGAGATCGCGTCCACGGCGGGTGAGATCGTCGCAGTGACCGGAATGGCCAGCCGCCTGTTCCGCGCCCCCTACGGCTCGGTGAACCCCGCCGTGCTGAAGCGCGCCGAGGACGCCAAGCTGCTGTCGGTCCTGTGGGATGTCGACACCGTGGACTGGACCCGGCCGAGCACCGAGCAGATCGTGCAGACCGCCGTCGCGAACGCCGGGCCGGGGTCGATCATCCTCATGCACGATGGCGGTGGCAACCGGGCATCCACGGTCGCCGCCATCCCGAAGATCGTGTCGCAACTGCGCGCCAAGGGCTACGAGTTCGCGACGGTCGGCGACCTGGTCATCTCGGATCCGCCGGGCAGCGACGACATGTCGTCGGACTCCCGGAGCACGCAGCAGTAGGCCTCAGCCGGTGGAGGCCAGCCAGGCATCCACCTGATCCGCCCACCCGGTTCCACCGTCCGCGCGCAGGGCAGTGAGGCCCAGGGCGCGCGCGGAATCGAGGTTGGGCTGCTGGTCGTCCACGACCGCCACGCGGCCCGGGGGCGTGCCGTCGGCCAGAAGGGCCTCCCATGCCGCGGGGTCGGGCTTGACCCGGCCGGTCAGGCTCGACACCTCGATGCGATCCACCACGGCGGTGAAGCCCGCGTCATCGAGCATGGGCAGCAGCCACTCATGGCGATGGTTCGAGACCACCCAGATCTCGGCGGCCTGCCGCCACCGGTCAATGCGCGCCGGCGCGATCACCGGGCGGAGGCCCAGCACCGCCGCGCGCCGCCCCAGATCCGGCACCGCAACGCCGGCCGCCTGCCAGAAGGCGGCCTCGGGCAGGTCGCCCCCCCAGTACGCGCGTCGGAAGGAGTCGTCGGTGAGCAACCGCCGCACGCGCCCGGGATCCGCCCCGGCGCGCTCCGCCGCGCGGGCGGGGAAGCCCGGCATGAGCGACTCCACCAGCACGCCACCGGCATCCAGCCCAATCCGCCGCCTCAGGAGGCGCCGCCCTCCGGCCCCGTGGCCTCGTGAATGCGGCCGGCCTGCACGGCGACGGCCGATACCGACTCACGCATGGCGGCCACGTCGCCGTCGGCGGCCGCCCGGGCCGCACGACGGAGCCCGGATGTGAGCGCCACGTAGAGCGGGCCGATCTCCCGCCGCTGTGCCTCCAGCCGCCGGTCGTCGAGGCGCGCCGCCGCGATCTGCCGGGCCGCCGCCTCGCTGCGCGCCGCCGCGGCCGACAGTCCGGGCGCGGCTCCGCGTGCCTGCTCGGCCGTGGGGGAATCGGGCAAGGCATCCAGGCGGATTGCTGCCGCGCGGGCGGCGGCGACCGCCTCGCGCACCAGGGCCATGTAGCGCGGCGGGCTGACGGTCGTGCCCGGCGTGACCTCGACGGTGGACACCGGATCCGGGGCGCCCCCACATGCCACGAGCCCCATCACCAGCACGGCCGCGCCCGTGATGCAGGTCAGCGCGCGGCGGATGGGAGCCCCTCCAAGGCACCGAGGAGCGACGTCGTGGCCCCGCGCAGGCCACCGCGGGCCCCGGAGCGCAGGGTGGCCTGCACGGCCTTCATGCGGGCGAGGATGGACCGCATCGCACGCACCAGGCGGGCCTGCTCCGCCCGCAGGGCCGGATCATCGAACCGCATCGCGCGGAACTCCCGCAACTCCCGCTCCGCGTCGCCGACCAGGCCGTCCACCTCAATCATCGAGGGCTGGGCGCCGGTCGCGTCGAGCGCAGAGGCCGACACCACGCCCATGCGCTCCGCGGGCCGCACCATCTGGCGCACGGCCTCCACGAATGCGGCAGGCGGCGAGGTCACAATGCGCGCGGTGTCCTGCCCGGGGCCACACCCCGCCGCGAAGAGGGCGGCGAGCGCCAGGGCTCCCGCCGATACCGTGCGACGCACCACGCGCGTAACACTACGGGGCGCGGTGGCGCCCAACCCGGAGCCCGGGCATCGTAGACTGCCGCCCGCAAGCCACCCGGAGACAACTGTGACCACGCCGGCATCGCCCGCCACCTGCATCGCAACCGTGCGCACGCTCGCCATCGACGCCGTGCAGGAGGCCAACTCCGGGCATCCCGGGGCCCCGATGGGCCTCGCCCCGGTGGGGTGGGTCCTGTACTGGCAGCAGATGCGCCACGCGCCGGGCGACCCCGCGTGGCCGGACCGCGACCGCTTCGTGCTGTCTGCCGGGCACGCGTCGATGCTCCAGTACGCCCTCCTCCACCTGTCGGGATACGACCTCTCGCTCGACGACCTCCGCGCATTCCGGCAGTGGGGGAGCCGCACGCCCGGTCACCCCGAGCGGGGCCACGTGCCCGGCGTCGAGGTGACCACGGGGCCGCTCGGACAGGGACTCGGCAACGCCGTGGGGCTCGCCCTGGCCGAGGCCATGCTGGCCGCCGAGTTCAACCGCCCCGGGCATGACGTGGTGGACCACCGCACATGGGTCATCGCCTCCGACGGCGATCTGATGGAGGGCATATCCCACGAGTCGTGCGCGCTCGCGGGGTTCCTCGGCCTCGGCAAGCTGACCGTGGTCTTCGACGACAACGGGATCAGCCTGGATGGGCCCACGGGGATGTCCACGGGCGACGACGTCACCATGCGGTTCACGGCCTACGGCTGGCGGGTGCTGGAGATCGCAGACGCGAACGACGTCGGGGAGATCGCCCGGGTGCTGGATGCCGCACGGGACGATGACGGCCGGCCGACGCTGGTCCGGTACCGGTCGCACATCGGCTTCGGCGCACCGAATGTCCAGGACTCGAACAAGGCGCACGGTGCACCCCTCGGCCCTGACGAGGCGCGCCTGGCCAAGGCCGCCTACGGCTGGCCCGAGGACGCCGCCTTCCTGGTGCCCGACGAGGTGGCCGCATGGGCCGGTGCACTGCGCGAGCGCGGGGCGGGCCTGGTGGCCGGGTGGGACGACCGCATGGAGGCGTACGCGCAGGCGTTCCCGGCCGAGGCCCGTGAGCTGCGCCGGCGCCTGGCCGGGGACCTGCCCGACGGCTGGCAGGACGCCGCACCGGCGTTCGCCGACGGTGACTCCCTGGCCACGCGCGTGGCATCCACCACCGCCTTGAATGCGTTCGCAACGTCCGTGCCGGAATTGGTGGGCGGGGCCGCCGACCTGGCGTCGTCCACCGGCACGGTCATCCGGGATGGCGGCGACATCGCGCCGCACGCGTTCGCGGGCCGGAACATCCACTTCGGCGTGCGCGAGTTCGGCATGGCCGCCGCGGTGAACGGGATGGTGGCCCACGGCGGATTCCGGGCATATGGATCGACCTTCATGACGTTCTCCGACTACATGAAGAACGCGATCCGCATGGCCGCCCTGCAGCGCCTGCCCGCGATCCTGGTCTTCACCCACGACTCGATCGCCGTCGGCGAGGACGGCCCCACCCACCAGCCCGTGGAGCAGCTCGCGGCGCTCCGGTCCATTCCCGGCCTTGTGACGCTGCGTCCGGCTGACGCCCGCGAGACGGCCGCGGCGTGGCGCATCGCCATCGGCCGCCTGGAGGGCCCGACGGCGCTCGTGCTCACCCGCCAGGCGCTGCCCGTGCTGCCGATGACCGACCCGCCGGTGGATCGCGGCGCCTACGTGGTGGCCGGCGGGGACGACTGCGCGCTGGTGGCGACCGGCTCCGAGGTGTCGCTGGCGCTGACCGCCCGGGAAATGCTGGCCGCGGAGGGAATCTCCGCGCGTGTGATCAGCATGCCCTCGTGGGAGCTGTTCGGAGCCCAGCCCGCGGAGTACCGCGACGAGGTGCTCCCGCCCGCCATGACGGCGCGTGTGGGCGTCGAGGCGGCATCGCCCTTCGGCTGGGAGCGCTGGACGGGCACCGATGGCCGCATCGTGGCGATCGATCGCTTCGGCGAGTCGGCCCCCGGGGCCCTCGTGATGAGCCGCCTGGGAATGACGCCCGAGGCCGTCGCACGGGCGGCGGCGGAGAGCCTGGCGGCGACGCGGGCACGATGAGGATCCACGTCCGCCCGGGCCCCGCGGCCGGCCTCATCGAGGACGCGATCGCGGACGCCGAGGCGCGGGGGGCGGTGGGACGCCTGCTGGCCGGGGACCCCTCGGCCTGGGGGGACCATGCGGAGGCGGCGCGGGCCTGGACGGGCTGGCTGCGCGCGCCAGAGGACATGCGCGGCCATGCCCCGGCGCTCGACGCCCTCGTGACCCGGGCGCGGGAGGATGGCATCCACCACGTGCTCGTGCTGGGGATGGGCGGGTCCAGCTTGTCGCCCGAGGTGACCCGCAGGACATTCGGGCACGGCGCGGGCATCGAGCTGCGGGTGCTGGACTCCACCGATCCCGTGGCCGTGCAGGAGGCGACCGTGGGAATCGACCCCGCCCGGTGCCTCGCGATCACGGCCTCGAAGAGCGGGACGACCGCCGAACCCCTGGCCTTCCTCGCTCAGGTGGGCCAGTTCCTCGGTGATGCGCTCGGGGATGACGCGCGCGACCACCTGATCGCCATCAGCGACCCCGGCACGCCCCTTGCCGACCGCGCCGCGGCCGAGGGCTGGCGCCTGGCGCTCGCGAACCCGCCCGATGTCGGCGGGCGCTTCTCCGCCCTCACCCTGTTTGGGCTGGTGCCGATGGCGTTCGCGGGCGTACCGTTGACGCCCCTGCTGGATCTGGCCGGGTCGGCGCGCATGGACCCGGAACCGGTCCGCATGGGAGTGGCGCTGGCCGCCCTGGCCCGCGCGGGGCGCGACAAGCTGACGATCATCGCCGACCCCGGGGTCGGTTCGTTCGGCCTCTGGGCGGAGCAGCTCATCGCCGAGAGCCTGGGCAAGGATGGGCAGGGGATCATCCCCGTTGCCGACGAGCCCATCGGTGACCCCGGCGAGTACGCGTCGGACCGGATGGTGCTGCACGTGCGCATGACGGGCGAGCACGATGCCGACGTCGCCGCGATCGGCGCCACGGGAATCCCCGTCTTCGTCATGGACATCCGCACGCCCCTGGACGTGGCCGGCCTGTACATGGGACTGGAGCTCGCGGTGGCCGCCGCGGGCGCGGAACTCGGCGTGAACCCCTTCGACCAACCGGATGTCCAGGCCGCCAAGGAGGCGGCGAACCGCGCGCTGGCCGCCGCGGGGATCCCACGCGATGACCGCGGGGAGCCTGAGGACATCGTGCGGGCGCTCGACATGCTCGAGCAGGGTGACTACCTGTCGCTCCTGTGCTTCTCCACGCCCACCCCGGCAGGGGACCGGCTGATGGGCGCGATGCGTGCCGCCGTGCGGCGCCGCACCCGGGTGGCGACCACGGCGGGCTGGGGACCGCGGTTCCTGCACTCGACCGGCCAGTTGCACAAGGGCGGCCCCGGGTCCGGGGTGTTCGTGCAGTTCCTCGGGCCCGGATCCCCCGACCTGGCGATCCCCGGCCAGGATCACACCTTCGGCGAGTTGCTGCGCGCGCAGGCCATCGGCGATGCACAGGCACTCGAGACCGCCGGGCGCAGGCTCGTGCGAATCGACCTCGGCCCCGACCCGCACGCCGGACTGCAACGCGCCGCCGCCGCCATCGGCGCGGCAGAGGCCCCCTAGCCCGGCAGGCGCCGGCCGAGCGCGGCCATCGCCGCGTCCACATCCGGCACGGCCGTGACCAGCGCGAGGTCGGCCGCGTCCACCAGGTGGCCATCGACGAGGGCGTCGAGCACCGCATCCCAGCCCGGACCCACCACGATCAGCGGCCGGGGGACGACATGGGCGTTCTGCATGAGATTCCACGCCACGGTGATCTCCGCGAGCGTGCCGACGCCGCCGGCGACGGCCACCCACGCATCGGCGTCAAGCAGCAGCGCGAGGCGGGCGAACAGGTCATCGGCGGGCCGCTCCTCCACCACCCAGTCGTTCGGACGACGATGTCCGCCCGGACCGGGGAGCGTTACGCCGATCACATGCGCACCGGTATCCCGCGCGCCGCGCGAGACCGCGGCCATGGCACCGTCGTGCCCGCCCGTGGCCACGACCCACCCCGCGCGCCCCAGCAACCGCCCGAGGCGCTCGGCATCGGCATATGCGGGGTGCTGCGGCCCGATGCGCGACGAGCCGAAGACCGCGACCACCCGGCCGCTCACGCGGCGACCCCGGGCACGGACATCTGCTCGATCAGGGAGCGGGTGGTGGGATCCGCCGCGAGCCGGTTCACGTTGTCCACCAGCGCCCGCACGGAGGGGCTGCGGGGACCACGCCGATCGACGAGCCCCGCCAGCCGACCCGCGGGATCGACCCGCTCGCCATCCGGACCCGTGAGGAGGTCGGCCACGTCGAGCAGCGCGAGGAGCGCGGCATCGCGGCCTGCCGGGCGCGGAAACTCCCCACCGATCGGCGCGAGCCCGGCCGCGTATGCACGCGCGGCGGCATTCGAGTGATGGGCGACCATCCGTGCGACGTCCTCGTGGCCCGCGCGCCGGAGGGCCCGCGCGCCGTCCAGGGCGTGGAACGACCCGGGCAGGCCGTATCCGATGTCGTGCAGCCACGCCGCCGTGAGCAGGCGTCGGCGTCCATCGGGATCCAGTGCCGTGGCACGCGCCGCGCGCGCCGCCTGCTGCGCGACGCCCCGGGAATGCGCGTACCGACGGGCAGAGGACACCGCCTCGCACAGCGCATGGGCTCCGCGCGGGTCACCCGCGCCGCGCCAGAGCGCCGTGCTCACAGGAGCGTCCGGATGGCCTCGTCCACCACCTCATCGCCGTCGGAATCGGCCCGGGCACGCTCGTCGGCCGCGACCTCCGGGTCGGGGTCACCCATCAACAGCGGTGTGAGGTCGGTGCGATCCGTGCGCTCGGCGGCGAGGGCCAGCCAGTCCGCCGGCATCTCGTCCGGAAGGGCCGCTCCCGTCATCTCGGCGAACAACAGCGCCCAGGCCCGTGGCAGGACGTCCACGTTGTAGCCGCCGCCACCGAGGGCGATCCAGCGTCCACCCGCGGCCTCGTCCGCCAGGCGGTGCAGCGACCTCCACACCGCCGGGAAGGTGGCCATGCGCACCTGCAGGTGGGCCAGCGGGTCCTGGTGGTGGGGGTCCACGCCATCCTGGGTGACGATGACATCCGGCCGGAAGGCCGTGACGGCCGGGGCGATGACCTCGTCGATCGCGCGCATGTACGGGCCGTCGCCGGAGAAGGCCGGTAGCGGCACGTTCACCGAGTACCCCTCCCCCGCACCGATCCCGCGCTCGGAGATGGCCCCCGTACCCGGGAAGAGGTACCGGCCGCTCTCGTGCACCGAGCACGTGAGCACGCGCGGGTCGTCGTAGAAGATGAACTGCGTGCCGTCGCCGTGATGGACGTCCACGTCCACGTATGCCACCCGCTCGGCCCCGTTCTCGAGCAGCCACCGGATGGCCACGGCCGGATCGTTGTAGATGCAGAAGCCATTCGCCTTGTTCGCGAACGCGTGGTGCAGGCCACCCGCGACCGACAGCACGCGGTCCGCACGTCCCTCCCACACCGCGCGGGCCGCGGTGACCGACGAGCCGCACACCGCCACGGCGGCCTCGTGCATCCCCGCGAAGGCCGGGGTATCGCCGCCATGCGCGAGACCCCACATGCCCGCCTCGAACGCCGCGGCGAGCTGCGGGGTGGCGCTGTAGCGCCGGACGGCCGCGATGTAGGCGGCCGTGTGCACCCGGCCGATGAGGTCCTCGTCACCCGGAGAGGGCTGCAGCACCGTGACATCCGGCCGGTCGAGCATGCCGTATGCCCGGATGAGGTCGATGGCCAGCTCGCGGTTGACCGGCGCGAGCGGATGATCGGTGCCCAGGTCATACCCGGACAGGCCTTGGCGATCGACGAAGGCGACGACTCCCATGCCGGGAGGGTTAGCAGGCCACGGGCGCCCTGTGCAAAGTGCCTGGAATCGCTCATATTCTGTGGCACCTGCAGGTGGGCCTGCACACATACTGCGCACGCAAAGGCCCCGCACCCGGTAAGCCAACCAGGTGCGGGGCCGGGTACGCCAAGGGGAGCGACACCAACCCCCAGGCGCAGCCTCCTTTGGGCTTGTGCCTGGTCGGGCAGCTTCCCCAGCACCTCAATCCACCCCAGCTCCGTAATGCGGGGCTGGGGGCCGCTGGGCGTATCCATCCACTCCACGAGCCCGGCCTGCTCCATGGCGCCGACGGTAGCGGCAATAGACGGCCTGCCGGAACTGCGGGTTTACCCTATTGCAGCAGACCGTTTATGGTGGTCGCATCATCCCCCGCCTTCTCCCAGTAGTCGCTACGCCCGCCGTCGCTCTCGGGGTGGCGTGGAGCGCGAGCCCAGACGCGCAGTCTGCGCTTGGGCCGGTGGCATGAGCGCCAGGGCCGCCGTCCGCCGCGCCCTCACGATCGCCGCAGCACTTGTCCTCACCGGGCTCTGGGGGGGCGTATCGCTCGCAGCGGTCGGTGTTCCCTGGGCCACGCAGGCGGGAGACACCTCAGGAGACTACGGCTACGCCATCAGCACCCTCTCCGACGGCTCGGCGATCGTGACCGGGTACTTCGACGGCACCGCCACCTTCGGATCCACAACCCTCACGAGCGCGGGGAGCTCCGACGTCTTCGTGGCCAAGATCGACGCCTCAGGCGCCTACGTGTGGGCCACGCAGGCGGGGGGCGCCTTCTTGGACAACGGCTACGCCGTCAGCACCCTCTCCGACGGCTCGGCGATCGTGACCGGGTCCTTCCAGGGCACCGCAATATTCGGATCCACCACCCTCACGAGCGCAGGGGGCCAGGACGTCTTTGTGGCGAAGATCGACGCCTCAGGCACCTACCTGTGGGCCACGAAGGCGGGAGGCACTGGAGCGGACGACGGCAGAGGTGTCAGCACCCTCTCCGACGGCTCGGCGATCGTGACCGGGTCCTTCCAGGGCACCGCAATATTCGGATCCACCACCCTCACGAGCGCAGGGAGCTCCGACGTCTTCGTGG
>Ga0255760_10005903_pt1 | contig 10364 bp, 9 predicted proteins | sample 071ome_25_FD_179960 | JGI IMG/M metagenome (GOLD analysis project Ga0255760, IMG submission 179960) | Coastal salt marsh microbial communities from the Groves Creek Marsh, Skidaway Island, Georgia - 071410BT metaG (version 2) | ecosystem: Environmental > Aquatic > Marine > Intertidal zone > Salt... | reverse complement strand
TGCGATTCAAAAAAGACCTGAAGCAACTTTTCGTAACTGATTTTCCCAGGATCAAAAACGACCAGCACGGCCTCGGTGTGTCCGGTCATGCCAGAGCAAACCTCGTGATAGGTCGGATTCTTTGTGATCCCGCCGGCGTATCCCACGGATGTGCTGAAGACGCCATTGAGCTGCCAGAAGCAGCGCTCGGCGCCCCAAAAGCAGCCGAGCCCAAAAACAGCGGTTTGCATGTGCGAGGGAAAGGGCGGCTTGAGTGGAGCGCCGCTAACATAGTGCCGATCGGTAATCTCAAGAGCCTCTTCGCGCCCGGCAAGGCAAGCGTCGGGGCGAGGCATCGTCGTTTTCTTAAAGAGCATCGGGGAGTCCTTTCGCTTTCAGTTTAATGGCTATCTTACGCCGGGGCGCGTCGCGCGGTTGTCACCCGGGGCAGCCCGGCGTAATCCTCGATGGATTTGATTGCGCTAAAGCCGGCCTCACTCAAAAGTGATGCCACCGCATCCTTTTGATCAAAGCCATGCTCCAGCGCGATAAGCCCTCCCGGGACAAGATAATCCGGGGCGTCTTTGCAGATCCGGCGGATGCAATCGAGACCGTCGGCGCCGGCGAACAGGGCTTGGGGCGGGTCGTATTTAGCGGCGCTATCCTCGAGCGCCGGGTCGTTGTCTTTAACGTAGGGGGGATTGCTGACCAGCACATCAAAGGGTGTGTCTTGCACTGAGACAAAGCAATCACTCAAGACAAAATGCACCGAAAGGCCGTGGCGCTTGGCATTCTTACGCGCCTGATCGAGCGCTTCGGCGCTGATGTCCGTTGCGCTGATCTTCGCTTGCGGCCGTTCAATCGCGAGCGCAAGCGCAATGGCGCCGCTACCGGTACCAAGGTCCAGAATCTTAATAGGCTGATCATTTGCGGTTTCAGAAAGGACCGCCTCCACCAGAATCTCGGTCTCCGGCCTTGGTACCAAGGTGGCTTCATTGAGGTCCAGCAGCATGGACCAAAATTCTTTCTTTTTGAGAATAACCGCTATGGGCTCGCCCGCGGTGCGGCGCTTGAGCAGACTATGAAAATGTTCAGCGACATCGGGTCTTACCGTCTGATCAGGATCTTTCAGGACGGCGATGGGCTCGAGACCGCTTGCTGCCGTCAGCAGCACCTCGGCGTCAAGTCGGGCGGTGGGACTGCTCTGTTGGAGGATGCGGGCCGCCTCGTTGAGGAGGGCCGCGGCTGAGGGATCAGTCACTGCCCAGGGCGGCGAGCTCATCCGCCTGATGCTCGGCGACCAGAGGTCCGATGACCGGCTCGAGATCTCCGGAAAGGATCTCGTCAAGTTTATAAAGCGTGAGGTTGATGCGATGGTCGGTTACCCGGCCCTGAGGAAAGTTATACGTCCGGATACGCTCGGAGCGGTCCCCGCTGCCGACGAGGTTACGGCGGTTTTGCGCCTGTTCTTTTTTCTGGGCGCTAATCTGTGCTTCGAGCAGGCGCGAGCGCAGGATCGACATCGCCCGGGCCTTGTTTTTATGTTGTGAGCGCTCATCCTGACACTCCACGACCACGCCGGTGGGCAGGTGCGTGAGGCGCACCGCCGAGTCGGTGCGGTTGACGTGCTGACCGCCCGCCCCGGAGGCGCGGTAGGTGTCAATTCGAAGATCCGCCGGGTTGATCTCGACATCGTCGATCTCGTCAGCTTCCGGCATGATGGCCACGGTGCAGGCAGAGGTATGGATCCGGCCCTGTGCCTCGGTTTCGGGCACCCGCTGCACGCGATGCGCGCCGGATTCGAACTTGAGTCTCGAGTAGGCGCCGCGCCCGGCCACGCGGGAGATGACTTCTTTATAGCCGCCATGCTCGCCGGCGCTTTGGCTCATTACCTCCACTTTCCAGCCTTTGCTCTCAGCGTAGAGGGTATACATGCGAAAAAGATCACCGGCAAAAATGGCCGCCTCGTCTCCGCCGGTACCGGCTCGTACCTCTAGGAAAATATTGCGTTCGTCGTTGGGATCTTTGGGTATCAGCAATTTGCGTAAGGTCTGAAAACTTTCTTCCAGATCGTTTTGCAGCCGCGGCAGCTCGTCGTTGGCCATGCGCCGGATATCCGGATCACTATCCTCGACCATCTCTCGGGTGGATGCGAGCTCGGCATCGAGCGCCTGATAGGCCTCGAAGTGTTCCACCACCGGGCTGATATCGGCAAGCTCGATGGACAGATCCCGAAACGAGTTCTGATTACCGATAACGGCTGGATCAGACAGCAGCGCGTTGATCTCTTCGCGTCGCTCGAGCAGATGCTCGAGCTTGGCGCGCATCTGCGGGTTCATCGCTAAGGATTCAGTTTGAACAGCCGGCGCGTGCTGTTGATCAGTCCGGGGTTACCGTCCTGGCTGGCCTGCTTGAGCGCCTGACTGGGCTCGTGGGAGAACTTTTGACTCAGATTGCGGGCGAATTGCTCGAGGACGTCGCCGGGGTTCTCCCCGTTGGCCAGGCGGCGCCGGGCCTCTACCAGCTCGGCCTCACGCAGAAGGTCAATTTTTTCGCGCAACGAAAGGATGGTTGGTATGGAGTCCAGGGAGCGCATCCAGTGCATGAAGCGCACCACCTGCAAATCAATAATTTTTTCAGCCTCGACAGCCGCTTCGCGTCGGGCCGCCTGATTCTCACTGACCACCTTTTGCAGATCGTCGACCGTATATAGAAAAACATCTTTTAATTCATCAACCTGCGGCTCGATATCACGCGGCACCGCCAGATCGATCAGAAACATCGGACGATGCCGGCGTTTTTTGAGCGCGCTCTCTACCGCGCCCTTACCCAGAATGGGCAGGGTGCTGGCCGTTGAAGCCACGACAATGTCTGCCTCGTGCAGTCGTTCGGGCATTTCCGCGAGCGAGATCGCTTCGCTGCCCAGTTGCGCAGTGAGGGTCTGCGCCCGCTCGATGGATCGGTTGGCAACAATAATATGTTTGACGCCCGTCTGCTTCAGATGCCGCGCGACGAGCTCTATCGTTTCTCCGGCACCGAGCAACAGCACGGTTTGCTCACTCAGGTTAGAGAAGATTCGCTTGGCGAGATCCACCGCCGCAAAGGCGACCGAAACGGCGTTCGCCCCAATGGCGGTATCGGTGCGGATCTGCTTTGCCACGGAAAACGTGTGCTGAAAAAGACGATTGAGTATCTTGCCGGTGGTGCCTGCCTGATGGGCTGCAGAAAATGCCGACTTCATCTGGCCCAGAATTTGCGGTTCGCCAAGGACCATGGAGTCGAGGCCAGACGCTACGCGAAACGCGTGTTGAACCGCTTGCTCACCTGGCAGGGTGTAGGTCGAGGTCGATAGCGCCTCTGCCGGGACGTCGCCGTAATCACGCAGCCAGTTGACCACGGGAGTCACCGCCGGTGTTTCCTGCCGACAATAAATCTCGGTGCGGTTGCACGTGGAAAGAATGGTGGCTTCGGCGACCTCCGGCGACTCGACGAGCGAGCGCACCGCGTCGGGCAGTTGCTCCGAGGAGAATGCGGTACGTTCCCGCAGCGCGACCGGGGCGGTGCGGTGATTCAGACCTATGGTGAGAAGATGCATCGGAAGCAGATTTTAAGTAATTTGCCGGTATTTTTCACTTTCACGCGTCGCGCTCCGGCCAACCCGAAGGTGCGCTGAATCGGCTCTTGAGGTCCCTCTCACTGTTTCGACAGTGATTCTGCTATTCTGACTTTTGTGCCCCTCTTGAATACAAAGCCCATTCTTGTGAAGCGCGTTCAGTCAACCTTTTTGGCGGTAGCGGTTTTGGCCGTGACCCTGGGTGGCTGTGTCGGGATTCCAGCCCAGCCCCGAGCGGGCTCCGACACACCCGGCATGCAGGTCGCTGGCCTGTCCGAAGATCTGATTTACGAATATCTCCTTGGCAGCGTCGCGGCCCGAAGAGGAGAGGGCGAGACGGCGGCGTCGGCAATGTTCCGGGCCGCGCAACTGTCCGAAAACGCGGATATCACGCTTCAGGCGTTTTCGTTATCCATGGACGCTGGCCTGTACGAGCAGGCTTTGGAGCTCAGCGATTTGATGGGCAAGATCGATCCGGACGGCCCGCCCGAGCGGCGATTGACCATGCGTCTGCAGGCGTTGATCGCACTGGAGCAAGAAGACGGTGTTTTTGACACCCTGGTATCGCTGGTTGAGATTCTTCCCGAGGGCGAAAGCGAGCTGATGACCTTTGTGGCCCAGACGCTCGGACGTCAATCGGATCCAGGTCGGTGGATCGAGCTGATGACGCGCTTTGCCGACTATTTCGACAGTCGCCCCTCCGCGCAGATCGCGCTGGCCTGGTTTGGTTATCGAACGGGCGAGGTCGCGATTGCCGAGGAGGCGATGTCGCGAGCCATGGCGCTTCGGCCAGGCTGGGAGGATGCGGCGATGCTTAAGCTCTCCCACCTTCGCGAGCAGGGCGACAACGAAGCCGCCTCTGCCTACGTGATTGCCTTTCTTGAGGCATTTCCGGATCGGTCCCGTTTGCGGTTGACGTACGGCCGCTTTCTTGCCGAGCAGAATGACAACATTGCGGCGTTGGCGCAGTTTGAAAAATTGCTGGAGTACGAGCCGCAGAACATCGATGCGCGATACGCAGCGGGCGTGCTGAGCCAGAACCTCGCCGATCTTCCAGCGGCCCGCGGTCATTTTGAAGCGATCCTTGGTGCCCAGCCTAACGAGGATCGCGCGCGCCTTTATCTCGGCCAGATTTTGAGCGAGCTGGGGGATACCGAAGCGGCTCTTGATCTGCTCGGCGAGGTCGCCGATCCCGAGCTTTATTTTGATGCCCAGATTCGAATAGGCTTTGTGCTCGCAGATGCGAAGCGAGTGGATGAAGCGCTTTCGCACCTATCGGACCTGACGCCTAAATCGCAGGACGATCAGGTGCGTATGTATCTCGCCCGCGAGCAGGTCCTGCGAGAGAGCGATCAGGCAGAAAAAGCCCTCAGCCTTTTGAATGCGGCGCTTATTGATATTCCCGATCATCCCGATCTTCTGTATTCGCGCGGCCTGGTGACCGCATTGCTGGATCGGATCGAAGACCACGAGCGGGATATGCGGCGCCTGATCGAGATGGAGCCTGATAACCCGCACGCCTACAACGCGTTGGGCTACACGCTGGCGGACAAGACGGATCGGCTTGCAGAGGCGCAGGAGCTGATCGAAAAAGCGCTGGCCCTGCTGCCGGGCGATCCGTTTATTCTGGACAGTCTGGGCTGGGTCCACTATCGGCGTGGTGAATTGGAGGTGGCGCTGGAGTATCTGCAGATGGCTATGGAGCAACAGCCGGACGCGGAAATTGCCGCACACCTGGGGGAGGTGCTCTGGACGCTCGGTCAGAAGGATCAAGCGGTGCTGATTTGGCAGGACGGTCAGCGCAACAACCCTGAAAACGCCGTTCTAATCGAGACGCTGCGAAAGTTCGGTCAGTGATGCGCTGGGCGTTGATGGTCGCCACAGCTGCCTTACTCTCCGGCGGCTGCGCTTCGGTCCCTTTAAAAACGCAGTCGAGTGCTGAACCTGCCGAGGCCCTTTGGCAGACGCACAGGCGCGCCGTAGCAGACGTCGTGTCGTGGAATCTGACGGGCCGGATTGCGCTTCGTACGGCCGACATGGCGGCGAGTGCCAGCCTGCGCTGGATTCGAAGCGAGGACCGGGACGAGATTTATCTTTTTGGGCCGCTGGGCGGCGGTAAGGTTCAGCTGACTATAGAGCCAGACGCGGTCACGCTACGCGATGCCAGAGGTCAAGTCGTAAAGGGCGTCGATCCCAGTGAGGTGCTCTATCAAGTGACCGGATGGCATATCCCCTTTGAGGCTCTGGACGATTGGATTCGCGGCTTACCCTCTTCGGAGCCGATCAATTCCATGGCGTGGGATCCGGATGGCCGACTGACTCAGCTGGATCAGTCCGGCTGGGAGATTAGCTATCTCGACTTCATGCCGGTTGATGCGCTTTTTTTGCCTCGCAAGATTCGTATTGCGGCCAGCGATCAGACGGTAGACGCGCTGGTCGGCGCAGGGCAACTGAACGGCGATCGACTCGCGCTACGATTTTTTGTCGAGAGCTGGAATCAGCCCTAGTTCGCGATGACCAACACGTTTGGAACCGCAACAAGGACTTGGTTTGCGCCGGCCAAGCTAAATTTGTTTTTGCATGTGATTGGGCGACGTGCAGACGGTCTGCACGAACTACAGACTCTTTTCCAACTTCTGGAGTTTGGCGACAGTCTGCGCTTTGAGACCTCGTTGGATGGTGTTATCGAACGTATCGATGACTCCGCCTTGCCTGCGGATGATCTCAGCGTGCAGGCCGCCCGGGCCCTGCGGGCGTTTGGTGACCAAGCGCTCGGCGTTCGCATTCATCTCAAAAAACGAATTCCGGTGGGTGCGGGTCTGGGTGGCGGCAGTTCCGACGCGGCCACGACGCTTGTGGCACTCAATCAACTGTGGCAGTTGGGGCTTCCCATGCAGCGGCTTCTTGAGATCGGTCGGGAGTTGGGTGCGGACGTGCCGCTGTTCGTCGCTGGCCGTTCGGCCTGGGGCGAGGGGATCGGGGATCGCCTGACCGCCGCGACGCTTCCGGACCGTACTTATTGCGTGGTCTGGCCCGCGGTGAGCGTTCCCACAAAAGACGTGTTTTCCGACCCAGAATTGACACGAAACACCCCGGCAATCAGAATACCCGGCCCGTTTAACGGTAATCGGCGAAATGATCTGGAGCCGGTGGCGAGAAAGCGGTTTCCCGAGGTGGGGCAGTGCCTGGATTGGCTCGGCCAGTTCGGCAAAGCGCAGATGACAGGGAGCGGAGCTGCCGCCTTCGTGGTCGTGGAGAGCGATCAGGCTGGTCGGGACATAATCGGGCGTTTACCGGGTTCTCTGAGCGGTCTGGTAGCGAACGGAATTAATCAGAACCCTGCATTTGCTGATGAGCCTGTTGGGGTGTAGCCAAGTGGTAAGGCACCGGATTTTGATTCCGGCATTCCCAGGTTCGAATCCTGGCACCCCAGCCATATTTAAATGATGTCCGAGCGTATGGACCGCTGCGATTAGACCGATGGCAATCGATGACCTAACGCTGTTTACCGGCAATGCCAATCCGGAGCTGGCTCGCGAGGTGGCGAGCCAGTTGGGTATTGGTATCGGTCGAGCTACCGTGTCGACGTTCAGCGATGGTGAAGTGAACGTGGAGATCATGGAGAACGTACGCGGCGCGGACGTTTACGTGATACAACCGACCTGTGCGCCGGCCAGCAAGCATCTGATGGAGTTGCTGGTGATGATCGATGCCTTGCGGCGATCCTCCGCCGAGCGGGTGACCGCGGTGATACCGTACTTTGGTTACGCCCGACAGGATCGCCGACCGCGAACCGCCCGCGTGGCGATCACGGCTAAATTGGTTGCCGACATGATCGGCGTATCGGGCGCCGATCGAGTCGTGACGATGGATTTGCACGCCGATCAGATTCAGGGATTTTTTGATATCCCGGTGGACAATATTTATGCCGCGCCGGTTTTGAATGGCGAGCTGTGGCGATACGCTCCGGAGAGCCTGATGGTGGTGTCCCCGGATGTGGGCGGTGTGGTGCGGGCCCGTGCGATGGCGAAACAGCTCGGCGTCGAGTTGGCGATCATTGATAAACGCCGACCGAAAGCCAACGAGGCCAAGGTGATGCACATTATTGGGTCCGTGGAGGACCGCAGTTGTGTGTTGATGGACGACATGGTCGATACGGCTAATACGTTATGCGAGGCTGCCGCAGCGCTTAAAGACGCCGGCGCCACCGAGGTGAAAGCGTGTTGCACGCACCCGGTTCTGAGCGGAAAAGCCGTAGAGCGAATTGAAGCCTCAGAACTAGATGAAGTGGTGGTCACGAACTCGATCCCCCTTAGCGAAGAGGCAAAAAAGAACAGCACCAAGATTCGTCAGATCAGTGTGGCGAGTCTGCTGGCAGAGTCGATTCGACGGATCGCCAGTGGCGATTCGGTCAGTTCGTTATTTTTGGATTAATTGGGCCCGATGGCTCGTACGATGGGACGTGATCAGCGTCCGCCTTATGGAGATTGGTAAATGAGTAACTATGAAATTAACGCGAAACACCGTGAAGGATCTGGAACCGGTGTTAGCCGTCGACAGCGCCTTGAGAGTCTGGTGCCTGCGGTGGTTTATGGCGCCGGCAAGGAAAACGAAAGCCTGGTGCTGGATCACGATCAGGTCATGCACAGCCTGGAGAAAGAGGCGTTCCATTCGGCAATTATCGATCTTAAGACGGACAAGGGCTCCCAGCAGGTGATCTTGCGTGAGGTGCAGATGCATCCGCACCGGCAACTGGTCATGCATCTGGACTTCCAGCGCGTGAAGGCAACAGAGAAGCTCCACATGCGTGTGCCCCTGCACTTTGAGGGCGCCGACGTGGCCCCGGGTGTCAAAGTGGATAAAGGCATTCTGGCGCACCCGATGACCGAGTTGGACATTACCTGTCTGCCGAAAGACTTGCCGGAATTCATCGCTGTTGACGTTTCAGGACTGGGTCTTAACGAAAGTCTGCACCTGTCAGACGTCTCGCTTCCCTCCGGCGTGGAATTGACCGCCACCGCTTATCATGAGGGTGAAAACCCGACCGTCGCCATCATCTCGCCGCCCAAAGTGGCCGAAGAAACGGATGATGCCGCCGCCGAAGCAAGTGCTGCGGATGACGATAAAGCCGCGGCCGACGCGGTCAAAGACGGCGACGACTAAGTCTGCTGATGTTCACAGGTCAGGCCCGACGGGTCTGACCTGTACCTCAACGGTCTGACGGACCTTTCGATGTCTCCAATCTCCCTGGTGGCGGGTCTGGGTAATCCCGGTAGCGCCTATGAGTCGACTCGACACAACGCGGGCTTTTGGTTTCTTGATGCGCTGACGCGGTGGCTGTCCCTGTCGTGGCGGTCAGAGAGCCGGTTCTCGACAGAGCTTGCGGACACCCGGATTCAAGGCGCACGCGTGAGAGTAGTCCGCCCGACGACCTTTATGAACGAGAGCGGCACGCCGGTAGCGGGCATCGCCGACTATTTCGAGATTCCCGCACAGCAGATCCTCGTGGTTCACGATGATCTTGACCTGTCGCCGGGCACGGTAAGGGTCAAGCGGGGCGGAGGTCACGGCGGGCATAACGGGCTTCGCGATATTTTCGCCAAACTCGGGTCGCGTGACTTCGTCAGGCTTCGGATCGGGATAGGTCATCCCGGGGATGCTGATCGGGTAACGGATTGGGTGCTGTCGCGCCCCAGCGCAGTCGATCGGCAGGCAATGGACAGCGCCAGTGATCAGGCGCTTGGGATGTTTAACCGTCTGATTGCCGGCGAGCTTGAAGCCGTGATGCAGGCATTACACACCGAAACACCGGAGAAGCCATAAATGGGATTTCGTTGCGGCATCGTGGGCCTGCCTAATGTGGGGAAATCGACGCTATTCAATGCGTTGACCCACGCCGGTGCCCAGGCAGAGAACTATCCCTTTTGCACGATCGATCCCAACGTGGGCATCGTTGAGGTGCCTGATCCCCGATTGCAGCACATCTCGGCGCTCGTGAAGCCCGCAAAAATTATTCCCACCGCGATTGAATTTGTTGATATTGCCGGACTCGTGGCGGGCGCTTCCAAGGGGGAAGGTCTGGGCAATCGCTTTTTGGCTCATATCCGCGAGGTCGATGCGATTGTTCATGTGGTTCGCGCCTTCGACGATGATGACATCACGCACGTGGCGGGAAAGGTGGATCCGCTTTCGGATGTGTCCACCATTGAAACCGAGTTGGCGTTAGCGGACCTTGAAACGCTCGAGCGGGCGATTGACCGTACCGCAAAAGCCGCAAAGACCGGGGACAAAAAAGTACTCAAAGAACTGGATATAGTGCGCGCGGCGCATGAGGCCCTGTCCAATGATGCCGGTCTAAAGGCACTCCTGGCAGACAAGGAGAGTGCAGTGGCATTAAAGCCCCTTTGTCTTTTGAGCGCAAAACCGGTCGTTTATGTTGCCAACGTGGCTGAGAGTGAGCTCAAGGGAAACGCGAAGGTCGATGAGCTTCGCGGCCATGCCGAAAAGAACGGCGCCCAGCTGGTGGTGGTCAGTGCTGCGATTGAGCAGGAAATATCAGAGATTGACCCGGAAGACCGGGCCGGTTTTCTCGATGATTTAGGTTTGGAGGAATCCGGTCTCGATCGGGTAATCCGTGCCGGCTATGCGCTTCTTGGGCTGCAGACGTTTTTCACTGCCGGACCTAAAGAAGTAAGGGCCTGGACGGTTCGTATTGGGGCCACCGCGCCGCAGGCGGCAGGTGAGATTCACTCGGACTTTGAGCGAGGCTTTA
>Ga0255760_10005898_pt1 | contig 10367 bp, 8 predicted proteins | sample 071ome_25_FD_179960 | JGI IMG/M metagenome (GOLD analysis project Ga0255760, IMG submission 179960) | Coastal salt marsh microbial communities from the Groves Creek Marsh, Skidaway Island, Georgia - 071410BT metaG (version 2) | ecosystem: Environmental > Aquatic > Marine > Intertidal zone > Salt... | reverse complement strand
CAACGAGAAAATGGCCAAGGAAAGTACCGGTCACGGCTCGCCGATGCCACTGATGAAGCACGGCGGTCCAGGTCGCGCCGGAGGTGGTGAAGAGATGGGCGGAAAGCGCGGCATCTTGCACTATTTGCACCGCACAGCCATCCAAGGCCACCCGGACGATATCACAGCCATTACACAGCAGTACCAGCCCGGAGCATCGCGTCCTGAGGCTATGCCGCATGTCTTCCGTCAGCACTTTGAGGAGCTGGAAGTGGGTGCGACAGTGTTCACTGCAAAGCACACGGTTACAGAGACCGATATTACCAACTTTGCCAATGTGAGCGGCGACAACTTCTACGCACACATGGATGCTACTTCGCTTGAGGGCACCATCTTCGAGGGCCGAGTGGCGCACGGATATTTCATCTTGAGCAAGGCAGCGGGATTGTTTGTTGAGGCCAAGAAAGGTCCGGTGTTGTTGAACTACGGTATCGACGAATGCCGATTCACCAAGCCGGTTTATCCGGGGGCAACCATCGGGGTAAAATTGACCGTAAAAGAAAAGATAGATCAAGAAAAGCGCAGTGAGGACGATGTGGCTAAGGGCATCGTGAAATACTTCGTGGAAGTCTACGACGATACCGATGAGGTAGTTGCCGTGGCGACCATCTTGACCATGGTGAAGAAACTAGACCAGAGCTGATGAATTTCGAGCGGTTTCCCGGCGCACAGTACGCCAACATATTCAGTTATCTGCCTTCAGACGATAGAGAGGGCTATGCGGAATTGGACGAAGAGACCCAACACTTAGTGGGAGACGTTCCAGGATATGTGGGGTACGAGAGCGTGAAAAATGCCGAGGGCCGCAGCATCTTTATCAGCTATTGGCAGAGCATGGAGGCAGTGGACGAGTGGCGCGCGAATGCCCGTCATAAAGTTGCTAAGAGCCACGGGAAACAGTGGTATGCGGCGTATCACAGCATGCTCGTTAAAATTGAATATTCAGCAGAACACAATACCCAAATACTATAACCTATGAACGAAGCAGTGAATCAAGGCGGTGTACATGTTGCCATTGACGATCGCGGATTAGCCACGGTAGAATTTTTCCACCCGCTGTCCAATTCTTTGCCGGGCAAGGTCCTCGCGAAATTGGCCAATACCATTAAGGAACTGGGGGAAAATGACGCCGTAAAACTCATCCTTGTGAAGAGTGCGGGCGAACGTGCCTTTTGTGCCGGGGCCAGCTTTGACGAGCTCATAGCCATAGAAGATTTAGATACGGGCAAGGTCTTTTTTAGCGGCTTTGCCAATGTGATCAACGCCATGCGCAAGTGTCCGAAGCTCATTATCGGCCGAGTTCAAGGAAAGGCTGTGGGCGGCGGTGTAGGCCTCGCTTCTTCGGTAGATTATTGTTACGCTACCAAGCACGCGGCGGTGAAGCTCAGCGAGCTGGCGGTAGGTATTGGACCGTTTGTGGTGGGCCCTGCAGTGGAGCGCAAGCTCGGGTTAGCTGGGATGTCAGATTTAGCGATTAATGCCACGGAATGGCGCTCAGCAGAGTGGGCCTTCCAGCGTGGGTTGTACAATGATATTTTCGAAGATGCAGCAGCCATGGATGAAGCCATCGAGGCTTTAGCGGGCCGATTATTGACCAAATCCGTCCCTGCCATGCGCGGACTGAAGAAGGTCTTTTGGGAAGGCACCGAGCATTGGGATCATTTGTTGGCCGAGCGCGCTGCGATTAGTGGAGAGCTGATCCTGAGCAAGGAAGCTAAAGATGCAATCAACGCCTTTAAGAGCAAATAATGCGCACACTTTTCCTAGCCTTTCTCTTGATGCCTTTAGCTCTTTTGGGGCAAAGTGATACTGCAGTGGCGGGTTATCACAGGCAGGCGATTTACAGTGTTTCAGGCGCTTTTACAGAGGTAGATAATTGGAATGCTGGTGGAGAAAACAGTTCAAACGTGAGCTTTTTGTTGCGAGAGAATTGGACCAATAAAGGCATAAATTTTACGACTGTTCACCTGCTAGAAGGAAACTACGGATTGAGTAGACAGGCAGGGACACTGACTAAAAATGCCGATCGTTTAGAATTTACCACGACGCTTACCGGCACGCCCAAGAAGACGGAATGGAACCTATCTAGCCAGTTTAATGTACGTACACAACTAGCGCCTGGGTACGCAAAAGGAGACACTTCGGGCGTACCCATTTCAACCTTTGGGGCACCCATTTACGGGCAATTCTCCTTTGGTGTAGGGAACAACTCGTTCGACCATTGGCAGGTGTTTTTATCGCCGCTCGCCGGTAAGAGTACTACGGTTTTAGATGCTGACTTAAGAAATAAAGCCGCTTTTGGAGTAGATACTGGCGCTACTTGGCGATTGGAAGCAGGCGCTAAGATTACCTTGAACTACAACCAAGAGTTCAGCGAAGCATTTTCAATCACTGCGAAGTCTGATATTTTCTACAACTATTGGGGTCCACTGTCAGCGACCGATTTTATGCTTGACATCATTGCTCTATATAAGATTAAAGAGGCCTTCTCTGTCAATGCTCATGTCCAACTTATTCGGGACATCGACCAAATAGATGCTTGGCAACGCCGTTCGGTATTGGGTGTAGGCCTAGCTTATACCATTAAGTAGTTCGAGACAATAGACTGAGATTGTTCAACTCAAAGGAGAGTCTTTGCAGCCCCTCTGATATGGTGTGCAGCTTATCATCGGAAAGCGGCGCTAATCCGGAGGTGTACTGACGAAAAAGGCTGGTATTCATCCCAAGATATTTAGCAAAAGCGGTTTTGTTCAACACCTTGAAATAGCTGAAAAACTGTTGTAGATCTACGAAAAACTGAACTTCATAAGGGTGCTTCTGATCTTCAAAATACAGGTCTAAGGCTTCATAAATGTTCTCTTTAACCTCGCTCATTTCATCCCCAACAGTGACAACCCCTGCCAGTTCTTTAATATAGGCACTGTACCCCGTGGAAGTGATTTCAATGATTGCACTGTAGCTTATCATAATTCTGCTGCTTTTAAAATGGATTGTAAAGTTCCAGTGGCCAATTCTTTTCCAGGATGTCTAGGAATCACAACTCGTCCCTTTTTTATAGGGTGTTTATATATCATGCCTCGATCCATGACGATGGAGGTACCAGCCGTCCTTTTTGAGCCGCTTGAGAATTTCATTTATCCTTGCCAAAAATATAACGATTATGTTATAAGTAATTCTTCTTCCTCTTCAAATTCGAAAGAAAGATTAGGTGTGACAAGAATTGTGGAGAAGTGCTATTTGTGAACTACTGCAGTCTTTTTCTCAACCTTCTCTCCCTTCTCCAAAGCACGAAAAAGAGTAGAATGAGACCCGGTTGGAGTACCACAAAAACGAGAATGTTGGCGAGGTAGTAGCCGTAGCCGTATTTGCCCGGTGCGCCGCCCATCACTTGGAGGATGTAGACGCATTTCATAAAGAGGTCGGTGATAAATGCTTCCGTGAAGAGTTAACGCGAGGCGAAAAGTTATCGTACAAAAAAAGCCACCCGATGGGTGGCTTCTCTAAGTCCTTTTATTCTGAGAGTTACTTCACAAACACCTTGATCGAGGCGCTCATGTCGCGGCCGTAAGAAGCGTGTACGCCGTTGGCGAATTGCATGCCCAAACGAACTTCGCCCATGGGTAGGGTTACTGTATCTGAAGTTTGACCACCGCCGTAGTGAATGTTGTTTTCATCTGCAGGAACCACCTCGCCTTTTGCGAGGAATGCATTGCCGATCAATAGGTGGTGGTGGCCTGTGCCTTCCACGATCTCACCCGCTGGGCGCACTTCCATGCCTTCCACACCGAATTCTACGTACACAGGGTTGCTTACGGTGTCGCCGTTTTCAAGGTTCGCGAAGAATACGCGGCCGGTAGCTTCGTCCATTTCCTCCGGAGCCATGCTCTCGTGGTTGTGGTTGTGGTCGTGGCCTTCGTGGTTTTCTGCCGGTGTTTCGGCAGGCTGGCTACAGCTAAATGCGATAGCGCCTAGCGCTGATAGTAGGAGTGTTTTTTTCATGTTATTCAAAGTCAATAAGTACGTTATTCTTTTCAACAGCATCACCCACCGAAACGTTCACGGATTTTATCGTTCCATTTTGTTCGGCCTTTAGCATGTTTTCCATTTTCATGGCTTCCAAGATGAGTAGACCTTCACCCTTGGCAACGGTTTGACCGGGCTGCACCATCACGTCGAGGACTTTGCCTGGCATAGGTGCTTTTAGTTTGGTAGCCTTCGCGGTGTTTGCCGCTGACATGCCCATTTGCTCGAGGAGCAGGTCATAGTGGTCCTTGGCGTTTAGCTCCAGCAATTGACCGTTAATCTTTAATGTGAACGTCTTGCCGTCTTCGCTGCGCTCTACCCATTGCACGTAGTAGGATTTGTTGTCCTTTAATATGTGCCAAGTACGACCGTCCATCTTTTCGATGTCTACGTTGTAATAGGTGCCGTCGAGCAACCCTTCCGCTGGGTTGGCATCTGGCGCAACTTCAAAGGTGTTTTTTCCTGTGATCTTGTACATGCGGTGGTTCTTTTACGAGTTTAAAGTTACTCGTTAGTCACCAAAGTTTTGGTGTAGATTTTCACGCCGTGGATATCAATAACCAATTCTCCTGCATCCTCACCCCCAATAACTTCATTGCCACCGAAGGCGAAATATCCGTTCACTTGGTCTTCACCTAGGGTTCTAGAGATCATTACAGTGTTGGCCAGAGTATCCGTAGTTAAGGTCATTTCACCGCCGTAAGCACCGTTCCACAAAGCAGGATGCTTGTGCTTTAGGTCGAAAAGCGTCGCGTAGAAATCGGCATGATCAGCATTCGCAGACCAATCCAATTCTACCGTATCCTTGCTAAAGAAGGGGAATCTAAAATCAATCCCAGCTTCTTGACCGGTGTACAACAACGGGAAACTCTGGTCGAACATGAAAGCCATACCAAAGAAGGCGCGGGCATCGTCGCCCATGCGCTCAATAGCACTGCCCTGCCAGCTGTTTTCGTCGTGGTTGGAGGTGAAGTACAGCTTCATGGCATCATCGCCATAAATTGTATCGTTTTTAGCAGCATATACTTCAAGTTCATGAACGCTCTTATGGCCCTTGGCGATGTCGTTCATCATGTGGTGCAACTCCCAACCGTAATCCGCGTTGAAAGTGCTGAGCAAATGCGGCTCGCTCCATTCCGCTAGGAAGAAAAGGGGTCCGTGCTTTTCGCGCAGCATCGGAATGGTGTGCTCCCAGAAGGCATAAGGCACCATGCCCGCCATATCACAACGGAATCCGTCGATGCCTGTGTTGCTCACCCACCAATCCATTTCTGCAGCCATAGAGTCGATCAAAAGCGGGGCGTCGTAATTCAAATCGGCCACGTCGGTCCATCCCGTTTTGCCGCCGTCGTTTCCAATGGCTTCCATAGGATAGCTGCCGTCCTCATCGCGGGTATAGAAGTCGTCGTTGGTTTCTACCCACGGGTGGTCCCAAGCACTGTGGTTGGCGACCCAATCGAGTAATACCTGCATGCCCAACGCGTGTGCTTCGTCCACTATGGCTTTGAAATCTTCAACCGTTCCAAAGGCTGGGTTGACCGCGGTGTAATCTTGGATGGAGTAATAGCTACCAAGCTCGCCTTTACGGTTACGCTCACCAATAGGCTGAATAGGCATGAACCACAAAATATCAACGTTCATCTCTGCCAAGCGCGGGAGGTGCTCCTTAAACGCATTCAACGTTCCTTCCGGCGTGTACTGACGGATGTTGACCTCATAAATGTTCGCGTCCTTCGCCCACTCCGGAAGCTTGGTGTCTTTCCAGGTTGAGGTTGTTTCTGGTGCCGGTTCCGGTGCAGTACAAGCAGCGAGAGTTAAAGCCGCACTAAGCGCTAATAAAGCTCTTTTCATAGTAAGTGGATTAGTCTTGGTTGAATTGGCCGCAATTGCGGGTTTGGTAGATTTCGCCATCGGCAGGAACAGTAATGTCCCATTCTTCGAGGTAGCGGTCTTCATTACTATTGTTAAAGAAGAATCGTACCTCCTGTTCCATGTACTTGCGCACAATGATGAGCAGGTGCGGTTCAGGCTGATGAATGGTCGTTGAACCGTAGTTCAAGGCCATGATATTGGTCCGATTTTCGTTGAGGCGCGCAATACGGTCAAAGAGCTGCTGCTGACGGGGTGAAAAGTCGAACGGCATCATCTTTCTGTTGTCCGGGTCGTTCCCCCCGTGAAGGGCAATCTCGTCGCCGTAGTAGAGGATTGGAATACCTGGAACCGCGATATTGAAGGCGTGCATTGCGGCCATTTTTCTATATCCACGCTCAGAAGGTTCCGGGATCTCGCGTGTCCAACCGGCAAGCTTGCTGTCTTCACTCATGCTGAGGTGTCCCGAAGCCATAGAGGAGAAGCGTGGCTTGTCCTGATTGCCTGAGATATTCCCCATCAAATGGTGGTGACCGTAGTAGGTTAGACTACTCTCTAATGCCTTGCGCAGGCGGTCGAACGTGGCTCCTTCTTGTGTGAAGGCTTCGAACGCTGCATCGTAGAGGTTAAAGTTGAATTGGGCATCGACCTTACCACTACCGACGTAGCTGGCAATGAGTTCATCCGAGCCGTAGGTTTCCCCAATCTGGTACACATGATCCTCACTTGCGGCACGAATTTTCTCAGTGAGCAAACGCGTGAAATTCATCGGGATGTGCTTGGTCGCATCGTGGCGGAATCCGTCGAAGTCGTATTCTGTGATCCAAACCAGGGCGCTATCGCTCATCAGGTCTGCGACGGTATCGTTACGAAGCTCAAGGGTCGGCATGAAGGTGTCGAACCAAGTCGTCAATCGCTCCTCGTCCCAAAGCTGGGTATTGAGTCGTCCGTCTGCCGTGTATTTGTTGGTGGCCCAATTTGGATGTTTCTGGTACACCGGATGTAGCTCATGGACGTGGTTGGCCACATAGTCCAGAAGTACATTTTGCTCTTTGGCGTGGGCATCGTCGAGGAACGAATGCAGTTCTTCAGGCGTAGCGAAACGGTGGTCCGGTTTGATGTTGCTAACCGGCCAATAACCGTGGTATCCAGAGAATGTGCTTACCGGTCCACCTTGGTTCCAAAGTCCCCAAGCATCCTCCGGGTTCTGAGTTATTGGGCTGATCCAAAGCGTGTTGGTATGAAGTGCATCAAAATACCCTTCGGCCAATTTTTGGCGCATTCCCTCAATATCTCCGCCTTGGTAGTTGGCGCGAGGGTGTACAGTAGAATCTTGAACGGACTGATCGTTGTTTGGGTTGCCGTTGAAGAATCGGTCCACCAACGCGAAATACATGATGGAAGTATGCCAATCTTTACGGTCCAATTGCTTTGTATCACGAACCACCTCGCCAAACTTCAAAGGGATCAACCAATCCCCGCCTTGCTGGCCATTTCTCGCGGTATACAATCTGATCCAAGCGCGTTCCCAATCCTTTGCTTCTTCTGGAATAGCAATGCTTAGTCCGTCCTCATGGCGTACAACGTCAATCACGCGGTTGTTGAAGAAAGCCAAAACTTCTTGGTCTTCAGGGATGCTCGAAAACCGCAGGGCACCTTCTTGCACGTACTGGAAATCAATGGCTACAGGAGCTTCACCGCCGCCGCCTTCCACGGTCAAAACATTGTTGAAGCTTCCAAACCCATTGGGCACGGTTACTTCATTCGAAGGATCCAATACTTCTTCGCCGTTCACAACGAGTTTATACGCATATTCACCCGGTGCAAGCACTAACGGCGCTTCCCAAGCGTTTCCATTCCATTTCAAGAAAGTGGCATCGCTGTTCCAGGCGTTGAACACACCTTTGACCTTCACCTCTTCTCCTTCGAAACCAGGAATACTCAAGGTTATGGCACGCTTGGCACCTCTGAACAATGGTACGTCCTTGCCTGAGCGATGTGCAGTAATATGAGCTACGTTTAAATCATTCTCGAGGGTGCCGGTAAAAAAACCGTGGCCGTTGTAGGAAAGGCCCTTCGGTAATTCAAGCTCACCGCGCATGTAATCGCTTATGACAAAATCACTCTGAGTTCCGTGATGAACGTGCGGCGAAGCCAGGTCTGAGGCTTGCATGCGAAGGGGTGCTGAGGGTTGAACTTCACAGGCAGCGAGCGCTACACTGATGGAGAGTACCGTAAAAAATTTCTTCATGTTCTGTGGGCTAAAAAAAGGCGCACGTGGCGCCTTTCTAAGATAGTATCAATTCATTATGCCATTGCAGCAGCTGCAGTGGATGCTTTTTCGCCGGCAGCAACCTCAAACCACTGGCCGTCGATCGCGAATTTGGCTGGAACGCCACTTACGTTCTCGATGGTCATGCCGTCGGCGGTGAGATTTGCTTTGAGCGTAGCGCCTCTCCATAGGATAGAGAAGGTAAGTCCCTTCCACTGTGCCGGTAGCTTTGGTGTGAAGTGCAGTTCCTCGTCGCGAATCTTCATGCCGCCGAAACCTTGTACTACAGACATCCATGTTCCCGCCATCGAGGTGATGTGCAACCCTTCGTGAACTTCACGGTTGTAATCGTCGATGTCCAAACGAGAGGTACGCAAATACATTTCGTAGGCTTTCTCTGGGTAATCAATCTGTGCCGCCAAGATTGCGTGTACACAAGGGCTCAGCGAGCTCTCATGAACGGTCTTTGGCTCATAGAAGTCAAAGTTGCGCTTCACTTCCTCTTGCTCGTACAAGTGGTTCAAGAAGTAATAGCCCTGCAACACGTCGGCTTGCTTGATGAAGATCGAACGCAGGATGCGGTCCCAGCTCCAGTGCTGGTTAATCGGGCGCTCGTCCAGGCTGAGGTCGTCGGCAGTGAGCTGCTCCTTGTCTAGGAAGCCGTCCTGCTGCAATACCACACCGAGTTTCTCGCTCTTCGGATAGTACATTTTCGCGATGATGTCATTCCACTTTGCGAATTCAGTCTCGGCGTTTAGGGCAGTCTTGCTGGTGATAGCGCTGAGCGCGTCCGCAGCATTTTCTTTTAACCAATTGTGTGCTTCCAACGTCCACTCCAACGTCCACGCCGCCATGCGGTTGGTGTACCAGTTGTTGTTGATGTTGTTTTCGTACTCGTTCGGCCCGGTTACACCTAGCATGACGTAAGCTTTTTTCTCCTGTGACCAATTCACACGTTGCGACCAGAATCGGCTAATACCTAGAAGGACTTCAAATCCTCCTTCGGCCAAATAACCCCAATCTTGGGTGTGACGTATGTAATCGAACACGCCATAAGCGATGGCTGCATTGCGGTGGATTTCCTCGAAAGTGATCTCCCACTCGTTGTGACATTCCTCGCCGTTCATCGTTACCATCGGGTACAATGCTGCGCCGTCTGTAAACCCGAGCTTACCCGCATTTTCGATGGCCTTGTCCAGCTGCTTGTAACGGTACAAACACAAGTTCTTCGCCACCTCCGGCTGCGCCGTTGCTAGGTAGAAAGGCAAACAATACGCTTCGGTATCCCAGTAGGTAGAACCGCCGTACTTTTCACCGGTAAACCCTTTAGGACCGATGTTCAATCTATCGTCCACACCTGTAAAGGTCTGGTTCATATGCAAGATGTTGAAGCGGATGCCTTGCTGTGCTTCCGCATCACCGTCAATCTCAATATCGGAGGTTTCCCATTTGTTGTGCCAGGCGGCTATGTGCTCACTACGCAATGCATCATAGCCTTGCGCTGCCGCCGCTGTAGCGCTCGCCGCTGCCTTAGCGTCCAAGCTTGCCACCTCGTGGTTCATGCTGGATAAAACCGCTGCAAATTTCTCAAGTTTCAAGGTTTGACCTTCGGCCACTTCATAGCAGGCGCACTCACTGACGAACATGTGTTTTGCATCCGAACTCATGCCCCAGTCTTGCGGCGCTCCGTCCAACGACAGGCTGTTGCGCATGGCTACAGCTACTTCAAAGCCGGTCTTTTTGGTCTTTGCGTGCACATAACTTGCACCCGCCTCTTGTCCTTGAGAAACAGGCTCCCAAAACTTCTCGTCGTAGTTGCTGTCCTCGTTTTCTACATCGAAGTCGAGGTAGGAGCACAACTCAATCTTGCCTGAGAAATTTTTCGGAGTAACGCTGTAGGAAATGGTGCCAATTTCGTCTTGGACAATGCTCACCAAACGCTCCGCTTCAACAGCGACAATCTTGCCTGAAGGAAGGGTCGCTTCAAAAGTGCGCTTGAGCAATCCGCTTTGCATGTCGAGCTCTCGGTAGAATGACGCTACTTCAGTAGCGGTATTAAGGTCCAATTCCTCTCCGTCGACCTTCACCTGAATGCCGATCCAATTACAAGAGTTCAATACCTTGGCGAAGTACTCCGGGTATCCGTTTTTCCACCAACCTACTC
>Ga0255760_10005890_pt1 | contig 10375 bp, 8 predicted proteins | sample 071ome_25_FD_179960 | JGI IMG/M metagenome (GOLD analysis project Ga0255760, IMG submission 179960) | Coastal salt marsh microbial communities from the Groves Creek Marsh, Skidaway Island, Georgia - 071410BT metaG (version 2) | ecosystem: Environmental > Aquatic > Marine > Intertidal zone > Salt... | reverse complement strand
ATTGTTAAAATTTCAATGAAGGCTAACACTGTCAAAGACCCAAACCACGACCCAAATTCATACAGCGAAATTTATGTTAGCTATTCATTCTCCCTATCCACTTCATCCTATCCTTCTAATTCAGGTACCATAAGTGGTGGTGGTACTTACAGCTCAGGCTCAACAATTTCTATCTCGGCAACCCCATCCAATGGCTATCAGTTTAGTCATTGGTCTGGCGATGCTTCCGGTTCAAGTAATCCGCTTTCGATTACCATCAATCAAGATACAAGCATCGTCGCAAACTTCTCTGTAACTGGTACCAATAATACTTCAGAAACAACATCGGATCCAGATCCAGAATATGCTCCTTCCTCTATACTTTGGAAGAAACTCACCTTCGTTGGACTGCCCATTCTAGTCATGGCAAATGAACAAAGCTCTGCAAAAGTAAAAGATCTGGACTCAGGCGATTGGGAAAGGCAATCCTACCATTGGGATGCCAGTGAAACAACTGCCACTCTCTATCTCGACGGCACACCTCAAGATAAAGACAAGGTATTGAAACTCACTTTCACCAGTAATGCCGGGGGTTCGGTTGAATGGGAAAACTGGGACACGGATACCAGTGGACAGAATTTCCTCAAAGAATCAGGCGCAGATACCTTTACGATCGCAGATTTTACTGCCGAGGAACTATCTTCGACAAAAGGCTGGATGTGGTTCGATCTTTATCCATGGGTATATTCGCATGTGGAAGGTGACTGGTTATATTTTCATGCTACCGATTCCACGCTTATGATTTACAGTGCTAAATATGAAGCTTGGCGAGAAATGGAATAATGAAACTTTATTTGAGGTTTCTTCCTCCCCAACACGGTTGGCTATTCACTTCAAAATCGATTTTCCCTTACCTTTAGGGTCATAATCTTAAGGTTTTAAAAAATGCCGATGCCTGAGTTTGAAGGTGAACTTCCTGACCTTGCTGTTCACCGAGGATGCTGGAAACTTCTTCGTGACTACGATGGAAGTAATCTTCAATTGTACGATCTTTCGGTTGATCCCAGCGAGTCTAAAACCTCGTTGGTTCTGAGCCAGAAGTGACCAAAGAGCTTGCGAACAAAGTCGTAGATTGGCACAGATCCATAACGAATTAATCTAATTTTATTTGTAGAAGACAAAGGCTAAATTTTATGGGCCTGTAGCTTCTGTTGATTTACTAAATCTGAGAAGAGATGATGCTTGGGTAAATTGGGCAAAAAAGAGTCGCCGATGTATTTCCCAAGTGTATGAAAATTGGTATTACTAAATTTCCATTAAGTATGGGATAGGACACACCAAGGATTATTTCCCAAAACAATTGAACAACATTGGTAATAGTTCCCAGCTTCTTCTGCAGTCCATCTATAAAAATAAAACAGACTCCACAGTGTCTGCTTATGTTCAATGACTTATGAAAATCTGCACTATTTGGCGCAAAATATGAAAGAGGTCATTCCAACAATTCCTAATAATAAAAATTACATGAAAACAAAATTACTTACCACAATACCTCTTTTTTTATCTACCACTTTATTTGGCACTCCCGACCTCAAGGATAATGATGAGAAAACCAGTTTTCCAATCCGTGATCACATTTTAAACAGATTTGATAGTGATGGAGATGGCAAGCTTAGCAAAAATGAGCGTACTAATTTGCGAAAGAAAATGCAGGGAAGAAAAGAGCAGCTAATGCAAAAATTTGATGCAAATGGGGATGGCACCCTCAATGATGAGGAATGGTCCAAAATCAGAAAAGCATTTCAAGAACGTAAATCGAAAGCTTTTAAAACTCTTAATACGGAAGGAGCAAAAAGTAGCGATCAGGTTTAAACCTAAGCTATCTGATCATCCAATCTTAAATTAATAATTAAATTATTTGTCATGATAGAATCAAATGGAATCTTAGGCACACTGATGTCTCAATCTCACACTCAAGGCCGTGCTCACTTAACAGATAGCCAAGCTCAGCATATTAAAGACACACTAAGTAAGCACGACCCCAATAATCTCACTAAAGCTGATGCTAAAGAGATTGTGTCAAGCTTCCGGGAAGCAGGGATCCGCCCTAGCATAGCATTGAAACAGGCAATGTCCAGGGAAGGGTTTGACGCAAAAGAAGTCGTCAAAAAAGCAGGAGTTCGCCCTATCAAAGCATTAAAAGAAGCAATGTTGGCAAAGGGCATTGATGCACAAACAGTCGCTAAAAACGCTGGAAACCGACCCATTAAAGCATTGAAGCAGAAAATGTTGGCGGAAGGGCTTGATGAAAAAAATGTCGAGAAAAAGTCTGAAGTTCAGCCTCAGCATCCACATGTAAAAGCCAGAATAAAGGAAAGTTTCAATGTAAGTGAAAATCAGTTGAGCGAACTCTACAATCTCCTTCATCAATATCACAGCGATGATTCATTAGATAAGGATCGAAATTCTTTGTTAAATTCCATTCAGGAAGTTTTAGGAGGAATTGAGATGATTGGACTGAAACAGGTTTCCAGTGCTCATGAGGCTAATCAAAAATTGCTCAAAGTCGTATGAACACAAAGATGACAAACTCCTCAGGTCCATGCTTTGAAAGATTATTCTAATGTACTGACAAAACGACTTTTATGCTTTTAGCAAGTAGGCGACCAGTTCGATTGGAGTTAGCTCTACCTCATATTAGCATAACATTTTTTGTGCGATGAGGGAGTTGGGGCTTTTAATACTAGGTTACTAATTTTGGGCGATTATGATCTTGATCGTCCTCGCAAGGGAATTTGTTTCCAGGTACCCCACCCCTCTCGTGCATTATTTTCGAATAATCCACTCATCGAAACGATTCATTATCAAACGAATTCAAATAGTAAAAACTCAGATCCTACTCAAAAACTTGCAAATGAGCGTTTCTAGATTCCTTTTCCTTATCCCAGTGAAGTTTAATGACAGTGTCAAAAAAAGAATAATCACTACAATGCAACCCAGTTTTAGATCTATATTTTAATAAAGCTAGATTGACTCAAAAAAGAATTGCGGTTCATTTCATCTAATCCATGCAAACTGTGCACTCGCTGAAAGGAAAAGAAGTCTTATTGCTTGAAGATGATCTTCTTCTTGGTAAGAGGATCGAAGCTTTTTTATCCGGACTAGAGATGGAAGTTACCCGGGTTGGCACCTGTGCCGAAGCTCAGACTGCGTTAAAAGAGATATTTTTTGACTTCGCTCTTTTTGACCTGAACTTACCCGATGGCGATAGCCTCAGTTTACTGAGAGCCGGATATATTCCTGATAATACTCTCTGCATTTTGATGACTGGTGAAGGTGGAGTAAAATCTGCCGTGGAATCGATCCGGCTTGGAGCAGCCGATTATCTATCCAAACCGTTTGATATCGAGGAACTGCCGCTTGTTTTCAACCAGGCGGAGGCGAACCTCAAAAATAAGAGATTGGTCGAGCATGTCACAAAGGATTCCAAAGATCGTGTGGAGCATTTATTTTTTGAAGGTTCTTTTTCTCAGGACTTAGAACAACTGGAAAAAATTCTCTCTGCCGATAACCGTTTACAAAAAAGCCTCCCTCCCCTCTTGATAGATGGCCCGACTGGTGCAGGTAAATCCACCTATGCCAGATGGGTACACGCGAATGGACCGAGATCCGATGCCCCATTTGTTGCGGTAAATTGCTCGGCAATTGCAGAGAACCTAGTTGAGTCCGAATTATTCGGTCATGAAAAAGGAGCGTTCACTGATGCGAAGGATAGCCGGATTGGTCTGTTTGAAGCAGCCGATGGCGGCACGCTCTTTCTTGATGAAGTAGCGAGTTTATCCTTAGCGGCACAGGCAAAACTTCTTCTTGCGATTGAAAACCAGAAAATCCGCCGGGTGGGAGGAAATAAGGATATTCTCATTGATGCCCGTATTATTGCCGCAGCTAATTTTGATTTAAGAAAAATGATCGCTGAAGGAAAATTTAGGGAAGATCTTTTCCACCGACTCGATCTCCTCCGCATTTCCATCCCTCCCCTCTCTCAACGGTCCAGGGACTTACCTAAGCTGGCGGATCATTTCCTGGTCACACTTTCGCAAAAATATCATCTCAAAAAACCGGAACTTAATTCGGAAAGTATAAAATACCTCCAGAGTCATAGCTGGTCCGGTAACAACAGAGAATTACTGCACGAACTGGAACGGGCACTGGTTTTACACGAACCAGGCACGAAGCTGAGTTTGAGCTCAGCACAATCAACCAGTTATTCCCCAAAAGATTCTAACAGCGAGAGTGATTGGCTGAACGAAAATTTTTGCTTCCCGGAAGAAGGCTTCGACCTGGAGAAAGAAATTCTGCGCTTAATTCAACTCGGAATCGACCAAAGCAATGGCAATGTTTCTGCAGCTGCCCGCTTACTTGGAGTACCTAGGGACTATCTGCGCTACCGCCTCAACCAAAATAAAGAGTAAATTGGGCATTATTTCCCAACTCCATAATCCCAAATCTGGGGTATATTACCCACATTCGACAAAAAACCTAAGACGAATTAAAATCAGAAATTCGTAACTACATGTCCTTTATGAATTTGCGTAGACCCAAAAATCTGGCGCAAATAATGGATATAGCTAAACATCAAATCCACTAATCCAAATATAATCTAAAATGAAAAAATATTTAATCACCTTGTTCACCACATGTTTCTTATTTAGCACTTTTCTCTTTGCACAATCAAAACCGGGAGCGGGGTTTAAAGACAGGAGTAAGCCCGAAGTCTCCAAACCTGAAGGAAAACCAGATGGGGCGATTGGGCTCGAAAAACCTGAAGCACGCAAACCATTTGAAAAAATAAAACAAGCCATCAAGGATGGCAAAATAACCCAAAAAGAAGCTGTCGAAAAAATTAAGCTGATCAAAGATAAGTTAGCTGAAAATGGAGACATTAGACGCCCGCAACGCCCCACTAAAGGCGAGCTTTCTGAAGAAGTAAAGACCCAGCTTGATGGGATTAAAGAAAAGCAGGAAGCCTTGCACAGTGAATTGAAAGAAAGTCTTGCGGATTTGGGCGAAGATGCGACCAAGGAAGAAATCAAAGCCGCTGCACAAGAATTTAAGGAAGCTAACAAGGAAAGGTTCGAAGCGATTAAGTCTGAGCATGAAGCCATCCGCGAGGAATTGAAAGCTTCTCGCCCAGCACGCCCAGAACGCCCACAAATCGAATTATCCGAAGAATTAAAAGCAAAAGTGGCCAACCTCAAAGACAAGCGTGAAGAACTTCACCAAGCTCAAAAAGAAATGCTGACCACGCTCAAAGATGCCTCCAAAGAAGAGAGAAAAGTAATCATCGAGCAATTCAAAGAAAATAACAAAGCCAAACATCGCGAAATCAAGGAGACTGCCAAGGCACTGAAAGAAGAAATTCGAGATCAGGTGGAAACCGAAGCAACCCGAACTTCCGATCTATAATTAATCTATTTTTTGAACTGACTCTTTGCGAAGTCAGAAAGTATTGCCTTCTTTGATTTTGCATCTGATGAGAGACTCTGGAAACGGAGTCTCTCATTTTTATTTTTAAAAAAGATAGATTAAATTTAGGGTATGTCTTGGATGTTGGAACCAACAAAATTTTTACCATTCATTTTACTGTTAGCCTGCAGTCATAACTCGTTGGCATTTGATCCTTTCGAGTCGTTTCACTCTAACTTGGGTAAGATAATCATTCTTCCTCCGAATGCTTTCAAAAACCTCGACACCCCAGAAGTTAAGCCAAAATCGCAACAAGTAACTGCAGAAATTTCTGTTAAGAATGAAGAAGCTAAAGCCAAGGAACTAGGTATTGATGAAGATTCTGGTCAGGGCACGCGACTGAAAGAAAACGAAAGCAAAACCACTCTCACGGATGAGGAGATTAATGACCTGCTCTTCGATGAATTATTTGAGTGGGAAGAAGAGGAAGAAGAGTTTCTTGTGGAAACTTCAGATTGGTACAAATTTTATGCTTTCGAACTGGGTGGGGGATATGCCGATAATCCTTTGGGTGCGTCTCATGATCCTGAAAGCAGTTCATTTGCTGAGCTGAATCTCGAAAGCTTTTTTCTAAATCAAACAAACCCACAGCATGAAACCTTGATCTATCTTTTCGCCGAGGCTAAGAATTTTTTTGAACTCGAAAAAGATGAGATGGCAGGTCTGGTTCTCTCTCAATTCGATTACTCCTACAAACCTCCAGCAGGCGGGCAATCTTACGGACTTCGTTTCCAGCACACTTATTTTGACCAACCGATGGACTTGTCCACGATTGATGATCCCAATCGTGAAAAAATTACATCCAATCGCTCCGAAATTTCACCTTACTTAAAATGGAAGCGAGATAATGGAGAGGAAGGCAAAATAGAACTAAGTTGGAGTGAGGAAAAATTACGCCAGCGTGAAGATCAAAGCTCTAAATTTGGAATCTCCGCATCCTTATCCAACAAAACAACGCGACCCTTGAAATGGCATGCCAAAGTATTTCATATAAAGTCCGATTTCAAAGACCGTTCAGCGAAGGATGGGTTAGGAATTGACCTAAATGGGAATTCAAAAACCAAACACATTGGACTGTCCACCAAGCTTACAACTGCTTCTGAAAATGGTTGGAGCAAAGGCATTTCTTTGGGCTCTACCATTGAAAAAGTAAAGGACAACCAGGGAGGTTATTATAATTACCATCGCCTTAAAACATCACTGGGTAAAAAGTTTCAAACCGAAAAGTGGGAAAGCGAAATATCCCTCCATCACCACCGTACCCGTTATTCTGAAAGATTGGTAGATAACCAAGGAAAATTCTCCAAAGATCAATGGTCTGTCGAGGTGGGGATTAATCGGGAATTGAAAGAGGATTGGAAAACTTATGCTAAATGGATGCATGAGTCCGATCGTTCCAATGATCCTAATTATACTTTTGATAACAATATATGGTCGGTTGGTCTCGCTTGGGAGAAATGAGTACCACCCCAAAAGACCGCTCATGGACAAGCTTTATTTGGGCATCTATGACCATGTGCCTAATGGTCTTTTGTGTTCTGATTTTTGCCCGTACTCAGCTTCATGAAGAAGTTATCGCTTCTGATGCCCGTTTTCTCAAAAGCATTTTTGAAAAGAATCTTGAGGAATTTTACCTGCAAAATTTGGAGTCAGAATTTCTCTTTGCTGAGAATGATCTTTCCACCAGTAATTTGATCGGACTGGAAACTCTTTTGAACCGAGCAGCGATCAGTTGTCTGAACATCCCCCAGATCCAAGGCATTGAGGCATTTAATCAAAAGTATGAAGCTTTTGATCTCTCAACTTCAGTAAGTAACGCATATCCATCACCCAAAGAATTTGAAGAAGTAATAAACAAGGGATGGAGCTACCGTAATATCAAGAGCAATGCATTATCTCTCTTGACCACTATCCACCACGAAGGAGTGGAGATCTGCTTAGAGTTTACATTACTCCCGAATTCCTACGAAAAGTCATGGATAGAAATCGACGCGGCATTAATCAAACAGGGGTTACTTATTGGACTAACCATGCTGGTCATTCTATGGGTAATCTTCAAGATTATGATCGGCAGAATTGCCGTGAAAGAGAAACTCCTGCTGGAAAGAACAGAGGTTTTGAAAAAAACCAATGAAGAACTTTCCCGAGCTTATAAAACAACGGGCTTAGGAGCAATGACCGGACATTTAATGCATGGACTTAGAGGTCAATTAACCAACCTCCAAAATTTAGTGACTGAGGATAAAAGTGCACAGCAACAGATCAGCCAAATCCAGCTACTGGTTCAGCAGTCCCTTGGTTCGATCAAAGAGATGCAAGATGGAGAAATCGCTTACTCTCTAAGTATAAGTGAACTCTTTGAAATTATTCAGGGAAAATTCAGAAAAACTGCTCTCTCTACAACTTTCGATGTAGACCCCAAAGCGTGTTGTTCAGAAACCCTCAATAATTTACAATCCAATCTTGCTTTGGCCATTTTAACCAACCTTGTTCAAAATGCCATTGATGCCAAAAACGGAGTGAGCGTTTCTTTATCCTGCCGGAAGCGTGAAAGTTCTCTTGAATTGGATATATCTGATAATGGCAGCGGGATTCCTACCTTAGTAAAGAATCGCCTCTTCGAACCTGTGGTTAGTAAAAAAGGAGGCTCTGGAATCGGGCTCGCACTCAGTCAACAATTAGCTGAAAGTATGGGAGCCAAACTAACCCTTGTTCATTCTGACCAAACTGGCACATCCTTTCGGCTTTCGATTCCCTACCATAGCTAATTTACACGCTCAGAAAGATTGCGGGTTGGTCGAAAATTACTCTATTTTGTTAGCGTTGAAAAGATTTCTGCAGATTCAATCACATGCGTATTTTAAATACCTTTGGTATATTGTTTCTGCTAGTCTTATTTTGCCCAGTGCTTGGGCTCAGACCATTCCAGCGACTCTTTCATGGACCAGTGAGACTCAGGGTATTATTTTCTCCTCACCGGTAATCGATGAGAAAGGAATCGTTTATGTGGGGTCCAACGATAATAATTTAACTGCGTTTAATACCGATGGTTCGATCAAGTGGACATTTACCACCGGCAACTGGGTCGACTCCTCCCCTGCCCTCAGCAAAGATGGAAGCACAGTCTATGTGGGTTCGTGGGACAACTATCTATACGCTGTAAATACTGATGACGGGTCTCTTAATTGGAGCTTTGAAACCAGCAGTTATATCACATCAAGTCCCGCAGTTGATTTAAATGACAGAGTATACTTCGGTTCGATGGACTCGATATTTTATGCGTTGGAAAGCAACGGCTCTTTGATCTGGGAATATTTTGTGGGGCAACCCGTTTTCTCCTCCCCTGCCATTGGAGACAATGGCACCCTTTATTTTGGGGACGAAAACGGCACTCTCCATGCCATAAATTCAGACGGCACAGTTAAGTGGACCTATGAGGTCGAGGATGTTGTAGATACCAATAAATCGATCCTTTCATCTCCTGCACTGGATACATCAGGCAATATCTATTTTGGCAGCGGAAATGGTTTTTGTTACAGCCTTTCGGACGACGGGGATAGTGCTTCCCTGAACTGGAAATATGAAACGGGGGACCGAGTGGACTCATCCCCTGTGCTTGGCATCAATGACGAGGTCTTTTTTGTTTCCCGGGATGGATATATGCGGTCATTACCCACCTTCTCTGCCACAAGTGAAAACCTGCCCAATTGGGAAGTATTTGTGGGCGATGTTTTTTACAGCACTCCAGTGGTGGATGAAAATGGAAGGGTCTATGTGATAGGTTATACTGGTGGTGGGGAGAATCATCTGTTTGCCTACGATGCAAATGGAGCTAAAGCGTGGGACAGCAATGTTAGTTCCCCTCCCTTTGAAATTCCTTCGGTGGTCGACTCCTCCCTTCTTCTGAGCGATGACGGTGATCTTTATTTTGGGTGCTTCGATAAGAAGCTATACTGTATTGAGCTCGGCGTTGCTCCAGCCGATTCACACTGGCCGATGTTTGGTCGGACGCCCAGTAGAAACAGTGACTGGCCCGCAAACGAATTAACCATTTCAATCTCTAATAGCACGGGAGGAGTGGTCTCCGGTGATGGAATCTATTACAAAAATTCCTTAGTATCTATAACCGCCACTCCCCATATTGGCTATTCCTTTGCAGGATGGACGGGAGAGGGCGTCGCCAGCCCAGATTCTGTCAGCACGACTGTGTCCCTAACTGAAAACCGTACCGTGGCGGCTCAATTCTCTCTCTCTCCACTCTCCCTTGCCCTCAGTGCGGAAGACCTGGGCGACCGATGGTTTGACACCTGGATGGGCACTGTTTTTCAGGTATCATCCAGTTCGTGGATTTTCCATACCCAGCTGGGTTGGATTTTCACCCATGTTCAAGGGACTGGGATCTGGGCATGGCAGGAAGAGGTCGGCTGGTTTTGGGTTGATCCAGTTACATTTCCACAGGGGTTTACCTGGGTCTACTCCATGGAAAGGTGGATATTCCTCGATCTTGAGGACTCTGCTATGCCAAGGTACTACGACTATGAAAATAACAGCTGGTTATCTTGGCCTTAAGCACATCTCGTTAAATTGACTTCCGCCCATCCAGGGCACTGCGCAGGGTAATCTCATCCGCATAGGTCACCCCGCCCCCGCTGGGCAGGCCAAAGCCAATTCTGGTTACCTGGAGGTTCAGCCCGTCAAAGATTTCCTGATTTAGGTAGTGACAGGTCGCCTCGCCTTCCATGTCGTTACCAAGGGCAAGAATTACCTCGCAGATTTCCCCTTTTTCGAGGCGTGTGCCCAAAGATGCGATGTTCAACTTTTCCGGCCCCACTCCACGCACTGGGGCAAGTTTTCCCTGCAGGACATGATA
>Ga0255760_10005889_pt1 | contig 10375 bp, 8 predicted proteins | sample 071ome_25_FD_179960 | JGI IMG/M metagenome (GOLD analysis project Ga0255760, IMG submission 179960) | Coastal salt marsh microbial communities from the Groves Creek Marsh, Skidaway Island, Georgia - 071410BT metaG (version 2) | ecosystem: Environmental > Aquatic > Marine > Intertidal zone > Salt... | reverse complement strand
CCGGCAGGGACAGGCTATCCTGCCTTAATATGTAAAGAATGCCGCGTGAGATAAAGGTTAAAGTTTCTGGATGATCGTATTTATTTTTCGCAGGCGTTTGGTGAGAATTTTCTGTTGCTCGTCAATTTCGGCCATTTCAGCCTTGAGCTGGGATATCAGTTTACCACCACGGCCACGGGGGCGGGGCATTGCAACGCCGCTATTGCCTTCTTCCGCAATAAAATAGGTGGGGCTTACGCCGAGAATTCCGGCCATGGCAACAAGTTTGTTAACCCGTGGCTCGCTCCGGTCATTTTCCCAGGACTTCAGGGTTGATGGTCGCACACCGGTGAGATTTGCCAGCATTTGCAGGCTCATCCCGGCCTGTTGTCGGCATTGAAAAATCCGGCCACCCAGTGTTGTTTCAAGGTTGCCATCCGAAAGGACGTTTGAAGGGTGTGTTTTTATGGGCATTATTTATCCTGTTTGCGACATTCGGGCGAAAATAGAACAAAATATAGATTTTGTCAAATCCGCCGACTCCTGATCATAAACCGAATATATCCCCCCGGCACCAGAAATTTCCCTCAAACCGAGGGTGAACCGAGGCCATGGAGTGTTTTGGTCTCAAGGTAATCCTCAATACCCATCATGCCGCCCTCACGGCCATTCCCCGATTGCTTGTAGCCACCAAACGGCGTGCCATATTCAATGCCGCCACCATTGATATGCACAGCGCCTGCCTTCAGCCTCGCGGCCACACGTTCGGCGCGGTCAGCGTCGCCTGTCTGCAGGTAGGCGGCGAGGCCATAAGGCGTATCGTTGGCGATGGATATGGCTTCCGCTTCGTCTTCAAACGGGATAATGACAAGAACGGGGCCGAAAATTTCTTCCCGGGCGATGCGCATATCGTTGGAAACATCGGCAAAGATGGTGGGTTTGACGAACCAGCCTTTTTCCATTCCGTCCGGCCGGCCAAGCCCTCCCACCAGCAGGGTTGCGCCTTCGTCAATACCAACCTTGATCATTTTTTGAACACGGTCAAACTGGATCTTGTCGAATAACGGGCCGATATGATCACCTTCTTCGGCCGGGTTGCCGACGCCGGTTTCTTCAGCGGCTTTTCTGGCGATTTTCAGCACCTCATCATAACAGGACCGTTCCACCAGAAGCCGGGTCGGCGCATCGCAGGACTGGCCGGTATTGAACATGCATTCCCCGACCGACGCGGTGACACGTTCTTCAAGATCGCAATCGGCAAACACAAGATTGGGGGATTTGCCGCCCAATTCCAGCGTCACCCGCTTGACGGTTTCGGCCGCATCACGGGTGACCGCCGTGCCTGCCCGGGTGGAGCCGGTAAAGGACATCATCTGGATATCGGGATGGCGTGACATGGCCGCCCCCACCACCGGACCTTCGCCCTGCACGAGGTTGAAGACACCGGCAGGATACCCGGCCTCATCCAGGATTTCGGCGTAGATCATGGCCGAAATGGGTGTGTGTTCACTTGGTTTCAGGATGCAGGTGCAACCTGTGGCCAGCGCCGGCAGTACCTTGAGCGTGATCTGGTTCATCGGCCAGTTCCATGGCGTGATCAGCCCGCAGACGCCGATGGGTTCCCGCACCATGGTATCGCCATTTTTAAGCCTGATCCGTTCTTCATGCTCTTCAAGCGCATCGATAAACCCCTGCAGATGGCCGATGGCAGCATCAGCCTGCGCACCCCGTGACATGGTGATCGGTGCGCCCATCTCCATCCGCATGGCCTGGGCCAGGTCTTCAAAGCGTCGTTCTGTGATCGCCTTCACCTGTTGCAAAAGCTCAAGCCGTTCAGCCTTGCTGGTCCGGGAGAAATGCTCAAACGCGGCATTGGCGGCGGCGACAGCCCGGTCGACATCGGCCTCATTGCCGAGCGCGACGGTACCAATCACCTCTTCGGTGGCAGGGTTGATGACTGTCATGGTCTGGGTTGAAACCGGGCTGACCCATTCGCCGTTGATATAGAATTTCTGCAGGTTGTCCATGATCTTGCTCCTTATCTCCCTCAGGATGCTGTGCCGGTCTTCCTGATTATCTGGCTCCGGTGATAGACGTTTCTATCATCTCTTTGACTTCGGCCGCGGTGGCTTTGCGCGGATTTGTCCCGGCGGCACTGTCAAGCAGTGCCTTATGCGAGATGCGTTCCGCGCAATCCAGCGGCACATTGATCTCTGAAAGTCCCTTCGGGATCCTGATCTCGTCAAGCAGGCGCTCAATCTCGGCGATGAAGGCCCCGGCGGAATGATCCTCCATCCCCATCGCCTGCGCCATGCGTCTCGTTTTGTATTCAAGCCCCGGCAGGTTGAACCGCAGAACCACCGGCAGAACAATCGCATTGGTCAGCCCGTGCTGGGTGTCGTATTCCGCCCCCACCATATGTGAGATGGCATGAACCATGCCGAGCCCCTTGAGAAAGGCGATACCGGCAAGGCAGGAGCCGACCAGCATGCCACCACGCGCCGCCAGATTGCCGGGCTCTTTCACCGCAACAGGGAGCCATTTCCGGATCAGCTCAAGCCCTTCCAGCGCCATGCCATCGCACAGGGGATGAAACCCGGGAACGATATAGGCCTCAATCGCATGGGTCATGGCATCTGCGCCGGTCCAGGCGGTCAGGTGAGGGGGCAGGCCCAGTGTAAGTTCAGGGTCAAGCAGGGCAAGCGAAGGGCTGTATTCCGGATGACATACACAAAATTTCATGCCCTTTCCGGTATGCGTCACCATTGCCGTGCCTTCGGTCTCGGCCCCTGTTCCTGCTGTGGTGGGGATGGTGATGAGTTTGGGGAACGCTTGTTCCGGGCTGATTTCCGGGGCGGGGCGTTCCCATTCAAAATCCCACAGATCAATATCGTTGCGGGCGGTAAGCCCGATGGATTTGCCGCCATCCATGGCACTGCCGCCACCGATTGCAATCACCGCGTCATGGCCGCCAGCCAGAAACGCCGCCTTGCCGCCGCTGATCTCTTCTCCTCTGGGGTTTGGCGAAATCTCTGAAAAAACAGCAGATGTAAGCCCCTGATCCGCAAGGTATTTACAGGTTTGCGAAATAAAGGGCAGATCACGGCTTCCCCGGTCGGTGACGATCAGCGGGTTTGCGATACCAAGCCTGATACATTGCTCACCTATTTCGGCAAGCCGGCCCGGCCCGTAGGCAATCGGCACGGGAAAAGTCCAGTCCTGTGATACCAGCATATCACCTTCGGTTACCTTGAATGATGTGCTGATGCCCATTTCAACCTCTCCCTGCATATGGTACCTGACATATTACGGATAAATACTATTGCACAAAGCCCGGCTTAAGGTAAAAAAATTATGAATAATGTGCCGACAGCAGATACAGAAACGAGAGAACCCCATGAAAATCGCCATCCTTGATGACTGGACACATGACGCCGCGGCATCCGCCGGATGGCATCGCCTTGGCCCTGAACATTACGTCACCATCTATACGGACACGGTGACAGGCCAGGCCCTGATTGACCGGCTTGAGGGAGTGGAGATCATCTGCGCCATGCGTGAGCGAACCACCCTTTCGCGTGACGTTATTGCCCGTCTTCCCGGGCTCAGGGCCATTATCACCAGCGGGATGCGCAACGCGGCGATTGATCTCAACGCCTGCAAGGAGGCTGGCATCGTTGTCAGCGGCACGGAATCTCCCGGTCATGCCACCGCGGAACTGGCCATGACGCTGATAGGTGCGCTGGCCCGCCAGATCGTGCCCAACGCCAATTCGATGACAAATGGTGGCTGGCAGATTTCAGCGGGACGTGACCTGAAGGGCGCAAGGCTCGGGATACTCGGCCTCGGCCGTCTCGGCACGGCGGTGGCCAAACTCGGGCAGGCTTACGGGATGGAGGTGCAGGCCTGGTCACAGAACCTGACCCGTGATAGGGCAGGGGAAGAAGGGGTGAAATATTGTGAAAAGGACGAGTTCTTCGGGACATCGGATTTTATCTCCGTCCATCTCAAGCTTTCGGACCGGGTGGTCGGGCTGGTGGGTGCGCCTGAACTTGCCCTGATGAAGCCGACATCCTTTCTGATCAACACGTCACGTGCACCGATACTCGACCAGCCCGCGCTGATCGCCGCGCTGAAGGAAGGCCGGATCGCCGGGGCGGCTCTTGATGTGTATGAAACCGAACCGCTGGCGGAAAGTGATCCGCTCAGGCAGGTGCCTAATCTTCTGCTTACCCCGCATATCGGCTATGTCACCCGGGAAACGATGCAGGTGTTCTACGGCCAGATGCTCGAAGGCGTCGAGGCGTTTGTGGCAGGGGATCCTGTACGCCTTATTGATATTCCGCCTGGCTGAGATCAAAGGTCATGCTGAGGCCGGTGAAAAACGGCACTTCAATATCTGATATTGTCCTCAGCTTCGGGCGGATTTTCCGGACCGTTTGAGGCGGCCAAATCCGCCTTGCCTGCCCGCCTTGCCGGCAGAACGGTTTTTGTTTGCGGGCTTTTTGGAATGGGCTGGTCGTGCTGGCCGTTGAGGTTTCCCCGCCCGGTCTTTTGACTTAGGCGGCTTTTTGCGTCTCGGCTGGACTTCGGCCATCACCCGGGCCAGCATATCCTCTGCCTCAAGCCGGGATGCCCGGTCCCTGGTCTTGTCATCACGGCGATTTCCCCGGGATTTGGCCGGTGCGCCGACACGTTTATGTTTTGACTTTTCCCGGCCGGAGGGTGCGGCATCTCCGGGTTTCCGTCGCTGTCTTGCCGGAGGCCGCGAGCGGGGCTTTGCTCCGGCCTTGCTTTTGCCGAGGTCCTCGACGGGCCTGCCTTCAGCGTCGGTGATCGTCATCCGGTCTCCTGCGATGGCGAGGATGGGGCGCAGTTTCCGGATTTCATCCGGTGAACAGAAAGATATGGCAAGCCCGGCAAGCCCGGCACGTCCTGTCCGCCCGATGCGGTGAACATACGCCTCCGGTGTGTCGCTCAGATCATAATTGATCACAAGGCCTATCCCGGCAACGTCAATACCCCGGGCCGCCACGTCTGTTGCGATCAGGGCTTTAAGGTCGCCGCGGCGAAACTTGTTGAGAACTTTCTGGCGGATGCGCTGGTTCATGTCTCCATGGAGGGCGTCAATAGCAAAACCGCGGGTTGCCATATTGCTGGCGAGCGTGTCGGCACGGCGTTTGGTGCGGACAAAAACAAGGATCTGCTCATCAGGACGTTCAGCAAGCAATTCAGCCAGGGCTTCGCTCTTGTGTTTTTCCGGCATCAGGGTGGTGCGCTGATTGATCTTGTCGGCGATATTCCCGGATTGCGGCGCGGTGACTTCCACCGGATTGGTGAGAAATTCCGTGGTCAGTTTCTTGATTTCAGGGGGCATTGTCGCTGAAAACAGCATGGTCTGGTGATCAGAGGCCAGGGCGGCGGCGATCCGTTTCATGGCCGGATAAAACCCGAGATCAAGCATGTGATCCGCTTCATCCAGAATGAAATGCGTTATCCCGTCAAGCTGGATAACGCCGCGTTTCATCAGATCTTCAAGCCGGCCCGGGGTGGCGATGACGATATCAACCCCGCGCCGCAGGCCGCGAATCTGATCGTCGTATCGGGCGCCCCCGAAAACCGCGAGGTGGCGCAGGTTGAGATCGATCACAAGTTTGCGAATATTGTCGCGCAGCTGGTTGGCCAGTTCACGCGTGGGGGCAAGGATCAGCGCCCGGGGCGGCTGGCCGGAGCGCACCGGCGCGCCAGCCATGAGATGGGTGATAAGCGGCAGAAGAAAAGCCGCGGTCTTGCCTGTCCCTGTCTGGGCCAACCCGACCAGGTCCCGCCCTTCAAGCAGGACAGGAATAGCCATCGCCTGAATAGGGGTGGGCGTGACAAACGCTTCCTTTGTCAGCGTTTCAAGGAGTTGGTCTGAAAGTCCGAAATCAGCGAATGCAGGGGCATTGGCATCATCAGAAGACGGAACCCCGGCTGATGTTGGCCGAGGGTCGTGATCAATTTTGGTCATGAATTTGTTTTCCAGCGCGGCGGCTTCTTGTGGCTGTATAGGTATCGCCACTAAAAGGGCACCATAACGTAGGCGCTTCATGCGCCTTTATCAGGACAATGTCAATCCGGCTCAGATGAAGTGCGGTTTTGTTTCGTTCAGCCCGGAACAGGAAAGAACGCATGATTTTCTGTGCAATAGTCAAAATCTTAAGTTAGTCTTTAGGCAATAAATCAGCGTTGAACAGGTGCAGCCAGATGAATGACATACTTTCGAATACTTCCGTAAACGGGGACCGGTTGTGGGAAAGCCTGATGGATATGGCAAAGATCGGCCCCGGTGTTGCCGGTGGCAACAACAGGCAGACTCTGACGGATGCAGACAGCGACGCCCGGCATCTATTCAAGAAATGGTGCGAGACTGCGGGCATGTCCGTGAAGGTTGACCAGATGGGCAATATGTTTGCCCGCCATGACGGAGAAGACCCGGAAGCATTGCCGGTCATGGTCGGCAGTCACCTTGACACCCAGCCGACCGGCGGAAAATACGATGGTGTTCTCGGGGTGCTGGCCGGACTGGAAATCATCAGAAGTCTCAAAGAATCGGGCATAAAAACACGTCACCCTATCGAAGTGGTGAACTGGACAAACGAAGAGGGATGCCGATTTTCCCCGCCCATGATGTCATCCGGCGTCTTTGCAGGCATTTATGACAAGGACTGGGCCTATGACCGCACCGATAGCGCGGGCGCCCGGTTCGGGGATGAAATCAGGCGTATCGGCTGGGTCGGAGATGAAAAACCGGGCCATCATCCCCTCAAGGCGTATTTTGAGCTTCACATCGAGCAAGGTCCTATCCTTGAAGATGCCGGTGTTCCCATCGGGGTTGTCACCCACGGGCAAGGATCGATCTGGACACGGATCACCCTCACCGGAAAAGAGGCGCATACCGGATCAACGCCGATGGACCGCCGTGTCAATGCCGGCCTTGGCATGGCGCGCATCACCACCGTGGTGGATGAAATTGCGCACAGCCATGCACCCAACGCCGTAGGCGCTGTCGGCAGTTGTGAAATTTTCCCGAATTCTATCAATATCATTCCGGGGAAAGCTGTCTTCACCATCGATTTCAGAAGCCCTGATCAGGCCAAGCTGAACGCGATGCAGGAAGAACTGGAAAAAAGGAGCACTGAAATTGCCCGTGAAATCGGCCTTGGAATTGAGTTTGAACAACTCAGCAATGTCGCACCGGTTTCTTTTGATCCCGAATGTGTGCGTTGCCTGTCCGACGCAGCCAAATCACTGAATTATGAGTATCTGGAGATTGTGTCGGGTGCGGGGCATGATGCTTTCTGGATCAACAGGGTTGCCCCTACGGCGATGATCATGTGCCCTTGCGTGGATGGTCTGTCGCATAACGAAGCCGAAGAAATCAGCCCGGAATGGGCAGCGTCAAGTACCAATGTGTTGTATCATGCGGTATTGGAAATGGCTGAAATCATCAATGCCTGAAGGCTAAGCCACAGGAGGGAAATTTTACACAACATAACTATATTAATTCTAAAATATGTAGTGTAACGTAATACACGTCCCCAATATGGCGGCAAAATAAGAATAAGTAATTTTGGAGGAAAATCATGAAAAAAATTATGGCAACGGTCCTGATGGCAGGATCGTTGATGCTGAGCTCTATGGCGGCGAAAGCTGAAAATTACGGGGGCACGCTTGCTTTCCTCGTTCAGCCTGAGCCACCAACGCTGGCATCTTATGTTTCCACTTCTGGACCAATCGGTCTTGTCATGCCAAAGGTTTATGAAGGTCTTTTTGATTATGACAATGACGGCAAGATGGTCCCGATGCTTGCCGAAAGCTACACCATGAGCGCAGACGGCAAGACGGTGACGTTCAAACTGCGCAAGGGCGTGAAATGGCATGACGGTAAACCCTTTACCTCAGCCGACGTGAAATTCACCATCCTTGAAGTGCTGAAAAAAGTGCACCCGCGCGGGCCAAACTCGTTCAGGGAAGTGAGCAGTATTGACACTCCGGATGATCATACGGCTATTTTCAACCTGAATAATCCGGCGCCGTATATGATGCGGTCTTTCTCCGCGTATGAATCCCCGATTGTTCCGAAGCACCTTCTTGAAGGGCAGGATGTCAAATCAGCACCGCTGGCAAACAACCCTGTCGGCACCGGACCATTCAAATTCGTTGAATGGAAGAAAGGGCAGTATATCCGCCTTGATAAGAACGAAGATTACTGGCAGGAAGGCTTGCCGTATCTTGACCGGATTGTCGGCCGGTTCATTCCGGATGCGTCCACCCGTACAGCGGCGATGGAAAACGGCGAGGTGCTCTATGCGGCCTATAACGCCATTCCGAACATTGATGCTGTCCGGCTCAAGGAACGCAATGACATTGACGTGACGACCGACGGGTATTCCATGATCAACCCGATGGCGCTGATTGAGTTCAACACCAAGGAAGGTCCTTTTGTTGATCCGGAAATTCGTCGTGCGATTTCAACAGCCATCAATCGCCGTTTCATGATCGACACGATCTTTTTCGGCTATGGCAAGCCGGCTACAAGCGCGTTGAGCAGCAACTTCAGTGCGACAAATCTTCATGCGAAGATGCCGAACTATCCTGAAAAGGGTGATGTTGCCGCGGCCAATGCAATCCTTGATAAGGCCGGATATAAAAAGGACGGCAGCGGTGTCCGCATGAAAGCTGTTCTTGATATCATCCCATACGGTGAAGACTGGCGTCGTGCTGGCGAATACCTCAAGCAGGCGATGGGCGATATCGGCATCCAGCTTGATCTTCGTTACGAAGACGTGCCGACCTGGCTGAAGCGTGTTTATCACAATTATGACTTTGAGATGAACGTGAACTACTTCTACCAGTTGCCTGATCCTGTTCTGGGTGTGCATCGTCACTACGGCACCAACCAGATCCGTCAGGGCACACATTTCGTGAACTCTTCACGTTACAGCAACCCGACCCTTGATGCGCTGCTTGATTCCGGTTCCAAAGAACCTGATGCAGCCAAGCGGACGGCAACATACAAGGAAATCCAGTCAATCCTTGCCAATGACATGCCGGTTGTAAACCTGTTCGAGCTTCAGTTCCTGACAGTTTATAACACCAAGCTGAAAGGCGCATATGGCTCCGCTATGGGCGCTTACGGGTCCTTCAGGGAAGCGTATCTGGACTAATCCAAAACAATATTGGGCCGGGATAACTCCCGGCCCAATATGCATCATTTGAAAAATTTTCACTCTCGACAGACAGAATTTCCTTAAATGGCAAGATCAAACAAGATTTTCAGATACGTATTCAAACGCTTGCTTCAGGGTGTTCCCATCATTCTGGCCATCGTTGTCATCAACTTCTTCCTGCTTAATCTCGCGGAAGGTGATGCGGTCGATGTGCTGGCGGGCGAAGCCGGTTCGGCGACACCTGAATATATGGCCGAACTACGGAAAAAATTCGGGCTTGATCAGCCTCTGCCTGTCCAGCTGATGGTTTATCTGAAAAATGTCGTGATGCTGGATATGGGCTATTCCTTCCGCCATGACATGCCTGTTAACCAGCTGATATTTGATCGCTTTGGCGCGACAGCCCTCCTGATGACCAGCACCATCATCCTTGCCGTCGGATTTGGCATTCTTCTTGGCCTGCTGGCAGCCATGCGCCTTAATACCTGGAAAGATGCGGTGATCACGGTTTTTGCCCTTATCACTTATGCGACCCCGCTATTCTGGGTCGGGCTGATGATGATTGTTGTGTTCTCGCTCAATCTGGGGTGGTTCCCCACAAGCGGAATGGAAAACGTCGCCGCCTTCTATGAAGGATGGGACCGTGTTGTTGATATAGCGCATCACCTTGTCCTGCCGACGATCACCCTTTCTCTTTTCTATCTGGCGCTCTACACACGGATGATGCGGGCATCAATGCTCGAACAATATGGCCAGGATTATGTTGTCACCGCCCGGGCAAAGGGGCTGACCGAACGACGGATCACCTTTGTTCATGTTCTCCGGAACGCGTTGCTGCCCGTGGTTACGATGGCCGGGGTTCAGGTTGGCGCGCTCATCGGCGGGGCGGGTTTTGTGGAATCGGTATTTGCCTGGCCCGGCCTCGGCATGCTGGCTTTTGAATCCCTGTTTGCAAGAGATCTGAACCTCTTGTTGGGCATTTTCCTGCTTTCATCCATCCTTGTTGTGGCGGTTAATCTCATCGTTGATATTATTTACTGCTTCCTTGATCCCAGAATTGAGGTGGACTGAAATGGCTGATTTCTGGAACAGATATAAAAGAAACCGGATGGCTGTTTTAGGCCTGTTCATCATTGTCCTGATCCTCATTATGGCGTCAACGGCCAGCCTGTTTTACCCTGATG
>Ga0255760_10005882_pt1 | contig 10381 bp, 7 predicted proteins | sample 071ome_25_FD_179960 | JGI IMG/M metagenome (GOLD analysis project Ga0255760, IMG submission 179960) | Coastal salt marsh microbial communities from the Groves Creek Marsh, Skidaway Island, Georgia - 071410BT metaG (version 2) | ecosystem: Environmental > Aquatic > Marine > Intertidal zone > Salt... | reverse complement strand
AATGGAAGATGTTGCCAAAACCGTAGAGTATATGCTACAATGTGAACATAAGGGCGATTAACTCAGCGGTAGAGTGCCTCCTTTACACGGAGTAGGTCGGCGGTTCGAATCCGTCATCGCCCATTATAAATAAGTCAAACATTCCTAATTGAAGTAGGGAACACATTATATTGTCCAATGGAAAACATAAAGGTAAGATGTCGCTCCTGTGGTCGGGAGTTGGAGGGACATCCCAGCAAGACCGTTTCTTGTGGTTGCTCAAATATGGCAACGATTCGTGGTGATAAAGTCTCGGCAGTTGACTTATCACAGATTGTTATGCTAAACTCTTATCAACCCAACAATAAGAAGGGTGTTCTGTCACAACAAGATATTCAGTGGCAAGAACAAAGACGACAACGTAAAGTCCGTAAACTGGACTTTGAAGTTCGCTAGGAAAGTTGACCGAGTGGTTTAAGGTAGCAGTCTTGAAAACTGCCGTGTTAGTAGCACCCAGGGTTCGAATCCCTGACTTTCCGTTTTAACATAAATACTCAAAAAGTCTTTGACAGATGGGTATTCAGATAAACGGACAGAACGATGAGATACGTGCGGTTGACGGATCTGGAACCGTTCATCTTGATATAGTTGGAAATGTAACAGGTAACCTGACTGGTGATGTTAATGCTGGTGTGATTACAGCGACATCAAGTATTACTGTTGGTGATACATTTATAAATGCGACTTCTATTGGTATTGGCAGCACAACAACAGCAGGACGCAATGCTGGTATAGGAACAGCAGAAGGAACAATCATTAACAATACAACTACAAAATCCATAGAAGTCTATGGACCACAGGGATGGGTTACAATAAAAGATTTTTACTCTGAAATAGGATTAACAGCAACAGGTGGTGTCATTAATGATTATACTATTGGTAGTAATGTTTATAGAGCACACATTTTTACTTCCTCAGGAACTTTTGACGTAACACAAACTCCAAATGAACATCCAAATACTATTGAATATCTTGTAGTTGCTGGTGGTGGAGGAGGTTCTGCTACTAATGGAATTTCTGGTGGTGGTGGTGCTGGTGGTTTAAGAACTAATTTACCTGGTGTTGTTAATGCTGCTAATAGTCCACTTACAATAAGTACACCATTCCCAGTATCTACCACTGGTGGTGATGGATCTGGTAGTTATACTGTTACTGTTGGTGCTGGCGGAGCGGGTGGTGCCCAATTAACTACTGACGATGGATGGGGATTTAAGGGAAATAATTCTTACTTTGGTCCACCAGTATCTCCACAGGGAATAACTGCTACTGGTGGTGGAAGGGGTAGATTTAATAGTTCCTCCCCATATGATGGTCTTCCTGGCGGTTCTGGCAGCGGCGGCGCAGGAAACAATGGTGGTGCTGGCGGTGCAGGAAATGAAGGTGGAAATATAGATGGCATCCCAGAAGGAAATCCTGGTGGAGCTGGGGGTCCCGCTGGTGTTTATGGATCTGGTGGTGGCGGCGGTGCTGGTGCTTCTGGTGGTGATCATGACGGTCAACCACTTACGAGTGCCACTGGGGGAAATGGTGGAGCTGGTGTTCAAGTTGCTATTGCTGGACCAGCAGCAGATACGACAGGTGTTGGTGCATTAAATCCAGGACCAGGGCAATATCAATGGTTTGCTGGTGGTGGTGGTGGAGGAACCTATGCAGCCCCTACTTCTGGTGGTGTAGGTGGCGGCGGAGGTTCGCCCAATGCGCCGAGCACAAGTGGAACTCCAGGATCAATTAATACTGGTGGAGGCGGCGGAGCGGCAGGTTCGCCTTATAGTAGTGTTGGTAACGGTGGTGTAGGTGGATCTGGTATCGTTATTGTTAGATATTTGATAGGATCAACACAAACAGGAACTGCAAGGGCAACAGGTGGTTCTGTTAGTTTTTACGGCGGAAAAACAATTCATACATTTACGGGTAGTGGAACTTTTTCATCTCCTGAATCACTGACTGATGTTGAATATGTTGCTATTGGCGGCGGCGGTGGCGGTGGAGGCGTATCTCCATCAGCATATGCTGGTGGTGGTGGAGGTGCTGGTGGATTTGTGACCGCATCGGGTGTTACTATTGCATCTGCCGTAACTATTACCATAGGATCTGGCGGTTCTGGTTCTCCTCGTGGCGTACCCAGTAATGGTGGAGTAAATACAACCTTAACTGGAGGTTTGAGCGTAACTGCATATGGTGGTGGAGCAGGTGCCACAAATGCTGGTAACGGTGGTGCTGGTGCATCTGGTGGTGGAGGTTCTCATAACAATGGCGGTGGTTCTTCAGGAGGTCCAAATGGAGGACTGGGGCAAGGTAATTCTGGAGCTGGTGGTAGTACTAGTCCATTGTATCCGGCTGGCGGCGGTGGTGGATATGGAGGCGCTGCGGTAGCTGGTGGAGATACTGATGTTTCGCATGGAGGTATAGGTGTTCAAATACCTTCAACTTTCCACAATCCTGCAACATCAATAGGTGCGCCTGGACCTGGTGGTGGTGGTTACTGGGTTGCTGCTGGTGGAGGTGGAGGAACTTACACTGGTTCAAGTACTACTTATGCAAGAGGAGGTGGATCTGGTGGACCATATGCAGGAGCTGGCAATGGTGGTTATGGTTCTGTTGCAGGAAATGATGCATTACAAAATACTGGATCTGGTGGTGGGGGACATGGAGGTGTTACTCCTTCAGAACCAGCAGGTCAAGGTGGTTCCGGTATCGTCATCATTGCTTACCCAAGCTGATAAATACCTAAAAAGTATAATATAAGATGTCGAAGCTTCGCACTTATCAATTACAAAATCCAGATTCGGCAAGTGTAAATGTTGAGTTGACACAGAATGGTGGCGCGATAGTTTCTGGTGTTTTAACTGCTACCAGTGGTTTCAGTGGAGATTTAACTGGTAACGTGACTGGTAATGTTACTGGTAGTATAACTGGAGATATAAGTGGTAATGCTACAGGACTTTCTGGAAGTCCAAACTTGGTTGTTGGAATATTAACCGCTACCGATGTAGTTGTCACTGGCGACTTAACAGTTCAAGGAACAACTACAACTCTGGATACGATACTGACAGAAGTTGATAAGTTAGAGGTAGGTGCTAATAATACCACTGTGGGCGTTGCTGTCACTCAAAGTGGTTCTGGTTATGCAATGACTGTTGAGGGTGGAAATGTTGGCATCAACACTAATACCCCACAAGTAACCGCTGATATTGGTGGAGATCTACAAGTAAGCGGTAACATATATGGTGGTCACCTTGGCAGAAAAAACTGGTTTGATAATGGCGATTTTACCTCCGTCCAAAGATATATTAACACTGGTTTTGCAGGAAACCATCACCCATATGGATGGATAGCAGATAGATTCCAGAATAGATCGGCAGCAACAGTTAACTGGACTCGTTCAACAAACGTTCCAACAGGAAAAGGATTCATTTATTCTGCACAAGTTGGTTCTGGAACTGCTGGAGCAACCTGTCAAACAGTTGAACTCCAAGCACAGGGAGAAGAGGGTGTCTTCGCAGTTGGAACTTTCTGGTGTGTAAGTTTATGGTCAACACAACCAATAAATAGAACTTCAAACAATGGTTTCTGTCAGGACTTAAGTGCAACAGATTATGTTCCTCTTACCGTAAGAACTCCATCTAGTGGTTCTGCATATCTATCGACAGGAGAAACTGCTGCTGGAACTAGTAGTGGAACTTTTACAAGATACTATCAGATATTTGAAGTAACATCTGGTGCTCATGCAAATAATATTGGGTTGAGTTTTGGATGGGCATTTAATTATTCTGGTTCTGGAACATTAGAATTTACTGGTTTCCAGTTAGAGCAAGTTGCAAATGCAAACTGCAAACCAACAGCATATGAGCACGTTGATATTGCTACTCAACAAAGAAGATGTCAGAGGTATGCTTGGAGAAACGATACTTCTCGTATATTAAATGGTTATAAAAGGGGTGATAATAGAGCTTATTTTCAATTAAGATGTCCAGTCAAACCATCTCATTTAATTGCTCCTGGTTCATCTAATCCAATGGCTATAACTGCTTGGGACTATGGAATTTTTACGAACCATCAGTCAACCTTACAAAATCCAGCTGGCACTTCTATTAATTTATTTGAGTTTGATTCTAATAGTGGATATTTTTCAGTTGAGATTGTAACAGCATACAGTTCAACTCATGTGTTTATACCATCTTGGGAAAGTGCCGAGTTTGAAGTAACACATGGTTTCTTTTAATATGAGACCTGATAAATATCTAAAAAGTATAATATAAAATGTCCAAGATTAAACTTACGGGTGAATCGAGTGGTTATGTAGAGATTTCTGCAGGTGAAAATGCGGCAAATAATACACTCGAACTACCTACTAGTGGCACAAAGATTGTTGCGTCTGATTCCAGCAACAATGTAAATGCTCTTGGTATTGTAACTGCTACTAGTTTCAGTGGTGTTTTGAGTGGTAATGTTACTGGTGATGTAACAGGTAATGTTACTGGTGATGTAACAGGTAATGTTACTGGTAACCTGACTGGTAATGCTACTGGTATTACTACATCTCAAATCACAGTTGGTGATACTATTATTAATTCAAATAGTATTGCTATTGGAACCACAACCACATCAGGACGCAATGCTGGTATTAGCACTGCTATTGGATCAATAATCTATAACCAAACAACACATTCTATTGAGGTTTATGATGGACTTGGTTGGAAAAATATACGTGAAGAAGGGCAGTTTATACAAGCAACTGGTGGAAGCGTAAGTGATATATCTGAGAATGGTGTAAATTATAAAGTACACACTTTTAAATCTACTGGTACTTTCAGTGTTACTTATGCTGGAACATCAAATAAGATTGAATATCTAGTCGTCGCAGGCGGTGGTGGTGGAGGCAGCGGAAGACACAATAGTTCTGTTGGTGTTGGTGGTGGCGGCGCTGGTGGTGTATTAGTCGGATCTGGTCATACAGTATCTGCACAAGATTACACAGTAACTGTTGGTGGTGGTGGTTTTGGTTCTGTTGCAGAGAGTCATGTAGCTGGATCGAACGGAACAAATTCTGTATTTTCCACAATAACCGCAACAGGTGGTGGAGGTGGATCTTCTAGAACACCTGCCGGAAGCACAGGTGGTGGAAATGGTGGTTCTGGTGGTGGAGGATCCTATCCTGGACCAAATGAAGGAAGTGGTACTGCGGGACAAGGAAATCCTGGAGGTTGGTCTCCTACTCCTGGAACTAATCCATCTGGAGGTGGCGGTGGTGGTGCCACTCAGAATGGACTTCCCGGAATAGGTGGACCAACTGGTGCTGCGGGTGGTGCTGGCGGTGCTGGTTTACTGAGTACTATTTCTGGTTCTTCTACTTATTATGGCGGCGGCGGAGGCGGCGGCGGTGGACAAGATGGCCCTGGTGGAAATGGTGGACAAGGTGGCGGTGGTACTGGTGGGTCTCACGCTCCACACCCCAACTTTTTCAACAAAAGAGGTTATGATGGAATCGCTAATACTGGCGCAGGTGGAGGTGGTGGAGCTGCTGGAGTAGCATCACCAGATAACCTTGCTGGAGGTGGTGGAGATGGTGGATCTGGTATCGTTATCATTAGATACCAAACTGCAAATCTTGGTGTAAAAGCAACTGGTGGTGAAGTATCTTATGCAAATGGAAAAACTATTCATAAATTTGCATCTTCTGGATACTTTGTTGCTAATGAAGCACTGAGTGTAGATTACTTTGCCATTGGTGGTGGCGGATCGGGTGGTTCTGGACAAGGTGGAGGTGGTGGAGCAGGTGGTGCTCACTATTCAACTAGTGTTCCTGTTGGATCTGGTTCTTACACAATTACTGTTGGATCTGGCGGTGTTCATCCTGGTGGAGTTTATCCAGCTAGTTCTATAGGAACAAAAGGAAATAACACTACAATCAATTTCCCATCATCAGTCACCGCAGAGGGTGGTGGATATGGTGGTGCGTATGCCGAGGGTGGTTCAGGAACAGCGCCTGGTGGTCCTGGCGGATGTGGCGGCGGTGCTGGTTGTGATCCAACCACAACAAACCCAAGTTCTGGTGGTGGAACTGGTTCTGGTGATACTGGTGGTACTAATAATGCAACTTCACCTGCAAATGGGTGGGGTCAAAATGGTGGTGGTGGTGGACCAACATATGCGAGTCCTTATGGTGGTGCTGGCGGCGGCGGCATCGGTGAAGCTGGTTCCGATGGGACTAGTGGTGGATCAAAAGGTGGAAATGGTTTAGCATTCAGCATCTCTGGCGATACCCAATGGTACGGTGGAGGCGGCGGAGGCGGTGGAAACACTGGATATACAGTAACAACTTCGGGTGAGAATGCTGGAAGAGGTGGTGGTGGTACTGGTGGTCACAGTCCAAATAGACCTGGATCTGCTGTTTTCGAGTGGAGGCACGGAACTAACGGAGATCAACAAACTGGTGGTGGAGGAGGTGGAGGTGCCTTTGATGGTGGTTCATCGCCATATGAAAATGGAATAGGTGGTTCCGGTGGATCGGGTGTCGTTATCATCTCTTATCCGACCTAAGTATAAATAAATAAGAACAACCATTCGTTTTATATTTTTTTCTAAAAAGAACTATGGCTCATTTCGCGAAACTTGACGAAAACAATGTCGTCACACAAGTTATCGTTGTAGATAACAAAGATATTACTGATCCACACACTGGACAGGAAGATGAGATCCTTGGTATTGCTTTTTGTAAGAAACTCTTAGGTGGTAACTGGAGACAGACTTCTTACAATAACAATATGAGAGTCCGTTATGCTGGTATCGGATATTCATATAACGCTGCTCTTGATGCTTTTGTTCCCCCACAACCTTATGCTTCTTGGGTTCTGGATAACGAAACTGCTGATTGGGCATCTCCATTAGGTGCTGCTCCTGCCCTTACTGATGAAGAATCAGAAGCAGGTTCAATCTATCGTTGGGATGAAGATGCATACCAAGCAGACAATACTACTGGTTGGGTATTAGAAACACCTGAAGCACCTGCAGAATAATTAGATTAGGAGAAAATTGAAATGAATCTTCGTTTACCTGGCGTAGATACTGCGATCAAGTATCTCCGTCCTGATGCTAAATTCGATCTTTACAATCAATCATTTACACGATGGGAATGTCCTAATGGGTCTGAGCCACCTGAGTGGGCAGAAATTGAGGAACAAATTAAAAAAGATGTAGAAACTTATAATTATTATCTCTATGCTCGTAATCGTGAAAAGGAGTATGGGGATTGGAAAGATCAACTGAACCTACTATATGATGATATCAAGTCTGGTAATTTGGAGAATGGTCAATGGGTTCAGTTTATCGAATCAGTAAAGGCAAAACATCCTAAACCTGAAGGGGAACCACCGCAGTAATAATAAATGGCACTTGATCGTTTAACACAAATAACAACTTCTGGTATTACATCGGGTATTTCATTACCATCGATGAATATTACGGGAGTTCTTACTGCGACAAGTGTTGATACCCCAAAATTTGATACTACAGATTCTGGAGTTGTGGTTGCTGGTGTTGTAACCGCAACTTCTTTTTCTGGTGATGGAAGTTCATTAACTGGTATTGATGCAACTTCATTAAAAGATGGTGGTGGAACAATAAAGATTCAGGCAAATACTGATGGTGTTGATATCACTGGTGTTGCTACTGCCACTACTTTTAGTGGTAACTTGACAGGCAATGTAACTGGTAACCTGACTGGTGATGTTACTGGTAATGTAACTGGTGATGTAACTGGTAACCTGACTGGTGATGTCAATGCTGGTGTGATCACGGCAACATCAAGTATTACTGTTGGTAGTGCCTTTGTTAAACCCACAAGTATTGGTGTAGGAATTACAGATAGCACAGGACGTGATGCTGGTATCGGTACTGCTACTGGAACGGTAATTTATAATACTACTACTCAAACAGCTCAACTTTGGAATGGAAATAGTTGGGATACTCTTTCCAATCTTATACTTGGGTTAGAAGCAACTGGTGGAATAATTGGTGATTATAAAAGTGGAGATACCTATTATAGAACTCACACTTTTACTACATCGGGAACTTTTACAGTATCTTCACAGGGACCACTTCCATCAAATGTTGACTGTCTTATAGTTGGTGGAGGTGGTGGTGGGGGCACTGGATCTCCAAATGATGGAGGTGGTGGAGGCGGCGGCGCAGGTGCTGTCATATACAAAGAGTCACAACCAGTTACGATTTCTTCTTATCCAATTACTATTGGTGCTGGTGGAAAAGGATCTTATAGTATCAGTTCACGAGGAACAGGTGGAAATACGACAACAGCATTTTCATTAAATGCTTATGGTGGAGGCGGTGGTGGTTCCACTGATCCTGGAACTGATGCTCAGGGCGGAGGTAATCTTGGTTCTGGTGGTGGTGCTGGTTCTGACGATTCTGGCGATTCTGGTGGAGCAAGAGGAACTGGAACTGCGGATTGGCCTGGATCACCACCATTAGTATCACCCAACACAGGATGGGCAAATCCTGGTGGAGATAATCCCACTGGAACTGCGGGAGCTGGTGGTGGAGGAGCAGGCACTGCTGGTGCTCTAGCTTATAATCCACCACATCCATCTCCAGCAGGACCAGGTGGAGATGGAGTACCAATTTCAATTACAGGAACTGCCGTTTATTATGGTGGCGGTGGAGGTGGAGGAGCATATTTAAGCAATCCAAATCCTGGTGGTGCTGGTGGATTAGGTGGTGGTGGTGGAGGTGGTGGAGGTCCAACGGACGTTCAGAGTACTGCTGGAGCAACTTCTACTGGAGGTGGTGGAGGCGGCGGCGGTGGCTCTGGTGGACCTTATCCCGGTGCTGCTGGTGGTTCGGGTATCGTAGTCGTTCGTTATGAGATAGGGCGAACACAAACATCAACCGCAAAAGCAACTGGTGGTGTCATTAGTTATTATGGTGGTAAGACAATTCATACTTTTACTGGTTCTGGCACTTTTGTCACAGAACCAAACTGGACTGCGACTGATGTTGAGTATGTTGTAGTTGGTGGTGGTGGTGCTGGTGGTGGTGCATATGCCATCGGTGGCGGCGGCGGAGCTGGAGGATATCTAACAGGAACAACACCAATAGGAGCACATCCAGTATCAACATCTATTCAAGTTGGTGCAGGTGGTGTTAGAGGCGTTGGACTAAGTGCTTCAGGTTCTACTGGAGGAACAAGTGGAACTCCTTCATATTTTGGGGCACCAATCACTGCAATCGGGGGAGGAAGAGGAGCACTTTATAACCTCCAAGATGCTGCGGTAGGTGGTTCTGGTGGTGGTGGAGGTTCAACTGATGGGACACAACCAGCAACAAGAGTTGATGGAGCTTTAGGAACTCCTGGACAAGGATTTGCTGGTGGTAATGGATCTGGGCCACCTAACTATGGTGGTGGTGGTGGCGGTGGCGCCGGTGGAGCTGGTGGAAATGGATCACCCACTGCTGGTGGACTTGGTGGTGTTGGAGTTCAACTTCCTGCCACATTTAGAAATCCAGTATCTCAATCGGGACCTGGAACAACACCAATAACAGGAGGTGGTTTAGGAACACCTGGACCAGGAAACACTTACTTCTGGGTTGGAGGTGGCGGTGGTGGTACTGTTTACAGTCCCACAAGTGCTAGTATTGATGGTGGTGCCGGCGGTGCCGGTGGAGGAGGAAAAGGTACTAGTCATCTTGGCGAAAGTGGATTAGAAAATACTGGCGGCGGCGGTGGTGGTGGTGAAAGAGTTTCAAGTGGAGGATTTACATATGGAGCTTCTGGTAACGGTGGTTCCGGTATCGTTATCATCGCTTATCCAACTTGATAAATAACTAGAAAGATTCCAAAATAATGTCAAGAGTTAGAGCAAATAAATTTGTTAATAACGCTGGAAGTGGAGCACCAGAGTTTCCTTTTGGACTGACGGGAGTTGGTGCCACTTTTAGTGGAAATTTGACAGTTGGTGGTGTACTAACTTATGAAGATGTAACTAATATTGATTCTGTTGGTATTGTAACTGCTGGTGGTGGAATTAGAATTGGTGTTGGTGGAACTATAGGACCTGTTGGTTCTGGTATTGTTACTTATTTTGGTGATGGTTCACAACTTCAAGGTGTTGTATCGGGTATTGAGCTTCAGCAGGCAGGAAGTAATGTTGGATATTCAATCACTGCTATTAACTTTTCATCTGGAGCTACATTAACTGCAGATGCTGGTATCTCAACAATCACAATCGCTGCTGGACTTGCAACAGAAGCAACGGTAGCATCAGGAGCAGTTGTAACATTAGACCTTAGCAGCGCACAAGACCATAAGGTAACAGCAACTGGTATT
>Ga0255760_10005881_pt1 | contig 10381 bp, 9 predicted proteins | sample 071ome_25_FD_179960 | JGI IMG/M metagenome (GOLD analysis project Ga0255760, IMG submission 179960) | Coastal salt marsh microbial communities from the Groves Creek Marsh, Skidaway Island, Georgia - 071410BT metaG (version 2) | ecosystem: Environmental > Aquatic > Marine > Intertidal zone > Salt... | reverse complement strand
GTTGTTTGATATCTGTCATGTTGCTTTGGATGATTCGTGGTTTGTGGAGGGCGTGTCATCATTGAAACCTTCGGGAGTCCATTGCATGGGGATTTCCAGTCGAAAGGTGGATCCTTTGCCTGGTTGTGTTTGGACGCTGAGGTCGCCTCCCATGCGGTGTGCGAGTTTTTGAGACAGAACGAGGCCAAATCCCGCTCCTGTTTTGCCCACATCGGTGGGATCGCGTGGTTTGTCAGGAAGCTGAAACAGGGCAGCGACCTGTGATTCGGTCATGCCTTCTCCTTTGTCCCGCACCTCAATGTGCATTTTGTTTTTGATGGGTTCGCAGTGAAGCAGAACTTCTCCGCCTTTTTGGCTATGACGAATGGCATTGGACAGCAGGTTGCGGAGAATGGTGCGCAACATCTCGATGTCGTTTACGAATGTTGGATGTTTCTCAACCTGAGTGATCAGCTTCACTTCCTGTTCCTGGGCCGAGGAGGCAAAAAGGGTGGTTACTTGATGCGTGACCCGTTCCAAATCGATCCGCCCGGGAAAATAGGGCAGTTGACCGGTCTGAAGCCTTGCCCAGTTCAGTAGATTGTCCAACAGTTCGGTCAGATTTTTGCTGGTGGGCTGGATCTCTCCCGCGAACTTTCGGATTTCATCAGGCGTAAAGGAATCGGGATGCTTCATCAGGAGACCGCTGAGATTACTGACCCCGGACAAGGGGGCCCGCAAGTCATGCGAGATGATGGCGAGGAGTCGGTCTTTTCTTTGGTTTGCTTCGTCGAGCAACTGGTTGCGATCCGTCAAGGTGGCTTCCGCTTTTCGGCGTCGTTGCATTTCGCTGAGCACGATCAGTGTGAACAGGACGATCAACAATCCGGCTCCGATGGAATTCCGGGAAATGGATCGGATGGTGGACTCGATGGTTTCGGGAAACTCGCGTGAAAGCAAAAACTCAATGCGCACGGATTCTTGATCCCCCGGATTCGTCAATGTCGAGAAAGCCAATGACTTTGTTGTCCCATCATCGGAGGTCACCAGTTCCGCCCAAAGGCTGACATTTTGCTCCAGGATGGCCGAAGCAAGCGGCGAAGTGAATTCCCGGCGACCTCCACCAAGTCCTCCCCTCGGCCCTCCCGGACCGCCGGGGCCTCCGCGCCTGGGGCGTTCGAATCCGTCGAATGGGGGAGGTCTTCGACGGTCCTCACGGTCTCTCGGCTCTTCAAGATTCGTTGATTCCGACAGATCCCAGGATGTCATGATGTCGGTCAGTTGCGATGCGGTTGGAACCACACGCCACAATAGGTCGGATGTTTCTGTTAATTCCGAGTAATCACCCGGCAAGATTCTACCAAACGCGAACGTGTGAGGTTCGAAACCTCGCGGATCACTGATGGCATATAGTATGAAGACTTCTCCCTCATGTTTACAAAGCGAAAGGTAACAGGTCTGCGGCTTCGGTTCCTTGAAGATTCCTGAATCGATTGGTGAAGAGGGGTGCCCGACTCTATGCTGAGGCGTCCTGCACCTGTGTAAGTGTATCCTTCCTGAAAGTTTCCGTTCTCATCAATGTATGCGGCCAGATCAAAACCGAACAAAATGGAAAACCGTTCCGACATGAGATCCTCCTTGCTCCGCCCTCTGGCAAGGGATTGAGCGGCAAATCCAATCAATTGGGATTCCTCCTGTGCCAGTGCCATCAATCCATCCGCCGCCTGTTGCTGAAGATAGCTGTTCGCATATTCGCGAAATTGGGAAGTCATGTTCCAGGCGACCCACCCATTCGCAATCAGGAGAACGACAGCAATGCCAATTCCCAACCCTGGTATCCACCAAATGGGATTGTAAGAAGATTGTTGTGATTCTGGACTTTTTCCGGGTGGTGCCATGGTTCTTGTTTGCTGAACGGCTGGGTTGAATCAGTGGTTGCTTTGCATCTTGTTTATTGTGAGTTGATTCTGTTTCTTTTTCTCATTGTTTACCCGATCATATCTCTCCGACACTTTTCTAACAATCCCCAATCCGCCCCTCTCATTGTCGTACCGCATACGACAATTGGTACGATAGGAAGGTGCCAACACTGCTGGTATTTCTCTCGTAACAAGAACGAGAACGTCAACTTGTTAACAAAAGGTAAATCGCCGGTTTCGGATAGGATTCCGAACAACGAATTCGGCTAACAACATAAACAATACAACTGTCAAAATATTATGAATCACAAATGGAATACCAAAATCGCGCTGATCGCAGCAGCCAGCATCGTCAGTCTTCAAGGATTGAACGCTCAAGAAGAAGAACCACAAGGTCCTGATCGCCCAGGCCGTGGACTCCATGGAAAAGGCGCAGGCATGCACCTGATCGAGATGGACGCCAATGAAGACGGCGTCATCACGCAGGATGAATTCCTTGCCGCTGCCGCCGCCCACGGCGACGAACACGCTACCGATTTGTTCGCTCGCTATGACACGGACGAAGACGGTGTGATCACCACCGATGAAGTATCTGCGGTGCATGCGGCCGCCATTGAAGAACGTCTGCTGGGAATCCTCGCCCGTTGGGATGCCAATGAGGATGGTCAGCTGACTGCAGACGAACTGGAATCCGCCGGAACCAGAGGTCGAGGTCATCGTCATGTATTGAATGAATTCGATGCCGATGAGGATGGCACCATCACCTCGGACGAATTGCTCGCTGGCGGCGCCGCCATGTTGGATGAACGAGTGAACGGTCTTCTCGAAAAACTGGACACCAACGACGACGGTCAAATCACTGCCGATGAAGTCGCCGCTGCTCAGGATGCCAAAGCCGGCGAACAATGGGCTTCGCTCCTGGAAAAACTGGATGCCGATGAAAACGGTGAGATCAGCTTGGAAGAAATCGAAGCAGGCCGTCCCCAGCGCGAAGGTGCCCCCGAAGGCCGCCGTCGAGGACCACGTCCTGATGATAATCGTGGAGCAGTGGACGGTGACGATAACGAACAAGACAATCCTCGTGACCGACGCGGACGTCCTCAAGGTGGTCCACGCGGACCTCGTCGCGGACGATGATCAAAGTGGCTTGATGCGTCTACTCTGATCCACACACCCGGCCTCCCCACGGCCGGGTGTGTTTCTTTTTTATGTCAGGAATTCATTGGCCAGTTGCTCAAATCATGGTATGCGGAATGGATAATACTGCATGAATAACTCCTTTCATTACTGGCTGATCAGCGCACTGTGTCTTTTGTGGGGCACGGCATGTCAAACCACATCACAGTCCCAGGATGCACCCCGACCATCATTGGCTGTTCCCTCTGCGCAGGTGGCTGCGCCCGTTTCGAGTGGCGCCGATGCGAAGGCCACGCCTGCTTTTTTGCCTGGTCATTTGATGAGGCTGGATCAGGCGGTGGAACAGGCGATGCAGCAAGGCAAACTGCCGGGTGGGGTTCTCTGGCTGCAACATGGGGATGCTGTTTATCGCAAGACCTACGGCTCCAGAAGTGTTGATCCTCAACGTGAGGTCATGACCGAAGACACTGTTTTTGACGCCGCCTCATTGACCAAGGTGATTGCCACGACGCCTTCGATCATGAAATTGGTGGAATCCGGGAAGGTGGAGGTTGATGCTCCCGTCGTTCGGTACATTCCGGCATTTGGTGAACATGACAAGGGGCAAGTCACCATTCGGCATTTGATGACTCACACATCGGGATTGCGGCCCGGACTTTCGCTCAGGGATCCCTGGGAAGGTATCGAGGAGGCCATTCGACGTGCTTGTGATGAATCCCTCGTAACACCTCCGGGAACAAAGTTTCGCTACAGTGACATCAATTATATCCTTTTGGGAGAGATCGTCAGTCGAGTCAGCGGTCAAGCACTGGAACAGTTCGCAGCGGAACAGATCTTCGAACCGTTGGGGATGAATCACACCCGTTACCTGCCGCCGTCCGATTGGATTCCATTGATCGCTCCGACCACCAAACTGGGTGATACTTACATTCGGGGCATCGTGCATGATCCTACCTCGCGTCGCATGGGGGGCGTGGCGGGACATGCCGGATTGTTTACCTGCACCGAAGATCTGGCCAAGTTCGCGCGCATGATGTTGGGCAGGGGAACGGTGGATGGAGTGAGAGTGTTCCGTACTGAAACGGTTGATCTGATGGCGAGTGTGCAGAGTCCGTCCGAATCCGACGCCCAACGTGGTCTGGGATGGGATATTGCCTCACCTTATTCGAGTCCGCGTGGATATCATTTTCCAATCGGGTCCTACGGTCATACCGGCTGGACGGGAACCTCGATTTGGATTGTGCCGCAAACCAACACCTTTCTCATATTTCTGTCCAATCGTAACCATCCCACCGAAGACGGAACCGTTGTGGCTCTGCGCCGCACCTTGGCCACCATCGCCGCCGAATCCATTCCCGGATACGTGGATGATTTCGGTGCTCCCGCGCTGAATGGGGTGGATGTGTTGGAAGCGGACGGGTTTCGACAGTTGCGAAAATTGAAGGTTGGATTGATCACGAATCACACGGGACACAATCGGAATCGGGAGTCGACCATTGATCTGTTGCATGCCGCCGAGTCGGTGGAGTTGACGGCATTGTTCAGTCCGGAACATGGGATTCGCGGCAAACTAGACGGCAAGGTCGAGGACGGTGTGGATACCAAAACCGGTCTCAAGATTCACAGCTTGTACGGAGAACACCGCAAACCCCAGGCAGGTGATCTGGAAGGATTGGATGCGCTGGTGTTCGATATTCAGGATATTGGTTGCCGGTTTTACACCTACATCTCCACCATGGGATTGGCCATGGAAGCCGCGGCCGAGGCGGGTTTGAAATTTTTCGTGCTCGATCGGGTGAATCCGATCAATGGCCTGGATGTGGAAGGTCCGGTTTTGATTGGGGACACTGATTTTGTTGGATTCCATGCCATTCCCATTCGGCACGGCATGACGGTTGGGGAGTTGGCGTTGATGTTTCAAAAAGAGAAGGGTTTGGATCTGGATCTTCAGATCGTTCCCGTTCGCCATTGGGGTCGGGTGACCGAATTTGATCAAACCAGCCAGCCCTGGACCTCTCCTTCCCCCAATATGCGGAATCTGAAAGAAGCGTTGTTGTATCCGGGGATCGGCATTCTGGAAACGACCAATTTGTCCGTCGGTCGTGGAACAGACACACCCTTTGAGGTCATTGGGGCTCCTTACATTGATGATCTTCAGTTGACAAAAGCACTCAACGATCTGTCCTTGCCGGGCGTGGCATTTACACCGATCCAATTTACACCGGACGCCAGTGTTTTCAGTGATGAAGTATGTCAGGGTGTTTACATTTCGATTCTGGACCGTTCCGGGGTGGAGCCGGTTGAGCTGGGAATTCAAATTGCCCGGACCCTCCACGCGCTTTATCCGGATGATTGGAAAACGGATCGCCTGAATCGTTTGCTGAAGCATGCGCCGACACACCAACTCATTGATGCGGATGCTTCCCTGGAAGCGATCACTGCCACATGGTCCGCAGATTTGGAATCCTTTCTCGAACGTCGAGCGGATTGCCTCATGTATCGTTAGCGCTTGATGCCATCGAATGCCATGAAAGATCGATCTGCATATGCGATTGGTGTCGATGTCGGAGGGACCAAAATTGCGGTTGGTTTGGTGGATGCGGAAGGTAAGTTGATTGAGTCGAAAAATCTTCCCACCGAATCAGGGAACGGTATTCCACACGCAGCAGAGCGAATCAGCGCTGCGGCACGTGGACTCATCTCAACTCATGCCATACAAAAAGAATGGGTCCGGGGGATGGGAGTTGGCTGTCCCGGTCCTTTGGATTTGGAATCGGGTGTGGTGTTAAATCCCTACACCCTTCCCGGTTGGGAAAATGTTTCATTAACGAAAGCGTTGGAGCAAGCTTTCGAAATGCCCGTGCGCATTGAGAACGATGCGGATGTGGCACTGCTCGGCGAATCCTGGGTGGGAGCAGGCAAGGGGAAAGATCCCGTGGTCATGTTGACCTTTGGGACGGGTGTTGGGGGAGCGGTTCGAAGTGGGGGGCGTGTTTTTCGTGGCGTAAACGGTGAGCATCCCGAGATAGGTTTGATGCCCGTGTTGCCCGACAGGCCTCCCGATTATTCCGGTGTGGACGGTTCCCTGGAGTCGCTGGCATCTGGAACGGGAATTGGCCAGCAGGGAGAGGCATTTGGCTTCAAGGATGCCGCCGCCGTGTTTGAGTCGGCAGCGAAGGGGCATCCCGAAGCAGTGGCTATTGTGCAACGTGCGTATCGTGCCGCAGGTGTCGCTGCCTGGACCTTGACTCACTGTTATGTGCCCGAACGGATCATTCTTGGTGGTGGTTTGATGGATCATCATTACGAAGACTTTGCCCGGAGCATGCGGGATCACTTGTCTCGGGCCAAATTGCTGCCTGAAAACACCATCGATATCGCCAAAGCTCAACTGGCCAACCGGGCGGGCATGATCGGTGCCGCCGGACTTTGGTTGATGGTCTGATGTGAACATCATTTTGCGGAGTTTTGAGTGTTTTTCCACGGTTTTTGGCCAAGAAACGTGACCAAGCGTGCATTGACTTGGCCTGAAAGATCATGGCACAATCCCCGGCATGACGAATTGGGACATATCGCATGTGCTTGACAACTGGGTTTATGAACCCGGCAAAGCGATGGTTCGCAGGATTTCAGGTAAGGGCGGCAAGGAGTTGATTCAGATGCGAATCGACCTGGGTGTGCTGCAGATGCACACCGTGGGACGTCCGGACGGCCAGAGACCGCATGGTATGGAGTCTCTGCTGGATTATCATGTGGAAAAGCTGGAGATGCATTTGGCTGAGCATGATGGGGATGACTCGGGTTTCAAGTTGAGTTCCGAAGAGTGTGTCGCGATTCAGCAGGAAGCGATTCAGTTTCACCACCGCTACATATGTTTTTTTCAGCTCGAAGACTACGATCAGGTCATTCTGGATGCGGACCGCAATCTGGATGCGATTGAAATGGTGGAGCAATACGGCCCGGATGACCAAATGTCCTGGGCGTTGCGACAACTCACCCCTCAGCTCATGCTCATGCGCACGCGAGCCCTTTCGGCTATCTCTCTCGACGGAGAAGATTACGAACAGGCCATCCTGGATGTGGAGGAGGGGATCGAGTCCTTACAGCTGTTTCTGAACGATCACATGCCCGAAGATGCAGCCCAGCAGAATGGGGAACTTCAGGCGCTCCGTCATTGGTTGGAGGAAGTGCGTGGTTCCCGTCCCATGAGCAAACGTGAAAAATTGGAGCAGGAACTCGATGACGCGGTCGCCAAGGAAGACTACGAACGGGCCGCCGAAGTCAGGGATGCTTTGAAATGTTTGAGCGCCGCCGATTAAGCTCGCGGTGACCGCTCATTATACAGATTTACTTTCAAATTATTATGGATAACAAACCCATTATTGGATTCATCGGTATCGGGGTCATGGGACGCAGCATGGCCGGACATCTTCTCAGTGCGGGATATCCCCTGCATGTTTACAATCGAACCCAGTCCAAAGCACAGGATCTGATTGATCGCGGCGCTCAGTGGCAGGATTCCCCGGGCAAAGTGGCTGCGGAGGCAGATGTAATTATAACCATCGTCGGATTTCCCAACGATGTGGAAGCCGTCTACCTGGGCGAAGATGGCATCCTGGCCAACGCCAAGTCCGGCAGTATCTTGATCGATATGACGACATCATGCCCCAATCTGGCAGCGAAGATCGCCGGGGAGGCCAAGGCAAAAGGCATTGGCTCGTTGGATGCCCCCGTTTCCGGTGGTGACATCGGTGCCCGCGAAGCCCGCTTGTCCATTATGGTGGGCGGTGATGAAGCTTCCTTCGAAAAGGCCAAGCCCCTGTTCGATATCATGGGTAAAAACATTGTGTATCAAGGTCCGGCAGGTTCAGGTCAACACACCAAGATGTGCAATCAGATTGCCATCGCCTCGGGCATGATGGCCATTAGTGAATCCATGGCGTATGCCAAGAAATCAGGGCTCAATCCTGAGACGGTATTGAAGAGTATTGAAAGCGGCGCAGCGGGTAGTTGGTCGTTATCCAATCTGACACCCCGTGTTTTGAAAGGCGACTTTGCTCCGGGCTTTTTCGTGAAGCACTTCCTCAAGGACATGCGCATCGCGATTGAGTCCGCTAACAATATGGGATTGGATCTGCCGGGGCTCAAACTGGCCAAACAACTATACGACAAACTCGCCGAACGAGGTTGCGAAGACGACGGAACGCAGGCCTTGTTCAAATTATACCAAGATCAACTTTAACCAAATGAGGGCGGCCAGCATGGCCGCCCTTTTTGCTTTATGAAACCTGTTCACTCAATTTCATTCCTTTTCTTTTCGCTGATTCGTTTTCAACTGATCACCTTTATTGGTTTGTGGTGCCTTGTCGGAGGAGTCCGTGCGGAAACCTTTGTTTCAGACGGCGCCTGGTGCTGGTTTCAAGACCCACGCGCGGTGTATGTCAAAGGACGCTTTGAGCGAACCTATGCCAGCTGGATGCAAAGCGACGGGAAACTCCTGGTTGGGTGGATGGATCATTTCAGTCACGAAGTTCACTCCACTGTCATCAAGGAACAATGGGATGTCGATGACCACAACACAGGCTCATTGCTGGTGCTGCCCGATCATCGGTTGATGTTGTTTTATGCGCGCCACAATAAGCAGGGACTGCTGGCTCGTATCAGCTCGGAACCCGAATCCATCGACGCATGGGAACCGGAGATTACCGTGGCCGATACCCCACGCATCACCTACAGCCATCCGGTTTACCTGTCTGATGAGAAAAAGTTCTATGTCTTCTGGCGGGGTGAAACATGAAAACCCACCTTTGCAACCTCCATCGATGGAAAACATTGGACCGAACCTCGCGTTTTGCTCCAGCAGCAAGGACGCGAAGCTAGGGATATTCGTCCTTATCTGAAAGTGGGGAACGATGGAAAATCGACCATTCACTTTGCTTTTACTGACGGCCACCCAAGAAACGAACCGACCAACTCGGTCTATTACATGCAGTATTCCAAAGGAAAACTGCGGCGGGTCGATGGCTCGGTGATTGCTTCCATGGAATCCATAGAAGCCGTGTCGCATCTGGATGGTGATCTCTTATATGACGCTCGTCCCACCGGAGCCCGAGCCTGGGTATGGGATGTCGCGCAGGATGCCGATGGGCATCCGGTCGTTTTATACACGCGCCACCCCGAAGAAACGGATCACCGCTACCATTGGGCTCGCTGGACCGGGCGGAAATGGCAGGACGTGGAGCTTTGTCAGGCCGGGAGGTGGTTCCCAGAAACTCCCCAGGGCGTTGTGGAACCAGAACCCCACTACTCAGGAGGCATGAGCTTGAACCATGCAAATCCCTTCCAGATTTGCGGCGCACGTCAGATTGGCGGCGTCTTCGAAATCGTCAGCTGGAACAGTTTTGACGAAGGTCAGAGCTGGGTGGAAAGACCCATTACCCGGAACAGTGCGCAGTTGAACGTGCGCCCGGTGATTCCTGTTGGGGTGCCTTCTGACCGGTCACATGTGCTGTTCATGTCGGGAGCCTATCGTCATTACACGGACTATCACACGTCCATCCGTTGGGAGCCACTTCCATGAGAGTTTCCCTTTCATCCAAGCGCGTTCGTGTGGATCTAAATCTCTCTGGAGTGCTCCGAGACATCGGAGCTCTGGATCCGGTCCGTATGCTCCAAGCGTGCGCTCATCTCAACTGACAATCTAACACCCCAAACCTGGACCAAAAGGGGTGCAGATCAAAAAAACAACCCCTTTATTGGGGGGGAAGCTTAGTCCTCCCACGTTCCATCCGTTTTCCCAATCTGTTTGAGCAATCCTGCGATCGTGGGATGTGAGGTGAGCATTTCCAGAGTGCGACCTACTGCGCCGAGGTTTTGGTCCACGACCTGTCGTGCTTTGGTTCCTAGTTCTATGCGCTTTTTGTCGTTATTGAGCAGTTCGAGCAACGACTCTTCTAAGCTGTTTTTATCCGAAACTTGTATCGCTGCCTGGTACTCCAGAAAGGTGCGGGTGATGGCTCTAAAGTTTTGCATGTTGGGACCCATGATCATGGGTTTGCCGGCTGCGGCGGCTTCGATGGGACTTTGTCCTCCACGGGCACAGAGGCTTTTCCCGATGAATACGAGGTCTGCTTGTGCGGTGACGCTGGCCAGTTCGCCGGTGGAGTTGACGACCAGGCAGCGGGGTTTGCCGGTAGACGGGAATGCCTGCTCTTCTTTCCATTCGGATCGGTAGTCGACCTGTATGCCCAGCTTTTCCAGATCCTTTCCTGCTTCGCGTGCTCGTTCGAAGTGTCGGGGTACGATGACGAGTCGAAGTTGGGGGTGTCGTTCGATCAGGTTGATGA
>Ga0255760_10005880_pt1 | contig 10381 bp, 7 predicted proteins | sample 071ome_25_FD_179960 | JGI IMG/M metagenome (GOLD analysis project Ga0255760, IMG submission 179960) | Coastal salt marsh microbial communities from the Groves Creek Marsh, Skidaway Island, Georgia - 071410BT metaG (version 2) | ecosystem: Environmental > Aquatic > Marine > Intertidal zone > Salt... | reverse complement strand
AACACAATGATTTAGAAAATGTTGGTTACACAGCAAGACATCATACATTTTTTGAAATGTTGGGTAATTTTTCCTTTGGTGATTATTTTAAAAAAGAAGCGATTCAATTTGCTTGGGAGTTTTTAACTCAAGAAATTGGATTGCCACCTGAAAAATTGTGGGTCAGTGTGTTTGAAGATGATGATGAGGCTGAGAATATATGGGTTAATCATATCGGATTTCCAAAGAACAGAATATCAAGATGTGGAGCTAAAGATAACTTCTGGCAAATGGGTGATACTGGGCCATGCGGTCCTTGTAGTGAGATCTTTTATGATCATGGTGAATCTATCCCTGGGGGACCTCCTGGTCATGCCGACGAGGATGGAGACCGTTATATAGAAATATGGAATTTAGTGTTTACTCAATTTGATAAAAAAGACGATGGCTATCTAAAACCACTTGACGCACCTTGTGTAGATACTGGAATGGGTCTAGAAAGATTGGCAGCTGTTCTTCAACACGTTAACAATAACTACGACACAGACGGTTTCCAGGAACTAACAAAAGAAATTGTCAAGTTAGTTGATCCAGAGCTAAAAATCAGTCAATCTAATCCATCTGTTAGAGTAATAGCAGATCATATCCGATCCACCGCTTTCATGATTGCTGATGGAGTTTTTCCTTCTAACGAAGGAAGAGGTTATGTTTTAAGAAGAATTATCAGACGTGCCATTAGACATGGGCATAAGATTGGAATTGATAAGGTGTTCTTTTATCGTCTTGCACCCATTCTTGCGCTACAAACTTCTGAGATTTATCCAGAGCTCAAGAAAAATCTCGCTAATGTAGAGAAGATTCTCAAACGTGAAGAAAATAGATTTATTGAAACCTTGGACCAAGGTATGAGCATTCTTGAAGAGAGAATAGCTAATTTAAAAGGTGAAGAAATTGATGGTGCGACTGTCTTCAAATTGTATGACACATTTGGTTTCCCAGTTGACCTTACCGCAGATGTTGCAAGAGAAAGGGGATTAAGGCTTGATATGGAAGGCTTTGAATCAGAGATGGAGAAACAAAGAAAAAGAGCTAGAGTGTCGGGTGATTTTGTGTCTCAAAAAACGCTGTCTGTAGATTTTTCTACAAACTTTACCGGTTATGAAGAGTTGACTAGCGAGAGTCAAATTACCTCCATTATAAAAAATGGACAGGAGGTAAAGGAGTTGTCTAGTGGTGATGATGCAATCATTATTCTTCAAACCACCCCTTTTTATGGCGAGTCAGGAGGTCAAGTTGGAGATTCAGGAGAGCTTATTTTCTCTGATGGTGTTTTTGAAGTTTTTGATACACAGAAACAGGTTTCGGGAGCATATGAACATCATGGACAACTGACATCAGGCAGAATAAAGATTGAAGATACTGCTCAAGCAAAAGTCAATTTTACAAGACGAAAAAGAATCGCCAGAAATCACTCCGCAACCCATTTATTGCATGCTGCACTTAGAAAAGTGCTCGGTGAATCTGTCACCCAAAAAGGCTCTTTAGTTGATCCTGATAGACTAAGATTTGATTTTTCTCATGATGAACCTTTAACTGAAGGTGAAATTAATGAAATTGAATCTATGGTCAACAGAAAAATATTAGGCAATACTGAAGTTCATTCCCAAGAAACAGATATTGATCATGCAAAAAGACTAGGAGCTATGGCTTTATTTGGTGAAAAATATGGAGAAAAAGTTCGAGTTTTAACAATGGGAAAAGATGATTTCTCTGTTGAGCTTTGTGGCGGAACCCATGTTGATAGGCTTGGCGATATAGGGCTATTTAAAATAATTAATGAGACTGGTATTGCTTCTGGAGTAAGAAGGATTGAAGCTATAACTGGATTTACTGCATATCAATTCGATAAAAGCAAAGAAAAACAAATTCTTGAAATTGCAAATTTATTAAAATCGGATCCTTCAAAAGTTGTCAATAGAATCTCACAAATCCTAGATCAACAAAAAAAATTAGAAAAACAAATTGCCACTTTCCAAAAACAGTTCGCAGGTAATCAGATTGACGATCTTATTAATGATGTACAGGAAATAAACGGAGTCAAGTTGCTTGCTGCCCGTATTAATGGTGTTGAAGTCAAAGATTTAAGAGACATAGTGGATAAGATTAAGGATAAGTTAAATAAAGCTATTGTTATTTTGGCTCTCTCTAAAGATGAAAAAGTATCTTTGGTCTCGGGTGTAACTAAAAATTTAACTGATGTTTATCACGCAGGCGAAATTCTTAAACATGTAGCGATTCAAATTGATGGAAAAGGCGGTGGTAGGCCAGATATGGCCCAAGGTGGTGGAAATAATATTTCTCAGCTTGATTCCGCTTTAGAATCTGTGAAAGAACTCATCAAGTAATATCCTCAATTGTACTTTTATAAACTTGAACTCTCGACAGAATCTGATTCTGTAACAATCATTGAAGAAATATTAATTGGTTTTAATGCTATTTCAATTTCAATAATAGATAAGTTTGGAAAGGAGCCAATTTATGAACCAAAAGTGGGGGAAACACCGCTTTGGAAAAATGTAAAAGTTAGTGCAATATTCGAAAGAGAAATATCCATAGAAAGTATTCATCTAATTCTTGAGAATATTTCTTTTTCTAATCTCAGTATCACTAAGTTTGTAAATAAAAATTGGATTGAAATTTATCAGAAAGATTTCCAGCCTATTCAATTTGGACAAAGTTTATTCGTAGTGCCCTCATGGCATGAATTAAAACAAAATACAAATTCTATTCAAATTAAGATGGATCCAGGGATGGCATTTGGGTCTGGTTCGCATGAGACTACTCATCTTTGCTTAGAGCATCTAGATTCAAAACCCCCCAAAAACCTCTCAGTCATGGACTTTGGTTGTGGAAGTGGAATTTTAGGGATTGCATCTCTTTTGCTTGGTGCGAGCAGAGTTATTGCAGTTGATATTGACCCTCAAGCATTATTAGCTACCGAGGAAAATGCTCTAAGGAATGGTGTAACCAATAAAATATTAACTGGGTATCCTGATGAATATAAAGATACCAAGTCTGATGTTCTCATTGCCAATATTCTTGCAAACCCTTTAGTAGATCTTAAAGATCAGTTCATGAATCTAACTATTCCACAAGGGAGGATTGTGCTCTCTGGAATTATGGATCAACAATTAAATGCAGTTCTTGATGCTTACCAAGAACTAGTTGAAATAACTAGAATTGAAAAAAAGAACAATTGGTGCTTAGTCGAGGGTATCAAAATTAATTAACCCCCTCCAACAGCTTTAATAATTTCAATTTGATCACCTTCAACGATAAGTTTATTTTGATAATCAGATCTAGAAATAATTTCATTATTGAGTTCGATTGCTACTCGTTTGTTTTCGTACCCTAAATCTTTAACTAATTTATAAACTGTTAGATTTGATTCAAGGCTTTTTTTAACACCATTAATAAAAATTTCCATTTGAAAAATTATATTATTAAAGGTCTAAAAATTAAAGTTATATATTACTAAATATCAAAATAGGCAATAATTTTGATATGGTAAAATTTATAATAAATTCCTGGAGTTAAAGTGTCTAAAGTTGCTCTTCTTGCATTAGAAGATGGTAAGGTTTTCTATGGCCAAGCATTTGGTCATACCGGCGTTTCATTTGGCGAAGTTGTCTTTAATACTTCAATGACGGGCTATCAAGAAATTCTTACAGACCCTTCATATAAGAATCAAATAGTTGCATTAACCTACCCTCATATTGGCAACACAGGTTGTAATCAAATAGATACAGAGTCAGAAGAAATTCATTTAGGTGGTTTTATCGTAAGAGATATTCCAATTCAAGCCAGTAGCTGGAGAAGTCAAAATACCCTAGAGGAATTCCTCAAAAAATCAAAAATTGTCGGTATTTATGGCATTGATACTAGGGCTCTAACCAGACACTTAAGAATTAACGGCTCAATGAAGGGCTGTATAATGTCTGGAAAAAATATAGATGAAAATATAGCGATAGAAAAAGCTAAAAAATTTGAAGGTTTAAAGAACAAAGATTTAGCTAAAGTTGTTTCCACAAAGAATAATTATGTTTTTTCTGAGGGAACCTACTCACTTTCTGAGAAATCCTTTCTTGAGGTTAAAAACGAACATCATGTTGTTGTGTATGACTACGGAGTTAAAAAAAATATCTTGAGAATGTTGGTAGATTTAGGGTGTAAATTAACTGTAGTCAATGCAAAAACACCCGCTTCTGAAGTTTTGAGTATGAAGCCTGATGGTGTATTTCTTTCAAATGGACCAGGAGATCCTGAGCCATGTGATTATGCAGTTGAAAATATAAAGACCATCCAAGAAAGGGATATACCAATATTTGGGATTTGCCTCGGACATCAATTGCTTTCTCTAGCAAACGGGGCTAAAACAGAAAAAATGAAATTTGGACACCATGGAGCTAACCATCCTGTCCAGGATTTGAAAACGATGAACGTAATGATTACATCTCAAAATCATGGGTTTTCAGTATCAGAAAAAGAATTGCCTGATGAAGTTGAAGTTACACATAGATCTCTTTTTGATAACTCAATTCAGGGAATAAAAATAAGGGGGAAAAGAGCATTTAGTTTTCAGGGCCATCCTGAAGCATCACCGGGTCCCCACGATGTGGCCTATTTGTTTAAGCAATTTAAAGAGAGTTTATTATGAAACAGTTTTTATCTTTTATTTTTTTAATGTTTACATTATTTAACGCATCCGCTCAGGCTACGATTGGACCAGTCCCCATATACTTAAACAATGATCCGATTGAGGATGTAAATAGGGCTGTTTATGAGTTTAATGATGCATTAGATAAAAGTGTTTTAAAGCCTGTTGCAGAATCATACGAAACTAATATGCCAGATGATGGAAAGAAAATAGTAAAGAATTTTTTTGCAAATATCGCTGACTTTGAGACTTTCATAAATCAACTATTGCAATTAAAAATAAAAGATTCTGTATCAACATTTTCTAAAATTATTTTAAATTCTACTGTCGGTATTTTTGGTCTTGCTGATGTTGCTGGTCACTCAAATCATAATGAAGATTTTGGGCAAACTTTAGCGACATGGGGTGTTCCGAATGGTCCGTATGTTGTGCTTCCACTTCTAGGTCCTTCAAATGCAAGGGACTCGCTAGGAATGATAGTTGATTCATTATCTCCTTCAAATATTCTTGGGACTTTTGATTCTGGTGTCGAAATATCGCTTAAGGCAGTAGATGCTGTAGATACGCGCGCAGATCTAATACCTTTGGCAGACATGTTGGATAGATCTTTTGACCCATACATTACTATGAAATCTTCATATCAACAAAAAAGAAATAATGATATCAATGATGGGAACAAACCAGATTAGAACTATTCATGCCTAAAAGACAAGACATAAGTAGTATCTTAATTATTGGTGCCGGACCTATAGTCATTGGCCAAGCATGTGAATTTGATTATTCAGGTGCTCAAGCATGTAAAGCGCTCAGACAAGAGGGCTACCGCGTTATTTTGGTTAACTCAAATCCTGCGACAATCATGACGGATCCTCAGATGGCAGACAGCACTTATATTGAGCCAATAGAGTGGCGAACTCTTGAAAAAATAATTGAAATAGAAAAGCCAGATGCTCTACTTCCTACTATGGGTGGCCAAACCGCCTTGAATTGCGCATTGGATCTTGATAGGCATGGAGTTCTTAAAAAACATAATGTTGAAATGATTGGGGCTAATAAAGAGGCAATTGATAAGGCAGAAGATAGAGATTTATTCAGACAAGCTATGTTAAAGATTGGCCTTGAAATGCCTATGTCAGAGGTTGCTCACAATATGGAACAAGCAATTGAGATCCAAGAAAAAGTAGGGTTTCCTACAATAATTCGTCCTTCTTTTACTATGGGAGGAAGTGGTGGCGGAATTGCATATAATCGCGAAGAGTTTATACAAATCTGCGAAAGAGGTCTTGACCTGTCTCCGACAAATGAACTACTTATTGAAGAATCTATCTTAGGTTGGAAAGAGTTTGAAATGGAGGTTGTCAGAGATAAAAAAGACAACTGTATCATTATTTGCTCAATTGAGAATTTTGACCCTATGGGAATCCACACAGGCGACTCTATTACAGTTGCTCCAGCTCAAACACTAACCGATAAGGAGTATCAAGTAATGAGGAATGCATCAATTGCAGTTCTCAGAGAAATAGGAGTGGATACAGGTGGTTCAAATGTTCAATTTGCAATGAACCCAGAAGATGGAAGATTAACAATTATTGAGATGAATCCAAGAGTCTCAAGATCATCTGCGTTAGCTTCAAAAGCTACAGGGTTTCCGATTGCAAAGATTGCTGCAAAACTCGCCATTGGATACACACTCGATGAATTAACTAATGATATCACTGGAGGTAAAACACCAGCTTCTTTTGAGCCAACAATTGACTATGTAGTTACCAAGATTCCTAGATTTGCCTTTGAAAAATTTCCTATGGCTGATAGTCGTTTGACTACTCAAATGAAATCAGTTGGAGAGGTGATGGCGATTGGCTCTAATTTCCAAGAATCTTTGCAGAAAGCCTTGAGAGGTCTTGAGAATGATCATTCTGGATTAGATCCTGTTTTAGATTTAGGTTCGGATAATGCAAAAAAGGTTATTCGACAAGAATGTATTAGTGCAAAGGGCGATAGAATTTTTTATATTGCTGACGCATTCAGATTTGGCATGTCTATAGAAGATGTTTATGATTTGACCAAAGTTGACCCTTGGTTTTTATCTCAAATCAAAGATATTGTTGATTCTGAAAATTATCTTTTAGACAAGACTCTGGCTAATATCGATTTTGATGAACTTTATTCTTTAAAGAGAAAGGGTTTTTCGGATCATAGAATTTCAAGTTTGCTTAATTCTACTGAAACTGCAGTTAGAGAGAAAAGAAAAGTTTTAAATATTGCCCCAGTTTATAAAAGGGTTGATTCATGTGCTGCAGAATTTGATACGGATACTGCTTATATGTATTCAACTTATCAACAGGAGTGTGAATCTAGACCAACGACAAACAAGAAAATTATGATTTTGGGCGGAGGTCCTAATAGAATTGGACAGGGTATCGAGTTTGATTATTGTTGCGTGCATGCATCTCTTGCACTAAGAGAGGAGGGGTATGAAACCATAATGGTCAATTGTAATCCTGAAACAGTCTCTACAGATTACGATATCTCTGATCGTCTATATTTCGAACCCCTGACTTATGAAGATGTTATATCTATTATTGAAGTAGAAAATCCTGATGGAATCATTGTTCACTATGGCGGCCAAACACCTCTTAAGTTGGCCAGAGCTCTTGAAGAAAGTGGAGCGAAAATCATCGGAACCTCACCAGATGCAATTGATCTTGCAGAGGATAGGGAGCGCTTCCAAAAAATGATCAAGAAATTAGAGCTTAAACAACCGCTCAATGGAACTGCAAAGTCTCTAGATCAAGCTAAAGACATTGCCAATGCAATAGGATTCCCTTTGGTGGTTAGGCCATCATATGTGCTTGGCGGTAGAGCTATGGAAATTGTATATGATATGGATAGTCTTGATAGATACATGACCTCAGCAGTCAAGGTATCGAATGATTCTCCCGTATTATTGGACTCTTTCTTAGATCATGCAATTGAAGTTGATATTGACGTAATTTCAGATGGTGAAACTGTTGTCATTGGTGGCATCATGCAACATATTGAACAGGCAGGTATCCACTCTGGCGATTCAGCATGTTCAATACCTCCATATTCTCTGCCAAAGAAAGTTTTAAATGAAATGCGAGACCAGGTCATTGCTATGGCAAAAGAGCTAAAAGTGGTTGGTTTGATGAATACGCAACTTGCATATCAAGACGGAGAAATCTATGTGATAGAGGTGAATCCTCGTGCATCCAGAACAGTACCATTTGTCTCAAAAGCAATTGGTAAACCACTTGCAAATATTGCTGCAAAAGTTATGTCTGGGCAATCATTGAAATCTCTGAAATACACTAAAGAAATTATTCCAAAACATTTCAGTGTGAAAGAAGCTGTCTTTCCATTCAACAAATTTCTTGGAGTCGATCCAATTCTTGGGCCTGAGATGAGATCTACTGGCGAAGTAATGGGTATAGGAGATGACTTTGCTAGTGCATTTGATAAATCTCAGCTTGCAGCAGGCTCTAGAATACCTAAGCGCGGTAAGGCATTTGTAAGTTTGAGAAGGTTAGATCGAAAAGATCTTCCTAAACTTGCCAAAGCCCTTGTTGAGCAAGGATTTTCGCTGATAGCAACAAGAAGTAATCAAGAAATTATTTCAAAAGCAAAACTAGAATGTGAAATAGTCAACAAAGTTTCTGAGGGTTCACCACACATTGTAGATATGATTAAAAATGGCGAAGTTGATTTTATTATTAATTCAACTGAAGACACTCAGGGTGTTCAGGATGCTGGACAAATTAGATGTCATGCGCTCATTAATAATGTTCCTTTTACTACAACACTAACTGCTGCTTTTGCAATTCTTGAAGGTCTTAAAACCAGTGATGACATTTCTGTTAGAACTCTTCAATCTATTCACTAAATACAACTATGGACACTATACCAATTACCGCAAATGGAGCTAGAAGCCTAGAAGCCGAACTAAAGAAGCTTAAGGAGATTGATAGACCAAGAATAGTTCATGATATTGCTGTTGCAAGAGAGCATGGTGATTTAAAAGAAAATGCTGAGTATCATGCAGCTAGAGAAGAGCAGAGTTTTTGCGAGGGCAGAATCAAGGAAATTGAATCTAAATTATCTCGTCTTCAGGTAATTGATATCACAAAACTTAATCAGGATGGAAGGTGCGTATTCGGAACAACTGTGTCTATCATGAATCTTGATGATGAATCAAAGATTACTTACCAAATAGTCGGTGAAGACGAAGCTGACTTGAGTCTGGGGAAGATATCATGCATGTCTCCAATTGCAAGAGCGCTTCTTGGAAAGGAAGAGGGGGATGAAGCAACTGTGAATGCCCCTAAAGGTGATATCGTTTACGAAATTTTAGAAGTTAAATACATCTAACCTCTCGGATGATGTTTTTGATGTTGGTTTTTTAATTGCACATCTTGAATATGTGTGTAGATTTGGGTAGTTGATATGTCACTGTGTCCAAGCATTAATTGCACACTCCTCAAATCTGCCCCTCTTTGAACTAGGTGAGTTGCAAAAGCATGTCTAAGTGAATGTGGTGAAAGGGGCTTGCTGATTCCAATTTTCTCAGCGTAGTTTTTAATAACATAAAAAAAGTTTTGTCTGCTCATCATTGAGCCTCTGTTGCTCAAAAAATATGCATCATTTTGAGAGCTCTTCAATAAATTTGGTCTAGATTGTGACTCATATTTTTGGAGACATTCAATTGCAAAATCTCCTACAGGTAATAACCTTTCTTTATTCCCTTTTCCATGGATTAGAACACACTCATCATTAAGATTTATATTCTGATGATTCAATTTAATAAGCTCACTAACTCGAAGTCCACAGGAATACATCAATTCAAGCATGGCCTTATCCCTTATTCCTATGATAGTTTTAATATCAGGGGCATCAAGCAAGTTATCAATTTCACTCACTGATAAAAAGACAGGAAGTTTCTTCTCTTTTTTGGGATGGGTGAGTTTTTCAGTTGGGTCAACAGAAATATATTTTTTCTGATAAAGGAATTTGTAAAAAGTTCTAAGGCAGGTGAGAATTCTTGATTGAGTACTTTTAGATACTTTTTCATTATTTCTAATTTGAAAATATTCTTGTACCTGATTCTGGGTTAGATTTGTTAAATCATTATTACACCAGTTTGAGAAAATCTTAAGATCTGATCTATATGACTTCAGGGTATTTTCGCTGGCACCATAGCTAAGCCAATAATGGTCTATAAAACTATTAATTAGATCTTCTGAAGTATTCATCTTGATGAAATTATGGCATAAAAAAAGCCGATTTGAAAATCGGCTTTCTTAAGATGAGCATGCAAATTATTTTTTTGCAAGCTTCTCTTTAATTCTAGCTGCTTTACCTGTAAGTTCTCTCATGTAATAAAGTTTAGCTTGTCTAACTTTACCACGACGCTTAACTTTAACTGAATCAATAAGTTTAGAGTGAGTTTGAAAAACTCTTTCCACGCCTTCACCATGAGAAATTTTTCTAACTGTAAACGCTGAACCTAAACCACGATTCTTTTTTGCAATGACTACACCCTCAAACGCTTGAAGTCTTTCACGGTTTCCATCTCTAACCTTAACAAGAACCTCAATAGTATCGCCTTGTGCAAATTCAGGGATATCACTTCTAAGTTGATCTTTTTCAATTTGGTCGATTACGTTC
>Ga0255760_10005872_pt1 | contig 10392 bp, 10 predicted proteins | sample 071ome_25_FD_179960 | JGI IMG/M metagenome (GOLD analysis project Ga0255760, IMG submission 179960) | Coastal salt marsh microbial communities from the Groves Creek Marsh, Skidaway Island, Georgia - 071410BT metaG (version 2) | ecosystem: Environmental > Aquatic > Marine > Intertidal zone >... | reverse complement strand
AACCTCAGCGCCGGTATCTAAAGTCAACATCCCATTTTCTAAAGGAACATCACACTTCGCACAAGAGGCATTCACCGACATTCCACAAGAATCACATGAATAAGTAGCCATAGCAATATATTTTTTAGTTTTAGACTAGTTCAATATAATCATATATCCATGAAACTCATTCGCAACCTCTTTACTTTAAGCCTCGTTTTTTCATTTTTAGCACCTATTCAGTCCCAGAAACTCAATCATAGTGAAAAAAAAATTATAGAACGGGTTAGCGCTAATAACGACGAAGCCATCAACTTTTTAGAGAAGGTCGTAAATATTAATAGCGGAAGCCTTAATCTAGAGGGAGTTAAAAGAGTAGGAGCTGTTTTCAGTGAAGGGTTTGAGGCCATTGGCTTTAATACCGAATGGGAAAGCATGCCCGAAGAAATGAATCGAGCGGGACATCTTATCGCGAAAACTACGGGTACTAAGGGAAAAAAACTACTACTGATCGGGCACCTCGATACCGTATTTGAAGAAAACAGTCCCTTTCAAACCTTCGAAAAAATCAATGACAGTATTGCACTAGCCCCAGGAGGTAACGACATGAAGGGTGGTGACGTAATGATTCTCTATGCACTTAAAGCACTTAAAGAGGCTGGTGTTTTAGAAAACGCCGACATTCAGGTGATCTTTACCGGAGACGAGGAAAGTACTGGAAAACCACTATCGATCTCAAGACACTCGCTGATTGAAGCGGCAAAGCATGCCGATATCGCACTAGGCTATGAGACTTCTACTGGATTCGATTATGCTACAGTAGCCCGAAGAGGCGCTTCTGGATGGCATTTAACTACTACCGGCAAGCGCGCGCATTCTTCAGGGGTATTCTCTGATCGAACCGGTGCCGGTGCAATTTTCGAAATGGGTCGTATTCTGAATGCCTTCTACGAAGAGGTTAGAGGTGAAGACCTCCTAACGTTCAACCCAGGAATTCTGTATGGCGGAACCTTTATGAATTACGATGCAACCACTGGTCAGGCAGAGGTATTCGGAAAGACAAACGTGGTAGCTCAACAGGCCGAAGTTCGCGGAGGCTTACGTTTTATTACCGAAGATCAGAAAGAACGCGCCAGAGCAAAAATGCGAGCCATTGTTGAAGCGGGTAATCTCCCTCAAACCTCAGCAAGTATCGAATTCAAAGATTCGTATCCGGCAATGCCTCCAACAGAAGGCAATCTAGAACTACTGGAGCTCTTGAGTGAAGTAAGCCAAGATTTAGGTCAAGGTGAGGTCAAAGCTTATGACCCAGGACGAAGAGGTGCAGCAGACATTTCTTTTGCAGCTTCTTATGTGGATGCCGCTCTAGGTGGATTAGGAAGTATGGGTAGCGGGGCACACACGCCGAACGAAACGGTTAACCTGAAAACCTTCGAAGCATTAACTAAGCGTACGGCAATTTTAATCTACCGCTTGATACAGTAGGTTTATTCTATTACAATCGCTCGTTGAAGTATCACATTCATTAATAAACCGTCGCATTCTCCTTTAACAGTTACGAACGAGCCCTTACGAAGTTTTGCGACCACTGCTTTATCGGCAATGAAGCATTGAACATCTCCAAAATATTGGTCACCCGCTATAGAAATGTATGCATTGTCTAGAAGATCATTACCAATATCCCTAATCGTACCACTTACCTGTAAAATTTTTCCGTTATAGGTTTCGTCCGCTGCGATTTCATTCGCTTGATAATCGGCAAAAAGTTTTCTAGCACTAACCTCTATGTCTACCGGTGTTTCAGATGTTATTTTGGTAGTTTCAATATCTGCAGTACTGGCAATAGCTAAAAACGCAAAAAATCCAAACAGCAATACTTTAAATCTATTTTTCATGAGTCAAAATTTTTAAGGTTTGATAAAGGGTTGGGACTACAAGATAACTCAAAAGGTCGAAGATGTCGAAGGTACCATTAACAAAACCAAAGTATTGGCCCATCTCCTGAATCACCCCAAAAAGCGGGATGCTCCACTGAAAGAGATATTTCTTTGTAAAAGACTTATACGTTCCTAGTTCGGTGAAAAACAAGAAAGCGGTGACCCAAAGAAGGTCTAGTAGCGAGTATAAAACGAATCTGCCAATACCATTTCTGGTGAGTGATTGAACCATAGAAGGCCAAAATGGAGGGCCGAAAAAATGATTTCGAAAAAACAGATAAGAACCCCCTGAAAGGATTAACAACAAACCCCCAATAGTAGCATTGACTTTATCTCGAACTGAAAATATCATTCAATCGACAACACCTGCACCCCTCTAGTTGACGGAGTAATGGTAAGTATAAACAAATTACCGTTAACGGTATCTTCAATCCATTCAAAACGCTCTTCTCCTAACGCACGATTTACAAGCATTGGAGTTGTATTTGAATGACCTACAATCAAAATGCGCTCCCCCTTATGTACCGTAGCGATTGAATCGATATTCAGGTTGTTCGGTTCATAAGTCTGAATTTCTAGACCGTTACGCATGGCTGTAGGAGCTGCTGTCTGTAGGGTTCTTTGGTAATTGGTGCTGTACACAGCATCCATTTTAGAGAGCCCTAATACCTCAGCCCATCTTTCGGCGCGCTGTTTTCCTTCTTCGGTGAGTTCAGGATCTCTATTCTCTTTATCAGAGCGATCTTTTTCAGCGTGTCGAATCAAGTAGATGGTTGTAATTGATTCAGGGCTTAAAGATTTTTCTGCGCTTTCGCATGCAATTAAGACAAAAACAAAGCTGAGAAGTAATAAAGTCTTTTTCATCTGTGGGTTTTTTGCTGAAAATTAATGGCTAACTTTTCCAAAAATACCGAATATGAAATCGATTCTCTCGTTTATTTTTTCAGCATTAAGTATAAGTCTGATAGCACAACGAAATTTTGATGGGGTTCAAATTGAACCCATTCAAGTCTCTGAAAACGTTTATGTCTTATTCGGGAGTGGTGGAAATATCGCACTAGTCACAGGTGAAAATCAGAATTATATCATCGATGATCAGTTTGCTCCTCTGAGCGATAAAATCAATTTTACCATTCAACAGATTAACCCTAAACCAGTTGCCTACGTGTTAAACACCCACTGGCACGGGGATCATACGGGGGGAAATGTCAATTTTGCGAGAAAAGGAGCTACCATCATTGCACACGATCGCGTTTATGATCGATTAAAATCGGGACAACAATCAGCTAGAAGAAATACGCCGCCTGCAGAATTAGAAGCGCTTCCGACCATCAGCTTTTCTGATCAAATGAAACTGAGGTATCGAGAGGATGCTGAGATTCATGCCTTTCACGTGAACGACGCACATACTGACGGAGATAGTTTCTATTACTTCATCACCGAAAATGTGATTCACCTTGGAGACAATTTCTTCAACGGTCGCTATCCATATGTAGATATAAGCTCAGGTGGAGACATCGACGGCATGATCACCAACCTATATATGGCGGCAAGTATGATTGATGACCAAACCGTAATCATCCCAGGTCATGGCCAGGTGGCTAATAAAAAAGAGTTGGTCGACTACGCCAATCTTCTCGACCTATTTAGAGAGTTAGTTGTTGAATTACGAGAAGAAGGAAAAAGCATAGAAGAAATTATAGAAATAAGACCCTTAGCTGAGTGGGACGATACCTACGGAAGCGGGTTCATAGGCCCAGAAGCATTCCTCCGAGCTATTTATGAAACTGCCGATTAATCAATATGAATTGTCTCAATTGCAACACCCCATTAACCGGTCGTTATTGTAACGAATGCGGCCAAGAAAATCGACCTAAAAAGTTAAGCGTCTGGCAGCTTTTAGGGCAGTTTTTCAGTGGGCTTCTTAATTATGACGGTAGACTTATTCAATCGATTCGGTTGCTTTTCAGTAAACCTTCAGCATTAACTCTAGCTTATATGGAGGGTAAGCGTAGTAGTTATGTGAACCCCGTTCAGTTTTATCTTTTTACTTCAGCTATCTACTTCTTATTTAGCAGCACTTTTAGTTCCCCTGACCTGATTGACATTGCAAACGGTGAAAATAAAGAAACGATAGTTTCTATGGGATCTCCCGAAAAGAATTCAGATTTAGGAGATACAGATTTCTCCAAAGAATCTACAGAAGGCTTCATCGAGGGTAATCGACCGCAAGAAAACGATTCAGTGCTAAATCTTGAAAGTGAATTTGAGTCTTTCGAAGAATATCTAAGCAATCAAGAAACCTTAGAACCCGAAGACCGCAGCAGCGATTTTGAGCAAAGATTCATCGAAAAATTTTACCAGATCAAAGACAAGTATGAAGGTCAAAAAGGATTTATTCAAGCCTTTGGCGAAGAGGTTCTAAATCGATTGCCGCAAGTACTGTTCATCACGCTCCCACTTTTAGCGCTTATTCTAAAACTTGTTTTTATCAGGCGAAAGCACTACTGGTACATCGATCACTTGATTTTTATATTACACATTGCAACTAGTTTTTTCATCTTGCTTTTTGTTCAGAAAGGCCTCGAATTATTGGCTTCGAGTACGGGTTGGTCTATCATTAGCTTTATTTCTGGGCTACTCGGGTTTAGCTGGATAATCTATTACATAGTCAGTTTCAAGAGATTTTTTGAAAAAGGCTGGGCAAAGACTTTATTGTTTTTCTTTTTATCCAGCTTTTTACAATCGATTCTGTTTATGGTAGTTTTTGCCCTATTACTGGTATTTGCGTTTTTCAATCTATGATTCGTAAACACTATCTTGTAGAATCTTATTAATTTTTCGTTCAATGAAATTGATCAAATTCATCATCAGTGCCTCTCTAACAATTCTCCTAGTTTATGCTGCAGATCGTGGGTGGGGAACCTTGCCTGCTATAGGTCATTTTATGAGTCCACAAACTGGATTTTGGCAAAATGACCAGAGTGAATCTCCAGAGACCGAACTTAACTTAAATGGCCTTCAATCTGAGGTGACTGTTCATTACGACTCAGAACTTATTCCACACGTTTTTGCTCAAAACGATACCGATTTATATTTCGCACAAGGGTATATCACAGCAAAACACCGTTTATGGCAAATGGAATTTCAAACCTATGCCGCTGCTGGTCGACTTTCTGAAATTATCGGAGAGAAAGCGGTAGAATATGACAGAGGACAGCGAAGAAAAGGGATGGTGTTTGGAGCACAGAACGCCATTAACGAAATGCTTCAAGACCCAATTTTAACCAGACGTTTAAATGCCTACAGTGATGGGGTTAACGCATATATTGAGTCTTTGGATAGTGAAGAATATCCGGTAGAATACAAGCTTTTAGGTTATGCACCTGAAAAGTGGAAACCTGAGAAATCAGCTCTTTTACTTATGTACATGACTGATATGCTTGCAGGACGTGACGAAGATCTCGAAAACACTAATTTTTTAAGCCTATTTGGACGGGAAACCTTTGATTTACTTTTTCCCGATTTCATTGCCGATCAAGACCCTGTGATTCCTAGAGAACGAGACTGGAGTGATTTTGGTACTGTAGAGCGACCTGAAAGCCCTGAAGGGGTTTCTAAAGCTATTGTACAAACTAAAGAAGTACTTGACAAACCCGATCCTGATAATGGGAGTAATAACTGGGCTGTAAACGCTGAACATTCAGAAAATGGAAGTCCGTTACTCGCAAACGACCCACATCTCGGTTTAAATCTACCTTCAATCTGGTATGTAATGCAACTATCAGCACCCGATCATAATGTAATGGGAGCCACTTTGCCGGGAGCTTTGGGAGTCATCATTGGGTTTAACGATCGCATCGCATGGGGGGTGACCAATGCAACCCGTGATGTAAAAGATTGGTATCGCATTGAATTTGAAGATGAGACCAAGAAACGTTACCGCTATGGAGAGGGCTGGCGTGATATAAGAGAAGTGGTAGAAACCATCAAGGTAAAGGGTGGTCAAGCGGTTTTAGACACCGTGCGTTACACACACTACGGACCGATTACCTATGACGAAACTTTTAAAGGAAATGGTCGAGAAAATCTGGCAATGAAATGGATCGGACACCTACCTAACTCTAACCAAAACACCTTTTTATCACTCAACCGAGCAAAGAACTATGATGAGTATGTAAACGCTGTTTCTACCTATACCGCGCCAGCACAGAACTTTATTTTCGCCTCTAAAGACAATGATATTGCTCTTTGGATTCAGGGAAAAATCGCGAATAAATTCAACGAGCAAGGTAAGTTTGTAATGGACGGTTCAAATCCATACAACGAATGGCAATCATTCATCCCGCAAGAACACAATCCGCATGTGCGCAATCCAAAAAGAGGTTTTGTGAGTTCCGCCAATCAGCATCCTACCGATGAGAATTACCCTTACTACGTTTATGACCCCACCTATGAGACTTATCGCAATAGGGTCATCAATAACTTTTTCAGGTCGAAAGAAACCTTCTCTGTTCAAGACTTCAAAGACCTTCATAACAATAACTTTAATTTAAAGGCTGCAGAGGTCTTACCAACTCTCTTACCTCTAATTGAATCAGAGATAACCTCAAATACTGAAGGCTACTTTACCACCTTATCGTCTTGGGACTATTACAACCATACTGACGCTATTGGAGCATCTATTTTTGAAGCGCTTTGGGATGAATATTACACCATGGTATGGGACGAGTTAACTGAAAGTGATCTCGCTCTACAATTACCTGATAGCTACCAAACGATTTGGCTTACTAAATACCATTCTAATCATGATTTTTTTGATCTTCAGTCTAGCGCAGAAACCGAAGATGCAACGGCAATTGCTCGGTTGGCTTTCAATGAAGCGGCCAAGAAATTGGATGCATTCAAGAAATCAGGAAAATCGCTCGATTGGGCTTCGTATAAAGGCACACAGGTCGGACACCTATTACAAGCCTTACCCGCCTTCTCAAGGTTTGATATCCCTATCGGAGGTAACAAGAGTATTGTCAATGCAACCAGCAAGACACATGGCCCTTCTTGGCGGATGATCGTTGAATTAGATTCAGAAACAAAAGCCCTCGGAGTGTACCCCGGTGGGCAATCAGGCAATCCTGGTAGCCGATACTACGATTCCATGATCGACACTTGGGCGGCTGGAGATTATTATGAGCTCCTATACTTACCCAATTCTCAAGCCGTTAACGGTATCACTTCAACAACACAACTTAAACCATGAAACGCATTTTAATACATAGCCTTTTAAGCATTGGCCTAGCGCTCCTATTTCAACTTTTCACTCCATGGTGGGGAGTGGCTTTTGCTACTGCTATCATAAGTTTTGTCATCCGTCTAAAGGGGGTTTCAGTTTTCTTTACACCCCTACTTAGTATCGGACTATTATGGAGTATTCAAGCATACAGTATCTCCAACGCCAATGATTTTATTTTAGCCGAGAAGATCGCGGTGCTCCTCCCCTTAAACGGAAGCGTAGGCGCATTAATACTGGTTACCGGCCTTGTGGGTGGTCTTTTCGGAGCCTTGGGCTCTATTACAGGACGATCTTTAAAAGTCTTGGTATCCTAATTCGAGATTAAGTTTAAAAACTGCTTCAGGATCGAATGCCTCCACAGCAACGATTTCTAATTGTTTGTTGAGCAATTTCACTTTTCTGTCGTATTGCTCATGCCACAATTCGATAGAGAAGTCAGGGGTTGATCTCATTGCCTTAGAAAGGTCTTTCATAGCGCTCAAAACAGCTTTGATCTGATTGGGTATCCAAGAAGTAATCGGGGTACCACCAGTAGCCTTAGGATAGGCTGTATTCTGCATGATATATTTTTGAACAAACTGCCAATGCCCGTTACGAAATAGATAAATCTCCTCATACACTCTCATAAGTGCTTGCATTCCTAATTGATTGTCTGCTGCTATCAATCGTTTCGCAAGAGGCCTTTGAGACATTTGATCAGCCAGTTCTTTAAAGAAATTTTGAATACACATCGGACGGTACTGACGCAGATCCATCAAATAGGAGGTTAATTGATTTTGAGGGTAATAATGAATCACCCCACTTACGATATCTGCCGTAGGGATAATATTGTCTTGTGCCCCTGTTTGCCCTCGATAGGCTCTAGGTTCATCCCAAACACCTTCATATAATAAGCCATTCGGAAACAAATCATCATTTCCCTTCACGCCCATTATAAAAACTCTAAAATCGTTGTAATGCTTCCACCTTGAGGCCTCCCACATCAGCTTTCTGCGATCATTCATTTTGTTCATAGTAATCGCTAATAAATCAACCGGATCGGTTAAGCTCTCTTGATCATCATTCGCTTCTACAATACCATGAACCGCAGCTATCATATCTGGGGAATATTGATTGATATCGACATGGAGCATGATGAAGCCACGTTCATCATCCATACCAGAAAATTTGGCCGCCATAGCAAGGTTAGTCCATTCTAAGCCTTTCGTCTTATCAATTTTCTGATAGTTACCAAGTGAATAAGCATAGTGGTAATCGATCCAGGGGTAAACCTCTAGCTTTTCGGCAACAGCAGCAAATGGCTGTGCCACATTTGATGGAAGAACACCATGGGCTTTTCCATATTTACCGGTTTTTAAAAAACTATGATGTGAAGGTGCTAAGGTGTAGGCCGAAGTTACAAAGCCATAGGCCCGAAAAAGGGCAGCCAATACAAATGGATCCCGTTCTGAATTTACTTGATCTACATAGTTCGTAAGATTCATCACAGCTTTCTCAAAGGCCCCCTCTACCGCCAATAAACCTGGTGAACCATCGTCTTTAACAATAGGCATTTGGTCTATTAGTTTTTGTAAACCAGCAAAAGCATCTGGCAACTGAGCTAAAGGTTCAGCGATTGGTAAGAAACCATGAGTGGGATCGACAGAGAAGAATCCGTCAGAAAATACAGGAAGCATAACTATTGATTGGTTGTTATAAATATAACTTATAAAAGGCTAAAAGTTAAATAATAAAGATTGGCACAAATAAAAAAGCACCCCTTTTGGAGTGCTTTCTTACTACCCTTTAAGGTAGGAGGGTATAAAACAATTACTTATTTCTGCTCTGCGATCACCGCTCTCCGGTTTCTAGCTCTAGCATCTTCGTCATTACCTTGAACAGCCGGTGCAGATTCTCCTAGGCCTTGAATATCGATTCGATTGGCTGAGATCCCTGCGTTGATTAAAAAGTCGGCTACTGCCTGTGCTCTGCGCATAGAGAGTCCTAGGTTGTACTTCTCTGAGCCGTCTTCATCCGCATGACCTTCGATTAAGATACGTAGGCTCGGACGCTTAATCATCTCAGTGATTACCTCTGGTAAGATGAACTGAGTCACCTCTGGCTTCAACTCATCCTTATCGTAATCAAAGAAGATTCCTCTAGATACCTTGTTGATGTCTCGGTATAAGAACGGGAAGCGTTGTAAAAAAGGTACCTTCTCTACCTGCTCTGGCTCCGCTTCTGCATAGCTTGCTTTTTGATCGGTAGTTACGATCTGTTCGATGCTCTTGTCTACCTCGAAGCGGTAGACTAATTCTAATGCGTGTTGGAAGTATTCAGAAAGGTCTGTACCAAAAGGCGTCTTTACCCCCATCGTATACCCTAGTCCCCACTTCTCACTCATCCAGTAAGTCGCTCCTAGATCAACTCCTGCATGTAGTGCTGAAGTATTGTTCGCCCAAGATTGTCCGAGTGCAAACTGTGCATACGGTTCGATTCTGGTTCTTTGTAGTGGGCTATAGCGTACAAAGGCTTCTAGATTGGTAAAGTCCATGTCTGGAAGTCCTACCGCATTATAGCATAGATCAATAATGTCTAGGTAGTTGGCTGAGAAGTGCATTCCAAGGGCAATCTGATCTGAGAAGTAGTAGGCTGCTCTAAGGGAGATCGGTGGTAGTGCGCTCTCTTTGTTTCCTGGGTCTACATACGTGTCCTGTGCCTTGGAGTTAATATTCCAGTCATTGGTATTGAAAAAGTCGGTTAAGAAGCTCTCATTGGTCTTCGCATCGAGGCCATAAGCGTTGTTTAGGTATACATCAACGGCATTTACCCCTAAAGCAATCTCGAACTTGTTCTTACGCGTCTTGGTCTGTTGTGCACTTAGCGCTAGGGTTCCTACAAGGGCTAAAGCGATGGTGGTTTGTCTTATTAGTTGTCTCATGATCGCTTCTTACTTATTTGGTTCTAAAACTTCTGGTTACACTTGACGAGGTGTTTACCCCATCGGTAGCTTCTACTCTAAAGAAGTATTGTCTACCCGACTCTAGGGTAAGGGTCATTGATGAGGCAGACAAGTTCGTTTGTGCTGCCGGTGGGGTTTGTTTGCCATCAATGGTATCTACATACAGGGTATAGCTTAAGGTATCTCCATCAAGGTCACTCGCCTCCCAGCTAAAGAGCGTAGCTCCTGCATCGATGGTCTTACCC
>Ga0255760_10005867_pt1 | contig 10397 bp, 10 predicted proteins | sample 071ome_25_FD_179960 | JGI IMG/M metagenome (GOLD analysis project Ga0255760, IMG submission 179960) | Coastal salt marsh microbial communities from the Groves Creek Marsh, Skidaway Island, Georgia - 071410BT metaG (version 2) | ecosystem: Environmental > Aquatic > Marine > Intertidal zone >... | reverse complement strand
GCCCCGGCAGCATCGACCAGGCCCACCAGCCCAACGAGTTCATGGCCATGGAACAGGTGAAGCCCTGCGTGGATATATTGCAGAGTCTGATCAAACAGTATTGTCTCTAGGAGCAAGGAGCAAGGAACAAGGAACAAGGAGCAAGGAAGGATGATTTTTTGAATTTTTAGATCAATCGTTTTCCCGAACATTGACGTTTATTCGTAGGTCGGCATAGCCCCGCAGGGGCGTTTGCCGACATGCCCCCACCACCTCTTTACAATCAACGTCGGGAAATGGCGCTCCGCGCCTATCCCGACCTACGGCCTGTTCCGGCATCAGCGTTGCCTGATTTGGGTGAAATTTATAACTATTTTCGGGTGCCCTGCGGGCACCTTGCCGGATGACGGCCCTTCGGGCCTCTTCCGGCCTACGATATTTCGCTGGAGCCCGACGTGTCGTTCCTTGTTCCTTGTCCCTTGCTCCTTGTTACTATACTTCCGAAGGAAGGATAAAAATCTTTTGATTATTCAGTCACTTCCGTTACAATACCCGCCCTTTTCACCGGACAGACAGCAGAACATCCAAGTGAACGACGATGGCCGACGACAATACTCAATACGTGAAGTGGTTTCGGCAGGCTTCACCTTATATCAACGCCTACCGCGGGAAGGTGTTCGTCGTTCTGTTGCCCGGTGAAGCCCTCGCCCACGACAATTTCTATAACATTGCCCACGACCTCACCCTGCTCAACAGCCTGGGGGTGAAGCTTGTACTGGTGCACGGCGCGCGGCCGCAGATTGATGCCGCCCTGAAAGCCGCCGGTCTCAAGGACGAAAAGCACGACGATATCCAGGGCCAGCTCCATATAGACCTGCGCATTACCGACGCGGCCAGCCTGGCCGAAATCCGCAAGGTGGTCGGCAGCCTGCGCATCGATATGGAAGCGGTGTTTTCCATGGGCCTGCCAAACTCACCCATGCATGGTGCAGACATCAATACCGCCAGCGGCAACTTCGTGGTAGCCAAGCCCTATGGTGTACATAACGGCGTGGATTACGGCTACACCGGCGAAGTGCGCAAGGTCGACAGCGACGCCATCAACAGGCAACTGGACGCCGGCAACATTGTCATGCAATCCAACCTGGGCTACTCCCCCACCGGTGAAGTGTTCAACCTGACCGTGGAAGAAGTGGCCAGCGCTATCGCCATTGCCCTGCAGGCCGACAAACTGCTGATCTATTCCGGTGATACCGGCATTCTCGATGACGAGGGTGAGCCCATCAGCCAGCTCACCGCCATCGAGGCCGATGACCTGATCCGGCAAAAGATCGGTGCCGGCGATAACCTGGACATGCAACTGCTCAACCTGGAACTGGCCACCAAGGCCTGCAAGGCCGGCGTGAAACGGGCCCAGGTGATTTCCTATACCGCTGACGGCGCCCTGCTTTCCGAACTGTTTACCCGGGATGGCAGCGGCACCCTGATTACCCAGGAAAATTACGAACAACTGCGCTCGGCCACCATTGATGATGTGGGCGGCATTATCGAGCTCATCGAACCGCTGGAAGCTGCCGGTGTACTGGTTGAGCGCTCCAGGGAATTGCTGGAAACTGAAATCGAGCAGTTCACGGTCATTGACCGGGAAGGCATGATTGTCGCCTGCGGCGCGCTGTATCCCCAGGATGACGGCAGCGGCGAGCTGGCGTGTCTTGCTACACATCCTGATTACCGGGACACCGGCCGGGGCCAGGACGTGCTTGAAAAAATCCAGAAGCAGGCCAAGAAAGCTGGTCTGACATCCCTGTTTGTACTGACCACGAAAACTCCCCACTGGTTTATTGAAAAGGGCTTTGCCGAAAGTGATATCAACGCCCTGCCGGAAAAGAAAAAGTCGTTGTACAACTATCAGCGCAAGTCAAAGATCTTCACCAAAAAGCTCTAGTATTGCCTTCTCCAGGCAGTAGCCGCTTACCACTCCTATACTGAATGTCATGACACAGCAGACGTATTGTCCGCTGTAACCTCATAGGTTACACTGGGCGTGATCAAAAATTTCAGGCACAAGGGACTGGCCAGGTTTTTCACCCATGGAGATAAAGCCCGTATAGCATCGACCCAGGTCAGGCGAATCAGTATGGTACTGGCACGGTTGCATGCCGCAACGACACCTGAAGACATGGCGTTGCCGGGGTTGTACCTGCACCGCCTGAAGGGAAATGACAAACAACGCTGGTCGGTCCGGATCAGCGGTAACTGGCGTATAACTTTTGCGTTCGATGACAAAGACGTTATCGATGTCGATTACGAGGATTACCACTGACATGGCAAAGACCATGCATAACCCGCCGCACCCGGGAGAAGTCATTCGGGAACTCTGCCTGGAGCCCCTTGGCCTGAGCGTCACAGAGGCCGCGGAAGGGCTCGGCGTCAGCCGCAAGACCCTGTCCGCGATCATCAACGGACGTGCCGGCATCAGCGCCGAGATGGCCATTCGCCTGGGCAAGGCATTCAACACGTCGGCGGAAAGCTGGCTAAACCAGCAATTGCAGTACGATTTATGGGTCGCCAACCAAAAATGCAGAGCGATCAAAGTCCGGAAACTTTACGCCGCATAACAATTACAGGAAACCAGGCCCGTGAAAGATAAATTGCAGGAATACGCCCTCATCGCAGAAATCATCTCCGCCGTGTGCATCGTGTTGTCGCTGGTTTTTGTCGGTATACAGGTGCGGCTTGGCGCCGATGAGACGGCCGCCAATACCGCAGCAATCCAGAGCACCGTGCGGCAATCCCTGATGGAAGCGGATAAAGACCTGCTATTATTCGCTGCTGGAAATCCACAAGTAGCGACCAGAATTGAACCCGATTTAGCCTATCATGTTGCTTATATCAGGACGCGGTTTCATTACTGGAATGAGTATAAAGCCGGCCTGCTTGATGATGAAACCTATTACTCATATATGAATCCTGTATTAACGGACACAGAAGCCCTGCAACAAATTGAAGCCATGGTAGAAGCGGGCATTCTGCCTACTTCTTTCATGGATGAGATCACGCGCCTTTCAAAGACATTATCTTCTGAGCCTCAATGAGCCGGCAGTACACATCTGCCTCGCCACAGTCTAAAATCGCCCCCTTTACCGCATAACACCAGAGAATTACCCATGAAAGACCTCAACAAGTACAGCCGCACCATCACCCAGGATCCCGGCCTGCCGGCCGCCCAGGCCATGCTGCATGGCATCGGCCTGACCCGCGAAGACCTGAAAAAGGCGCAGATCGGCATTGCCAGCACCGGCTGGGAAGGCAACCCCTGCAACATGCACCTGAATGACCTGGCGAAAATCGTCAAGCAGGGCGTGCAGGATGAGGACCTGGTGGGTCTGATTTTCCATACTATCGGGGTCAGCGATGGCATCAGCATGGGTACTGACGGCATGCGCAGCTCCCTGCCCAGCCGCGATTTGATTGCCGACAGCATCGAAGCGGTTGTCAGCGCCCAGTGGTATGACGGTGTAGCCACCGTGGTCGGCTGTGACAAGAACATGCCCGGTGCCTTCATGGCGCTGGCACGCCTGAACCGCCCGTCCATCGTGGTCTATGGCGGCTCCATCAAACCCGGCAAGCTGGGTGATCGTAAACTGGATATCGTCTCTGCCTTTGAAGCCCTGGGTGAATATACCGCCGGGCGCATCGAAGCGGTCGAACTGCAGGATGTTGTAGAACACGCCATTCCCGGCCCCGGTGCCTGCGGCGGCATGTACACCGCCAACACCATGGCCTCGGCCATCGAAGCCCTGGGCATGTCCCTGCCCTACAACTCCAGTTCCGTGGCCGTGTCCGAAGACAAGAAAGCCGACTGCCTGCGCGTGGGTGCCGTCCTGCGCAACCTGCTGGAAAAGGATCTCAAGCCCTCGGATATCCTGAGCAAGGAGTCCTTTGAAAACGCCATTACCCTGGTCACTGTCCTTGGTGGTTCCACCAACGCGGTACTGCACCTGATTGCCATGGCCAAGTCTGCCGGTATTGAACTGGCTATCGACGACTTTCAGCGCATTGCCGACAAGACTCCATTCCTGGCCGACCTGAAACCCAGCGGCCAGTTCGTCATGGAAGATCTGTGCAATGTTGGCGGCGTGCCGGGCGTCATGAAAATGCTGCTGCGCGAAGGCTACCTGCACGGCGACTGCATGACCGTGACCGGCAAGACCATTGCCGAAAACCTGGCCGATGTGTCCGACCTTACCGAAGGCCAGCAGGTCATTCATCCGGTCAGCGATCCGATCAAGGCCACCGGCCATATCCGCATTCTTTACGGCAACCTGGCCGAGGAAGGTTCCGTTGCCAAGATTACCGGCAAGGAAGGTCTAAAATTTTCCGGACCGGCCAAGGTCTTCGACAGTGAAGTTGAAGCCAATGCCGCGATCTCGGAAAAGCAAATCAAGGACGGCGATGTGGTGGTGATTCGCTATTGCGGTCCCAAGGGCGGCCCCGGCATGCCGGAAATGCTCAAGCCTACCAGCGCCATCATGGGCCAGGGCCTGGGCAAGACTGTTGCCCTGATCACTGACGGTCGTTTCTCCGGCGGCACCCACGGTTTCGTGGTCGGTCATATCACCCCGGAAGCCCAGATCGGCGGACTTATCGGCCTGTTGAAAGACGGCGACATCATCACCATTGATGCAGAAACCAATTCCCTGGTGGCTGATATTGATGATGCCGAAATCGAGAAGCGCCGCGCCGAATGGAAGCAGCCACCATTGCCTGCCACCAAGGGCATGTTGAAGAAATATGCCACGCTGGTGAAAAGCGCCAGTGAAGGCTGTGTGACTGACTGACCCGCTACAGGTTATCCAGCGGACTCATCGTTCCGGAATAATGCATACCCAGGACATGGGTATAGATCTGTGTGGTTTTCACATCACTGTGGCCCAGCAGCTCCTGAACTGTCCTGATGTCCGCGCCCCGCTGCAACATGTGGGTGGCGAACGAATGCCTGAAGGTATGCAGGGTCACCGAGTTCAATACCAGGATGCTTGTTATACAGGAATGCCAGGGCATTCAACGCGACCTTCTGCGTATTGACCGACACTTCCCACTTGACAGCCATGCGGGTCAAAAACGCCCGCATTTCCTCGGATCCTATCTCCCGGGGATGCTTCTGCCCGGTGAAATTGATATAGCGTTTTATCCAGGTAAGGTAGGTATGTTCAGTGCGAATGCTGTATCCCCGCAGCCGCATGTCAGCCCGCACTTCATCCAGAAATTGGCTTTTCATCATCAACACTCCATGTTCTACTATCGGAATAGACCCGAAACACATGGAAGTCAATTTATTTCACGGCATCAAAAAGAATTTGCTCACATGCACCAAAGCGCACCACCCAACTTGTTGAAACCAGAGGAATTTCTGCGCCAACCAGCAGACATATGCGCAAACTTGCGATGAGAATAGAGTTCCCGACATGTACGCATGCAAACACATCAGAGAGCAGGTTTTTGAAAATTGATCAGGATAATTGAAAAGTTATAACCAATTATTCATTTACAAATGATGCGCATACTAAGCATGCGCAGTATTAAAATGTTATGTGCCAAATGAGAAATCAGTGATGAATTTTGACATTCTGAGACATTTACATTCACATGCATTGCTTTTATGCATGATATTGGTCTGCTCATCTTGTAGCACAGCCTTTAATACAACGCTTTCAACCTCAGACTTAGAAGATATAAGGAATTATTCCAGGCAATATGTTGAAGCAATGCGAAAGAGTGATTGGCCAACTGTAGCTGAATCTTTCACCTTGGAAGCAGTTCGAATGCCGCCTAATGCTCCTACTCAAAAAGGTAGAGCAGAAATCGAAAATTCATTCATTCCAATAGATAGAGTTCTAGCCTATGACGTCAATCTTGAACAGATTTAAGGAGGCTCTGGGCTTGCGTTTATTCATGTCAGCTATGCTATAACTTTGTTGCTTAAAGGCGTCGAAGTACCAATTAATGACTCAGGAAAAGCCATTGAAGTTTGGAAAAAAGAACCTGATGGACATTGGCGAATGGCTGCAGCAATCTGGAATTCAGACTTGCCGTTAGCAGGAGAATAGTAAGTGGCACATAACAATACCTTTAATAACGCCCTTCGGGCTGGGACTTTTGCTTCGCCGCCGCCCCATTAAGAAGGGCGTTATGTATCTTTAGAGCACAGAGGAACCTGATGAATCTTGAAAAAGTGAATTCCTGGCTTGCATTGATAGCAAATGTTGGAGTAATTGTTGGCATCGTTTTTCTAGCTTTAGAAATCAATCAATCTAATAGACAGGCCCAGTCAGCGACTTACCAATCCAGGATAAACGAAATCGATCAGTCATTAAGAGAATTCGCGCTCTCTGAAGATATGATCAATATATACTTAAAAATTGATGAGATGGGTATTGAATACCTAAATCCTCCGGAGTTCCTGCGAGCTCAGACTTGGGAGATTGCGAGAATGAATCGTATGCAAGGCCAATTTTATCAATATCGACAGGGATTCTTGGATCGTCAATCCTACGATGCACTACTGGTTGCTGGATCCAGCTCATTACCGCTATGGAAAGAATTTGGAATCGCTACTAGACCTATCTTCCGAGATCTAGTTGCCGCCTTAGAAGCTGAATCGAGTCTTTAGCGCCGGGTTAATGCGACACATAACAAACAAATCAATCAAGGACACGAAAAAACCCAGTCCATTATTACGGGCTTTATGTGCCTGATCATGTTCAACAATACTTTTGCCAACTGATCTACGAATGGAAAATATTGCAGACGCTGAACTTATAGAACTGGCTCCTTTGTCAGTTGATCAAATCAATTTCCAATTTCAATTCTGGTTATCGATTACTTTTGCTTTAATAACTGCAAGCTTTGTGGCTAGAGATCATCTTTCCAAGCGAGTCAGAATAGTCTTAGCAATTTTATATCTAACCACAACACTCTTATTAGTTTCACGGCTTGTTGCTGCGGAAATAAACTCAACAGTATTGACTGCAGAAATAATAGGCAGGGGCATTGAATGGTTCCCAGGGTCCACACCTACCCATGCCATTTTTCAAATGGGGATAATTATTTTTGGCATTTGCTCTTCTCTATGGTTTTTGTATTCTACTTTTAATCGGAGTCACACATAACAAGCCCTTGAATATCGGCCTTACTAAAACAAGACCTGGGACTGTTGCTTCGCAACTGCTCCATTAGGAAGAGCGTTAGGCGGATTTGTCATTGAGTCAACATCAACTGAGTAAGAAAATGAAAAAGATTGAGTTAGGACAACTTATTTCAATGCTAGCGAACATAGGTGTTTTTGTCGGCATCTTTCTTCTGGCGTTCGAACTACATCAAAACAACAATTCCTTAAAGGCTCAATCACGCTACAACCATACTATGGCAATGGCAGGATATTTTGATACAGTGGCCAATGATTCAGACATAAGCGCGATAATTGTCAAAGCTCAAAATGGATTTGATCTGAATGACCATGAGAATTTCAGACTCTGGAATCATTACATGTATATCTTGTCACTCTGGCAATGGGAATATTCTGAAGAGTTATTGGGTCGGATTGATGCTCCTGTCCACCTCTGGCTACAGATAATTAGCAGAGAACCTGGTCCAGCCGATAACTTCCCTGGAATGACAGAGCACTGGGAGACCACTCAAGATGCATTTAATGATGAGTTTAGAGTATTGATAAATAATGGCTTGAATGCCCAACTTGGTTACTAATTTTCATGCATACAATTCTACCGCCTGACAAGGGCATACAGGCGAACCTACAAGATGCATCATTTTCTATTTCATAAAAAAGAAGCAACATATTTAGGGTAATATCCACCAACTATCGCTTTAATAACACTCTTCAGGCTGGGAAGCTGTCGTCGCCACGTTTCAGGTACACTCAAGCTTCTTACTTAGCACGAAATCTTGCCCTGTTTGAGCTGGATTCCAATAAGCAGACATTCTGCAATTATCAAACCCGGAGATTACCTAATGAAACTCGAAGGCTCATGCCATTGCGGTAGCGTACGCTTCAGCCTTTTGTCTGATCAGCCCTATCCCTTTAACCACTGTTACTGTTCGATATGCAGAAAAACTGCGGGTGGCGGTGGCTATGCCATCAACCTGGGTGGAAGCTTTGAGTCACTGAAGGTTAAGGGCGAGAACTTTATCAGTGTTTACAACGCGATTATCAAAGACTCTGACAGCGGAGAAAGCCGCGAGAGCCCCGGCCAACGCCATTTTTGTAACAAGTGCGGCAGCGCACTCTGGGTGTGGGACCCCAGGTGGCCAGAGCTTGTGCATCCCTTTGCTTCCGCCATTGATACTGACCTGCCCGTACCACCAGAGCACACGCATATGATGCTGGGTTCAAAGGCTGGCTGGGTTCAACTCCACCCCGGTCCCAACGACAAATTGTTTGATGAATATCCACAGGAGTCGCTGGCAGATTGGCATTCGCGATTATCAGTGGGTGACCAAAATCCATAACAGGTTCTACAAGAGTCATGACAACGGACAGGCCCTATGAGTGAAGCATTACACAAGCTGGGACTGGTCCCGTTCTTCACCCGGCAGCTGGCAGGCCTGGAAAATCCGGATAAATGTCTCGGACGGGTCATGTCTGTCCAGCGTTCCAACATCACCGTGGCCTGCGAGACAGGAGAAAAGATCGCCACACTTTCGCCTTTGCTGCGTGATGCCGCCGCGGTAGACCGGCCCACTGTGGGTGACTGGGTCGTTCTGGATGAGTCACTGTCCAGGATCGAGCAGGTACTGGAGAGGAAAAGCCTGTTCAGGCGAGTTGGGGCCGGCAGCAATGTCGAGGTCCAGCCCATTGCCGCCAATATCGACACCCTGTTCATCGTCACGTCCTGCAACGAGGAATTCAAGGAGTCGCGCCTGGAGCGTTACCTGGCCCTGTGCGCCGAGGCCGGCGCCATGCCGGTTATCGTGTTGACCAAGGCCGACCTGACTGACAATGTCGACTCCTACACACAGCGCGCCCGCAGTGTGCAGGCAGGGGTGCCTGTTGAAGCGGTCAATGCCCTGGATGCCACGACCCTTGATAATATCCGCGCCTGGATAGATACCACGACCACGGTCGCCCTTGTGGGCTCGTCCGGCGTTGGCAAGTCCACACTGCTGAATGCACTTGCAGGCAGTGCACTGGTTGCCACCGGAGACATTCGGGAACAGGACAAGAAGGGACGCCACACGACCACCCACCGGGAATTACATATCCTGCCTTCTGGCGGACTGCTGATTGATGTGCCGGGTATGCGGGAATTGCGGGTAGCCGATATAGGCGAATCCATCGGAACCGTTTTCGAAGACATCGAAGCACTGGCCAAACATTGCCATTTCGGCGATTGCAGTCACGAGACAGAACCGGGCTGCGCGGTACTGCAGGCCATCGCCGAAGACCGCCTTGATGGCCGCCGGCTGCTCAATTACCAGAAACTGCAACGGGAAAGTGTCCAGCCCACGGCCACGCTGGCTGAAAAGCGCGCAACGGGACGCAAGTTCGCGAAAATCGTGAAAGAAGTGAAGTTTTATAAAAAGAAAAAGGGTGGCAGGTAAGGGCCTGGTGAACAGGTAATTCATTCGAATACCTGGGTTAGATCATGTCGGCAAACGGCCCTTTGGGCCTATGCCGACCTACAACTGGATCGGCTTCAGCATGATACTTTAATCAAGCACTTCAATGACCACATCTGCCAGTCCTTCCCGGGGATTTTCGATGCGGCTGAATGCGGCATAGGACAGATCGATAATGCGGCCCCGAATGAAAGGCCCCCGGTCATTGATCCGTACCACCACACTGCGGCCATTGTTCACATTGATGACCCTGACCACGCTGTCAAAGGGCAGTGACTTGTGTGCTGCCGTCATCGCGCGCTGGTCAAAGCGCTCGCCGTTGGCTGTGAGCCGGTTCTGGTATTTATCGGCATAGAACGAGGCAATACCCCCTTCCCTGTGCATGATACCCGGGGAAGGGGTATAGACCGGCCCCGGATAGCGATAGCGCACTTCAATACCTGCACAACTGCTGACCAGGCACACGATAACAACAAGCCAGATGAGTCGGTTCATGAGTCGCTCCCGTGATCGGGTCCCTGGCCCTAGTAGTTCAGGGCCAGGTCCACGATGACTGACCAGGCAGCATCGTTGTAAGCACCGGAACGATAGCGTCCGTCACGGCGGTAATAACCGTCACGAAAGCCATCATCATAGCCAGTGAGGTACGCCCAGCGTTCATTCTTCAGGCCTTTCCTGTAGGCACGTTCACGTTGGGCCTGGAATTGGCGCCTTTCGCGCTGCTGAGCCTGGTAGAACTTGCGATTCTCCCTGGCATTTTCAGCAATGCGCTTGCGACG
>Ga0255760_10005863_pt1 | contig 10403 bp, 8 predicted proteins | sample 071ome_25_FD_179960 | JGI IMG/M metagenome (GOLD analysis project Ga0255760, IMG submission 179960) | Coastal salt marsh microbial communities from the Groves Creek Marsh, Skidaway Island, Georgia - 071410BT metaG (version 2) | ecosystem: Environmental > Aquatic > Marine > Intertidal zone > Salt... | reverse complement strand
ACCTTGTGAAAAATTAATATGTTTTTCACACTCTATGAAATTTTCACACTGTCGTTTAAGTTTAATGAAGTTGTAAGCGGAGTTATGAATAGTAAGGTTGATGAATTTCTGTCTTATTTAGACAATGAGATAGAAAACAAGACAGATAAATATTGGTTGGAACAAGTTGTCTTCGAAATTGGGGATGATCAAAACCTAAACATTATTGTTAATTCAGAGTTTATTAAGAACTCTATTGAAAAAAAGGTTTTAGACACCATTAAAAGGGTTTATAAAAACATAAATAAATTTGGTGATTGTGTTTTTATTCTTGATAAAACCTTATCTATTCCTACCAACGAATTTGAATCCGTAGAAGAAGTTGAGGTTGTAGAAGATATACCCGTTCAAGATCAACCCACCTATGAACTGGAAGTTTTTGATGAATTGTTTATTGGAAGTTGTAACAACCTTGCCATAACTGCTGCTAAAAATGTTGTAACGAGTCCCGGAAAAAGGTTCAACCCTTTGTTTGTTTACGGAAAGCCTGGGGTTGGTAAAACTCACTTACTAAAAACAATTGAAAGGTCTTCTGTTTCTTCTTTTTATATTGATTCGGAATCTTTTCTTGAATCGTATATAAGTGGAATTAAAAATAAAGATATAGATATTTTTAAAAACAAAATAAGGTCGGTGGATATTTTGTTGATTGACGATATTCAGTTTTTTCTAGGAAAAAAAGGAGTTTCCGAAGAACTATTTCATACAATTAATTACTTTCTAAACAACTCAAAAGCGGTAGTTTTAGCATCAGACCAAAAACCCCAAGAACTCATTGGTTTTCCTGAAAGGTTGATTTCAAGAATTCTAAACGGATTAGTTACAGACATAGAAAAACCTGATCAGAAAATGTTTTCTGAAGTTTTAAATAAAAACAACAATGAGTATGGTGGAAACCTTATAACCAAGAAAGAGTTCGATCTATTAACCTCTTTAGAGTTTCAAAGCTTCAGGGAAATTAATGGTGTTGTGAACAACTTAATAATCAATAAACAAACAGGGACTGGAAACGCTAACTATGTTGCAGAGCTTGTTTCTATGTACTCTAACAACAAAGTCTTGGAGCTTACCCCAGAGTTTATTCTTGATTATTGCTCTGATCTATATCAAGTAGATAAAAGGCTAGTGTTGTCAAAAAATAGAAGTGAGCAGGTTAGTAATGCTAGACATCTTTTTATTTACTTGATGAGAAAACACACCGAGTACTCGTTAAATCAAATTGGTTTATACGTGGGTAATAGGTCTCACTCTACAGTTTTATCTTCAATTAAAAAAGTTGAAGACTCTCCTGGTTTGAAGAAAGAAATAAACATTTTCAACAATAAAGTTTCTTCTAAAGAAAATCTGTTAACAAGGGTCTAAAATGTTTAAAACTTACAACATAAATTTGTCATTGTTTAAGTCTTTAATGCGTTTATTAAACAATTTAAACAGTTTTATTGTTGTTATATATATAAAGGAATAATTTGAAATTTAAAACGAAAACAAAAGATTTAAAAGAAGTAGTTTTGTCTGTTTCTAGAGCTGTTGATGTTAAGCCGTCCACCCCCTCTCTTCAGGGTTTGTATATAAAAGTTGAAGACGGTTCATGTGAGGTTGTAGGTTCTGATTTGGATTTAGTCATTAAGGCGAAACTTAATGTTGACTCAATGGTTGATGGAGAGTGTTTGGTTAATGCAAGGATTTTGTCCGAAGTTGTGAGGAAAATGTCCTCAGGAGAAATTGTATTCTCTGATCTTGGTAATGAAGTAATGATTGAAGCTGACAAATCAGAATACAAACTGAGAAAACTAGATCACCTAACATACCCCAAAGCTTTATTAGAGAACTCTTTTGAACAAGAAAACAGCCAAAAACTTGCTCCTTTTGAACTTTTTACAGCACTTAGAAAAGTAGGCATAGCAGCATCTCCAGAAGGAGGAAAACCAATACTTACAGGTGTTTTCTTTGATAACGATGGAGAAAAAACAACACTTGTCTCGACAGACAGCTACAGGTTGGCAACAAACATAATATCCAACTTACCTATAGATGATGCAGGAATCGTTTCTTATAGGTCTTTAAACGAAACCATAAAACTTTTTGAAGACAGTGAACAAGACATTTATATAAACTCAACAGAAAGAGAACTTCATTTTTATAACGAAAAATACTACACGTCAGTTAGAAAACTTGAGGGAAGCTACCCCGAATACCAGGCTCTTTTTCCAAAAGAGAATGTTTTCTCAATAGAGGTTGATAAAAAAAAGATATTGGAATCCCTCGACAGATCAACTGTGGTTGCTGAAGGGTTTATACCTGTGACATTAAAAGTGGTTGACGAAAACAATCTCAACATATCTTCCACAAACAAAGATATTGGAGGTGGAGTAGAAGAAATAGATATAAACATTCTTGGACTTGAAGTAGGGGACGTGACAGATTTTCAAATTTCCTTCAACCCGAATTATTTAATCCAAGGTATAGAGGTGTTAGATGGAAACAAAGCTTATTTACGATTTTCTGGGAATGACAAACCAGCTGTTATTCAGGGTGAAGAAGAAACATATCAATATTTACTTATGCCTGTTAGAACTAACGAATAGTGCTGTATAAAGAACCAGAAAAAATTAATCCAAACAATAATTCTTTAGGTATAAATTTTAAAAACTCTAAAAAAATAGAAAACTATATTACCAACAGTCACTACAAGTGGGTCGACGATGTTGTGACAGGACCAGTTTTAGGAGACACGCTGGTGGTTTATGTTGACAACTCCAGAGTAAAAAAAATCGTGCAATTAGACGAACAAAACTTAATCATAAACATTGAGAAAAATACCAAAATAAGCCTTAAAAACATAGATATTCAAATATCTAATCTTAAGCAATAATCTAGAAATCTAGTAAAATAGGAGTTCAGCAGGGGCTGTAACAAATAAATAGAAGCGTATCTTGGAGATAATTCGTGTCTAAAAAAGATTCAAATAGTTATGATTCAAAAGATATAAAAATTCTTGAGGGTCTAGAAGCAGTAAGAAAAAGACCAGCAATGTATATTGGTTCAACCGGACCAAACGGTTTACACCACCTTATCTGGGAAGTACTAGACAACTCTGTTGACGAAGCCATGGCTGGAAGGTGTTCAACAATTAAAGTCGCTTTGGAGAAAAACGGATCTGTTACAGTGGAAGACGATGGAAGCGGAATACCAGTAAAACCTCATCCGAAAACAAAAGTTTCAGCACTTACTACAGTTTTAACCACACTTCATGCTGGTGGAAAGTTTGAATCCGGAGCATACACAGTTAGCGGTGGCTTACACGGAGTTGGAATTTCAGTGGTTAATGCTCTATCAACCTTTGTAAAAGTCGAGGTACAAAGAGATGGGTATTTTTGGAATCAAGATTTTGATTTAGGTAAACCAAAATCGAAAATTAAAAGAGGAAAGGTTTCAAAAAAAACCGGAACAAAAGTCAACTTTTTAGCTGACCCTGAAATATTTGATGAAACACAAACTTACGACTATAACATTGTTTCCGAGAGACTGAGACAAACAGCTTTTCTAAATAAAGGCTTAAAAATAACCCTTGTTGACAACAGGGTAAAACCAGCAACAAAGGAACAGTTTCACTTTAAGGGTGGATTGGTTGATTTTGTTGAGTATCTAAACGAGGGATTCGAACCACTACACGATAAAATCATATCTTTTTCAGATCAAACAAAAGACTCAGAGATAGAAGTTGCTCTACAGTGGAAAAACGAAGACGATGTTACAGTAAAAAGTTTTGCAAACAATATCCACACACTTGAAGGCGGTACTCACGAAGAGGGACTTAGAACTGCAGTAACAAAAGCTATTAATGATTTCGCAAAAAAAAGAAACCTACACTCAGATATTTCACTAACTGGAGATGATATTAGAGAAGGTATGACAGGAGTAGTTTCTGTCAGAGTTAAAGAGCCACAATTTGAGGGTCAAACAAAGACAAAACTTGGAAACACTGAGATGAAATCCAAAGTTCAGGTATTAATAAACGAAGAGTTTCCAAAGTGGCTTTCAAAAAACACAAAAGAAGGTAGAGCCATTGTAGAGAGATGTGCGGTGGCTGCTAAAGCTCGCATGAGTGCAAAAAAAGCAAGAGAACTAACCAAAAGAAAAAGCATTTTAGAGACTTCCGGGTTGCCTGGAAAACTTGCAGACTGTTCATCAACAGATCCAACCGAAAGTGAACTTTTTATTGTTGAGGGAGACTCTGCTGCTGGTCCTGCAAAGCAAGCTAGAGACTCTAGGGTACAGGCCATACTCCCAATTAGAGGAAAAATTATTAATGTTCAAAAAGTTACTGAGAACAGAGCACTTCAAAATGAAGAAATTAGTGCGTTAATAAAAGCAATTGGTACTGGAATAAAGGCACAATTTAATGAAGAAGAGTCAAGGTATGACAAGATTATATTTTTAACAGACGCCGATGTAGACGGAGCCCACATTAGAACACTTTTATTAACCTTTTTCTTTAAATTTATGCCAGGTCTCATTACAAGTGGAAAAGTATGGATTTCAGAGCCACCACTTTACAGGTTAAAAGCTGCTTCTGGAATCACCTACCTAAAAGACGATGAAGCACTAAATGCATTTAAAAAAGAAAACAAGAACAAAAAATTTGATATAAGCAGATTCAAAGGTCTGGGTGAAATGAATGCCGGAGAGTTGTGGGATACTGCAATGAACCCAGAAACAAGAACACTTATTAAAGTAACTCTTGCTGATGCAAAAGGTGCAATGGCAAAAGCCTCAGACATGTTTGAGGTTCTTATGGGCAACGATGTTTCAAAGAGAAAACTGTTTATTGAAAAGAATGCAAAAGACGTAAGGTTCTTGGACGTATAATGCCTGCTAAAAAACCACCAGCAAAAAAAACCGCAGCTAAAAAACCAGCTGCTAAAAAAGCTCCTGCAAAAAAAACCGCAGCTAAAAAACCAGCTACTAAAAAACCACCAGCAAAGAAGACAGCAACTGTAACCAAAGAGACTAAACCAAAAGAAGCAATTACAAGCAACGGTACAATTGCAGTTGAGGATGAAATTTCAAAATCATTCTTAGATTATGCGATGTCCGTTATTGTTTCAAGAGCATTGCCAGATGTTAAAGATGGCTTGAAACCTGTTCAAAGAAGAATTCTATATTCAATGTATGAAACAGGAATTAGACCCACAGGTCCTTTTAGAAAATGTTCAAAGGTTGTTGGTGATGTAATGGGTAATTATCACCCCCATGGCAACGAAGCAATTTATGGAACCTTAGTTAGACTCGGTCAACATTTCAGCACAAGATATCCGTTAATCGAACCTCAAGGAAATTTTGGTACCCCAGACGACCCTCCAGCAGCGATGAGGTACACAGAGTCTCGAATGTCCTCTCTCTCATCCCAACTTCTAGACGGAATAGATGAAGATACTGTAAATTTTGAACCAAACTATTCGGGAGAAACTTCAGAACCAAAAGTTCTTCCAGCTAGGTTTCCAAACCTCTTAGTTAATGGTGCAGAGGGTATTGCCGTTGCAATGGCTACCAACATGCCACCATATAATTTACGTGAAGTAACAGAGGCTGTTAAGTTTGCAATTGCGAATAAGGACGCAAAGCCAAGAGATTTTTTGAAAATAATTAAAGGACCCGATTTTCCTACAGGAGGTTTGGTCGTCGACACTCCAACTATCAAAGATGCAATTTTGAAAGGAAGGGGTTCTATTAAAATTAGAGCAGTTGCAGATGTAGAAGAACTCGGAAGAGGTAGGTCTGCGATTGTTGTAAAAGAACTTCCTTACCAAGCCTCTACAGACCGCATTATGGAAAAAATTGCCACACTTGTACAAGATAAAAAACTGCAGGGAATATCTGATCTGAGAAACGAAAGTAGCGATAGAAACGGTACAAGGTTGGTTGTTGAGCTTAAAAGAGATGCTGTTCCACAGGTTGTTCTAAATCAGCTTTTCAAACAAACACAACTACAAGACACATTCTCTGTTAACTCTGTTGCTCTTGTGGATGGTGTTCCTAAGGTTCTCTCTGTTCCTGAGTTGATAAACTACTACATCGATCATCAAATTGATGTAATACAAAGAAGAACAAAATACAGACTAGACAAAGCTGAAAACAGGCTCCATATTGTCGAAGGTCTTCTATTAGCGCTCAACAAAATTGATCAAATTATTAAAGTCATCAAAGCATCTAAAGATGTTGATACAGCGAGAAAGTCCTTGATGACAAAGTTTAAATTATCAGAAGTTCAGGCTTCGCACATTTTGGATATGCCCCTCAGAAGACTTACAGCATTGGAAATGGAAAAACTTGAAGAAGAAAAGAAAGAGTTAAAGGAAACAATTAAAGAATTAGCAGCGATTTTGAAAAGTAGAGCTAAGCAAAACACAATATTAATCGAAGAACTAGAAGCCATTACTGACAAATTCGGCGATGAGAGAAGATCAAGAATTGTTCCGGATGTAGGAGAGGTTTCCATAGAAGACCTTATAGAAGATGAAGAAATTATTGTGTCTGTTTCATCAAATGGATATGTTAAATCTGTCCCTTCCACCTCTTATAAGAAACAAGGCAGAGGCGGAAAAGGAGTAAAGGCTGCTTCGTCAGATGAAGACGTAATAGAACACCTTCTTTCTACTTCAGTACACTCTTACCTACTATTTTTTACTGATCAAGGAAAAGTCTATAGAGCTAAAGCTCATGAGATTCCAAAAACCAACAGAACTGCAAGAGGCTCTCTAATTCAAAATGTATTGTCAATGAGTCAAGATGAAAAAGTTCAGGCAATTATAGACACCAGAGATTATGAGACAGAAAAATTCTTATTAATCATGACAGAAAAGGGCACTGTCAAAAAATCTAAATTTAAAGATTTCGACTCTAACTACAAATCTTTACAAGCTATAAAACTTAAAGATGATGACAAAGTTGTCTCTGTTAAAACAACTTCAGGTAAAGAAGATGTGATACTTGTTTCTCAAAAAGGCCAAGCCATAAGGTTTGACGAAACAAATCTTAAAGCTCAAGGTAGATCAGCAATGGGAGTTAGAGGAATCAAACTTCGAGAAGGAGACAAGGTTGTAGGAGCTGCTACTTCTAGGGACGAAACACTTTTATTTATTACCGCAAAAGGATACGGAAAACGTACTAAATTAGATGAATTTAGAAGAGCCGGAAGAGGTGGCATGGGAGTAAAAGCTTTAAAAGTTACAGAAACTAAAGGAAATTTAGTAGGTGCAAGGTCTGTAGATGAAGATACAGAGGTTATGCTTATGAGTACAGGTGGAACTGCAATAAGATGTGCAGTGAAGCAAATTAAACAAATGAGTAGAGCAGCACAAGGAGTTAGGGTTATGAAGCTTTCTTCTGAGGAAGAAGTATCAGCTTTCATACCAATTAAAAGTTAATTATGGTTCGTGTAAATAGAGTTAGAAGAATAATTCGAAAGATTGATCCGTGGACAGTTTTAAAAGTCACTCTTGTACTTAACTTTGTCGTCGCTTTAACAGTTGTTCTTGGCTTCTCAATTATGTGGGTGTTGTTAGTAAATGCTGGAGTTCCACAAGGACTAGAAGATATTGCAAGACGACTTGCACTATTAGATCAAGACGCTTCTCTGGTCGGAAATATAGAGCCACTATTTACTGGTTTAGTTTCCCTCGCAGCTGTTTATATGTTGACTCAGACCGCAATCGCTACAGTGGGTGCGTTCTTTTACAATTTAGTGTCAGATTTAGTCGGAGGTATTGAAGTTGTTGTACTCGAAGAGTCACACTTAGATGCTCCAGAAAAACCACAGAAAGTTAAGAATGCTTCAAGCAATGAATCAAAAGAAACAGTTATGATGTCATTTGTAAATTCTATAAAAAAAGCAAGAGCAGAAAAAACAGCACAACAGACACCATCTACATCAGACCTTCCAAGGCCAGATGTGCCTAGGGATATTGAAGAACCAACATTGATGGATGTATTAAAAAACGCAGAAAACGAAGAAGACGACTCTATTTAACCTGCTATTATCTTAAAAGAATAATGAAGCGAAGTTAGTGTAAACCTAACACTGTCCCGCAACTGTGATTCGAAAGATAAGTCAGGTCGCCTTCAGTATTTGTAAAACAACAATCCTCGAGAGAAGGAATGAAGTTTCTAAAATTTCTTACATTTTCTCAAGGTAAGAAAGGAATTTATGAAATTTAAACTAGTTTTTCTTGCCTTGTTATTTTCGATGTGCTCGAATGTAACACAAGAAGCATCCAAAGAAATCAGAGTGGTGTCTTTGTCTACGACTCACACAGAGATAATACAATCCCTGGAAGCAGAAGAGACATTAATTGCTGTCGATTCTTTTTCAGAAGTTGATTTTCCGGTTGAAGTAATAGACGCGTACACAGTAACAGCCGAAGAACTTGCACCACTAAATCCAGATGTGGTGATTTTAGCCTTTGACTTCAATGGGATTGTGGAAGGATTAGAAAATCAGGAAATAAACTATGTGTTATTACCTCCTGCAAAAAACTTTGAAGATGTTTACTCACAAATTGAAACAATAGGATCACTCGTTAACAAAGAGAGTGAAGCATTTTCAACTACAAGAGACATGAAAGTTGAGATAAACAGAATTTTAGACAATGCAAATTATGGAAACACTTCTGTGTACCACGAAATAGGCTATTCTTACGGAATTTACAGTGTTAATTCAGATTCTCTAATTGGCCAGATTTATAATTCTTTGGGTGTTGTAAACATTGCAAATAACACTGAAGACCCTTTTGGAAGTGGTTATCCAGCACTAACAGAAGAACAAGTCATTGAGTCTAACCCAGAGTATATAGTTATTGGTCACTCTGATTATTTGAATAAAGACCTATCAACACGCGTGGGCTGGGAAGACATAAATGCAATTGAGAACTCTAATGTTTATTTTCTTGATGAAAACTTAGCTAATAACTGGGGAACCACAACGGTGGAGCTAGTGGAGCAGATTGCTTTAACATTTGAAGAAAGTGCTCAAACCAACCCATATTCAGATTATTTACTATTAATATCATTATTGATTTTGGTAATGATTGTATTTTTCACAAATAGAATTAATACAAAAGAAAGGGTTTAATTAAAGATTATGAAGGGTTATTCAAACGACTTATATATTTTAGCTTTTGATCACAGAGGAACCTTAACCAAAGGGCTACTTGGTGTTGAAGGAAGAGAGCCAACTGATGAAGAAATTGCAAGAGTCTCTTCAATGAAAGACATAATCTTTGATGGATTTCTAGAAGCAAAAAACAACGGAATTTCTGGTGGAGATCCAGCAATATTAGTCGATGAAGCTTTTGGGTTACAAGTACAAGAAAAAGCAAAAGAAATGGGAATTAAATTTGCTGCTCCTGTGGAAAAGTCTGGACAAAAAGTGTTCGACTTTGAGTACGGGGACGACTTTGGTGAGAAAATAAAAGAGGTCAATGCAGACTTTGTAAAAATTTTAGTTCGTTGGAACCCAGATGACGATGCAGACACAAGACAAATTCAGGGCGAAAGAATTAAAAGATTATCTGATTGGCTTGATGAAAATGAAAGAAAATTTCTTTTGGAGTTTTTAGTTCCTGCATCAGAACAACAGTTAGAAAGTGTTGGCGGCGACCAGGCTCGATATGACTCAGAAATTAGACCAAAGCTTGCTGTTCAGGTAGTTGAGGAAATGAGAGAGCGAGGAGCTGACCCAGATATTTGGAAGATTGAAGGATTAGACACTACTGATGACTGTGAAAATGTTTCAAAAGTAATAAAAGATGGTGGCAGAGAAGACGTTATAGCAGTTGTTCTTGGTAGAGGCGCAAATGATGAAAAAGTTAATGAATGGTTAAGAGCAGGATCATCAGTTGACGGATATAAGGGCTTCGCAATTGGAAGATCTATCTTTTGGGATTCTCTTAAAGGATGGCATGCCGGTGAGAAATCACGTGAAGAGGCTGTTTCAGAAATAGCAAACTCTTACCTAAGTTTTATATCTGTATATCAAAACGGGAGTTAAAAAATGCCACAAGGCAAAGCAGTAATTGGACAATCCGGCGGTCCAACAGCTGTTATAAATAAATCACTAGTTGGGTTTATTAAAGAGGCTACAAAATCAGATTTCGACGAAATTCTTGGTGCAAGACACGGATTAGCGGGCATGCTCAGTGAAGATTTTGTTGATTTATCAAATTTATCTGAAGCCCAGCTTTATGGAATGGGTAAAACACCTGCTGCAGCACTTGGTTCAGTGAGAAAAAAACCTACAGACTCTGACATAGAACAGCTTGTATCAATATTTGAAAAACAAAATATTAGAAACTTCTTTTATATAG
>Ga0255760_10005862_pt1 | contig 10403 bp, 9 predicted proteins | sample 071ome_25_FD_179960 | JGI IMG/M metagenome (GOLD analysis project Ga0255760, IMG submission 179960) | Coastal salt marsh microbial communities from the Groves Creek Marsh, Skidaway Island, Georgia - 071410BT metaG (version 2) | ecosystem: Environmental > Aquatic > Marine > Intertidal zone > Salt... | reverse complement strand
AGCCTGATATGACCACGCTCTATAGTTCTTTGGGTGAAGCAGAAAAATCAAAAGTTTTGGACTCACTTAGAAATATGGGTGTCGAAGTAGAATTAGACCCTGTCACTGGAGATATTCTTGTTCCGACCGATGCGTATCATCAATCAAGAATATCTCTCGCAGCTCAGGGTTTGCCTGAGTTTTCTCAGAATTCAACAGATGCTATAGACAACTTGCCTTTAGGAGTTTCACGATCTGTAGAGGGACTAAAGCTACGACAAGTTCAGGAATTAGAACTCGCAAAGTCAATCGCGGAGATCAGTAGTGTTCAAGCAGCAAGGGTACATCTGGCAATCCCTGAAAAATCTGTGTTTGTGAGAGATCAGGCGGATCCCACTGCCTCGGTTTTTGTCAACCTTAAAAACGGCAGGAAACTAGATAAGACACAAGTTCTGGCAATAACCAACCTTGTGTCATCCTCAATACCGAATATGAATCCTAATAACGTATCTATTGTAGATCAGTTTGGAAATCTGCTATCAAATTCACCCGATGATCCGGATCAACAACTTGCTGACAGCCAGTTAGAGTATCGGATGAGATTGGAAAATATTTATAAGAATAGGATCACAAGCCTAGTTGCTCCAATTGTCGGAGCAGGTAATATTTCAGCGCAAGTAAACTTGGATATTGATTTTACGCGCCGCGAGATCTCTCAGGAGATTATTGATCCAAAAACATCAGCGCCTGTAAGTGAGCAAAGTTCTCTCAATATCACCGCCAAAAAAGATGCAATAGGTATTCCGGGCGCAATTTCCAATGAGCCACCGCAAGAGGCGACGGTAACGCAAGAACAAAATCAAGTTGGAACTGCAACCAATAGCGCCAGTGCCCAAGGCGAGTCTGAAAGATTTGAAACCAAGTCTTCCACAGAATTAAAGAATTACGAAAATAGTAAAACTTACGAGACCGTGAAAAATTCTTCTAATATTATTAAGCGGATTGATGCTGCTCTTTTGGTAAGAGATAAAAAGGTGATTAATCCGGACACAGAGGAGGTGACTTATGAGCCTCTTTCGCCAGAAGTGTTGGAACAGATACAAAATCTTGTTAAAAGTGCTATTGGTATTCAAGATAACAGAGGAGATACTCTCATGATCACCTCACAGCCGTTTGTGGAAGATTTTGAGGGCTTTGAAATCAAATGGTATGAGACACCATGGTTTCGTTCGACCGTCGAAAATTCTCTTCTTGTTTTGCTGATTGGTATCGTCGCGCTTGGTGTTGTACGCCCGATGCTGAATAAAATTTTGGTTCCCACAGCAAGTACAAACTCTGTAATGGAGCTTTATGCTGAAGCCGAGAGCATGGCTGAACTTGCAACGAAACGAGCTGCGGAAACTGAGGCTGTAGAAGTTGATGAAGGTGAAAGTTTGGATGCAATTAAGGCCAAACTGAAGCCGCAAAAACGCGCGGGAATTTCTGCAGATATGTTGGATACGGCAAATACATACGACGATAAAGTTGCTCTGGTCAGGATCATTGTTAACGATGAGCCAGGTCGCGTTGCAAACGTGTTTAAAGGGTTGATGAGAGAAGATCTCGAATTCATGTAAGGATTTAGTCATGGCTGAAGATGCAGAATTAACAGAAAATTTGACCGGCACTGAGCGCGCTGCAATCTTAATGATGCTGCTTGGAGAAGACGAAGCCGCTGCAGTGCTTCAGAACTTGACGCCACGAGAAGTTCAACACTTGGGCACGGCGATGTACTCAGTGACCGGAGTGGACCAAACAACCGTTAATGCAGTGTTAGATGAATTTTTGGAAACCATTAAGAAGCAAACAGGTCTAGGTCTTGGTGCAGGTAAATATATCGAAAACGTTCTAACGAAAGCCTTGGGAGACGATAAGGCACAGTCTGTCTTAGGTCGGATTACACCTGCGAGTTCAGAGTCACAGATTGATATTCTGGATTGGATGGACGCCCGCTCAATTTCAGAGTTAATTATTGATGAACATCCACAAATTAAAGCACTTATTATCTCGTACCTAGACTTTGGTTTAGGAGCGGACGTACTGACATTGCTTCCAGATGATATTCAGGCGGATATTGTGAGAAGGATTGCAACTTTAGAAACTGTTGAGCCGGGTGCGATAAAAGAACTTGAGCGAGTCATGAAGGCTAAATTTGCGGCCAATACGTCTTTGAGAGCTTCACAAATTGGGGGAGTCAAAGCTGCTGCAAAAATAATGAACTTCACTAAAACAGACATGGAGCAACGGATCCTCAATGCAATCAAGAAAGAGGATCGAGATCTCATGGTCGAGATCCAAGATAACATGTTTGTATTTGAGAATTTGGGTGGTTCTGACGACCGATCATTGCAAACTTTGCTCAGATCTGTTGATCAAGATGTTCTGGTCATCGCTATGAAGGGAGCGGAACAAGCCTTGCAGGATAAATTGTTGGGATGCATGTCGACGCGCGCAGCAGCAAATATTCGCGACGAGATGGAGGCTTTGGGTCCGGTACGTCTAACTGAGGTACAAGAAGCGCAGAAACAGATTATTAACGTCGCACGTAAACTTTCTGATGATGGCACAATTGTACTCGCAGGACGCGGTGGTGAGGAAATGGTATAATGTCCCTTTCACAGCCTAGCGATGAACCAAAACAAGCATCCAAGTACTCTGGCGAAATAAAAGATTTATTATTAGCCGCTCAAAATCAGTTCTTTGACGACGATGAAGAAGTTGTTCGCGAGAAAGACGATTTTGAAAAATTAGACAGCTTTTTTGAACTTGTTCAAAAGGGGAGTGATATCAGCTCAGATGATCCGAGTGAAATTGAAGCTGAGCAAGAAACCCTTGCCTTAGAGCAATCTTTAGAAAATTTGAGTGAGGGATCAGGAGATATTGATCAGGATCAGGAAGTCGCAGAGCCAAGTCGTGATGCTGAGAATGAAGTATTGGCTGATAGCGTAATAACTGGCCCTGAGGCGGATAGTCTCCAGGCAGAAACACTTGATGAAAATACCATATCAGAGGATTTGCAGGCTAACGCTGAAATTGGCATCGCTGAAGAACCCTTTATTGCGGATCCTCCCGTAATATCGGATAATTTTACAGCAGATGAGACACAAAATGTATCAGATGGCAGTGCTGCAGATGATCAACTTTTAGCAGAATATGAAAGAGGCTATGCAAACGCTGTAAGCGAACTTGAACAGTCTATCATAGATGAGAAACATCAACTGCAGAATTTAAGGTCCGTACTTTTTGACGTTCAAAACCAATTCTCGAAGGACTTAACGCAGCTCATGCGAGAAAAAATTCAACACCTCGCAATTGAATTTATTGGTGAAAAAATCGACGCTGATCCTCAAAAATTGTTGGAAAAGATAGATAATGCGGTTGATAAACTTTCTAAACACGTGGGCAATTTGACTGTAGAGCTAAATGAACTTGATGCGCTGGCAATAAGTGGAGGTCAAGAAAAAGAGGCTACAAATAATATAAAGTTTGTATCTAACGAAAACTTATCGCGCGGAGAGTTTAAACTTTCGGATGGTTTAACGTCGTATTCTAAAACTTATGTTTAGGGGCCAGAATGACTGATATGCTATCCGCCCGTCCTCCAACTGTTCACCCAACCAATCTTTTGAATTCTGCACTAGAGATGTGCAAAAACTCAGATCTTTCAAAAGATATTTTTCAAGCTTCTGTAATAAGTTTTGATGGTTCTATTATTTCAACAAGTGGGATGCCCTGCGTAGTGGGCTCATTGTGCAAGATAGAAAATTCTTTTGGTCGCAGTTCCACTGGTGAGGTTGTCCGGATACATAAAAATTCACTTGAAATTATTCCGCACGACGTGAAGTTTCCAGTACAAATTGGAGATACGGTACAGTTATTACAATCTCACCAAATGGTTGATGTCGGAGACGCTCTTTTGGGTCGCGTGATCGATGGTTTAGGCAATCCTCTGGATGAGTTAGACAGACCAATTTGTGATGAAAAATATATGCTTGATGGAAGCTCTTTGAACCCATTTAAGCGTCGTCCTATAACTGAAATTCTCGATGTTGGTATTCGCAATATCAATGCACTTTTAACCATCGGATCGGGCCAACGTGTAGGTATAATCGCCGGATCCGGTGTGGGGAAGTCAGTCTTACTTTCTATGATCACCAGAAATACGACAGCTGATGTAATTGTGATTGCTTTAATTGGTGAACGTGGGCGGGAAGTTGCGTCCTTTACGAAAGAAATCTTAAGTTCCCAATCTCATGAGAAAGTGGTGATCGTTGCTGTTCCCGCGGATAGATCACCCTTGTTAAGGATTCAGGGGGCGAAAAGGGCTACCGCGATTTGTGAATATTTTCGTGATCAGGGAAAAAATGTTTTACTAATAATGGACTCTCTCACGCGCGTTGCACATGCTCAACGTGAAGTGGGATTATCTTTAGGTGAGCAACCCACCTCTAGAGGCTACCCGCCTTCAGTAATTTCATTGCTACCAACTCTTGTTGAAAGAACAGGCACAAGCGCATCAACGAATGGGGCGATCACAGCGATTTACACCGTTTTAGCAGATGGAGATGACGTTATTTCAGATCCCGTCGTAGACTCTGCTCGCGCAATTTTAGACGGTCATATTGTTTTGAGCAGAGAATTGGCGCAGCAGGGGATATATCCTGCGATCGATGTCGTTCAATCTATTAGTAGGTTGATGACCGATATTGTTGATGATGAGCAAATTAAAAATTCAAAAAGACTGCGTCGATTGATATCAAAATATCAGGAGAATAGAGATTTAGTCTTAATGGGCGGGTATGTCCAAGGACAAGACCAAGATTTGGATACTGCACTTGGACTTTGGACAGATATTCTAACATTTCTCCAGCAAGAACAGAGTGAAGGCAATAGTTATGAAAGTGCTTGTACGTCACTCAGTCAACTTGTGGGTCACTTAGCATGAGTAAGTTGAAAATACTTAAATTACTCCGAAAAAAAGAGATTATCTCCCGGCAATCTGCCTCCGACGTGGTTGTAAAATTAGACGCTGAACTAGAAAAGTGTAAGCGAGTTACCAGAGATATTGATGAAATTGCGCATCAAAAAACAACATCGCTAGAGAAATCTAATTGCTATTCTTTTCAAAGTGAGAGGCAGTTATTGCTTAAGCTCATGGAACAAAAAGAAATTCTTGTGAATCGACAAGAATTTTTAACTGATGAGAAACAATCAGCAACCTGGCAATTATCTAAAATTCAGAAGAAAATAGAATACTTAGAAAATGTCAGTAAAAAGACCGAGATAAAAGCTCGAACCAAGAAGTTAGATGCTTGGGAGGAACACCAGCTGAAAACCAAGAAGCGATAGTTGGCATATTAATTGCTCCATGAATTTGATTGATGATGTCAGGATATGCCTATGTGCAGCGCTATTACTAACCATACTGGATTGCAAACTACTGGTTTGAAGGGGGGCGAAAAAAGCTCCGTACAAGGCGATCAAGGAGACGTCTTTAGCAATTTATTCAAACTTTTAAATTTCACTGACACGGATCAAGTCGGGGAAGCAACTTTGGTATCATTGGGGATACCGGAGACGTCTAAATCTGCGGACGGCGTTGATTTCACATCTATGACTACATCAGAAATAGAAAACCTATTAGGTTCATTGAATCAATTAAAGTCGCAATATTCGCCTGATTTATCTGAGTCACAACTCGCTGATATCCAAAACGAGATGACATCATTTGATCTCATTTCAGGGAAGCTTTATCAACTTGAAGCTGCTGCCCTAGAGACTGCGGATGCCTCGAGTGGTTCAAGCCTTGATGAAGAATTATTTGATGCACAAACAGCTTTATCAAAAGTTCTTGAAATTGTCGAAAGATTACGGAGCAACAAGCAGGCCTCATTCACTGTTGGAAATGTAGATAATGTGCACGCAGAAAGTCTGTTTTCTGAGGTGCTTGCAAGCAATCTAGACAATTCTGATTTGCATGCGATTTTCCGCCGTATTCCTGACCTTGACGAGAATAAGCCAAGCTCAGAATTCAAAATTAATCTTGAAAAGCTTACTGAAGCCAAGTCGTCTGATGATGACGTGACCCAGATATATAAGGTCTATTTAGGAGACCCAGAATCTGAAGAGGTGTCCTTACTTGCGATTGATATAATTAATGACGAAATGATTAATGTGTCGCAGACCACGCTTTCAGGTACTGAAGATCTAAACTTGGATCGGTCAAAAAAAATTATTGGTGATGTTCGATCAATTAGCCAATCAGACCCAATTTTGGTGAATCACAATGGAATAGGAGCGCTTATTGTTTCAATTGAGCACGCAACCTCTAAAACACATGCCCCGAAAGATATTAACCTTCTTTTTCAAAGAGCAGATGATCAAATTCAATCACCAATTTTACAAGCAAAAAACGTAGATACTGACGTAACAGTCGAAGATATTGATCACGTGGTTATAAATTTCAAAGGCGACCAGAACATCCAAATTATTCACTCTAACTTGGAAGTGGCTTCTGAAAGCTCGACTTCTGATTTGGATAATCAGAAGGCAGTTGTACGGGACTTGGCACTGTCAGTTGGAGAGAAATTTAAGGCATTGCTTGATCGTCGCGCAATAATTGAACAAGCGATTACTGGTCTGGATGACTTGCAAGGCAAAATATCGCGCGATGCAATTCGTCAGCAGTTGTCCCAACAGGTCGACAGCGTTCTTAAAACAATAAAAAGGAAAACGACAGAAGGACTGGCGTCAAAAAGTTCGAAGTCATCGTTATTTCTGACAACTGCTGATGTACTTTCTTTAAGAAGCTTGCAAAAAAGAAGCAACATAGCGGTGGATGTGATGAATAAGTCGCTTGATCTGAAGATGACAGTTTTCGATCACATAAATCAAACGCATACACACAGCGATAAAGAGAACTCGCTAGGCCAAATTAACATAGATACCACATTGAGCCGTGATGTTATTTTGTCTGAGGCTTTAACCTCTAATATTAAAACGACCTCAATGAAAAGTCAGGCACAGCAGATACAGCAAGCCATGCAACCTACGACCACTTTCGGTAATCAGCTTAATCTTCTTGATGCACAGTTTACTTCTAGATTAGCAGCATATGCGGTTGAACAAGCTTTAAATAATGCTGATGCTGTTGAACTGCATCTAGAACCAAAATCTTTTGGTAAATTGCAGGTTAACGCCACATTGGAAACAAATGGTTTGGACGTTAAATTGGTCGCGGAAAACTCAGCAACAATGGCGATTTTGCGCGGATCTGAAGCTCTCTTAGGAAATATTGCTGAACAGCACGGATTGAAGCTCTCCACTTACACCGTGGACATGTCTAGTGGGAACAACCAGAATAACAACGATCAGGGCCAAGAAAATCAACGGCCACAAGATCAAAATGCTGGAAACGTAAATGATGACTCGACTGGTGGGATCGAACAACTGGTCGACAATGAAAATAATCTACTGAATTTGATTGCATAGGGTGAGCTATGGCTGAAGAAGAAGAACAGAAGCGCAAGTTTAATTTTAAGAAAATCGCTCTCTTTGGGCTTGGACCAATTGTGTTGGTGGGTGTCGGTGTTGGTGTCGGTGCGTTTTTATTCATGCCGACTCAAACGCCTGTTGAACAGGTAGAAGAGTTGATTACAAAGAAACTTGAACAGGCGGGGCAATTACCTAGTGCTGAGGGAGAAGGGGAGTTAGACGCTGAGCCACAGAAAGTCGCAAAAGAAACGCCTGCAACTCAAACCTTCGTAACAAGCTACTATACATTCCCAGACGATTTTACAACGAACTTGAAGGGATCCAAAGCATTTCTGAAGATAAGCGTCGGTGTATCAACTCAATATGATGCAACAGTTGTCGAAAATGTTGAAATGCATCAATTGGCGTTGAGATCGGAAGTGTTAGGCGTTGTAAGTGAACACACCGTAGAGGATGTTGACGGAAAAGAAGGACGTGACAAACTGGCGGAAAACATTAGGCTTGCCTTGAATGAAAAACTTGAAGAACTTGAGGGTTTTGGTGGAGTAGAGGGCGTGTTCTTTACGTCATTCGTGCTTCAATAATAAGGTTGCGTTTATGGTAGGCTCTAGGAAATTATCAAATGAGGAAGTCGAAGCACTTCTTGGCGGTTTGGAGGCGGATAAAAAGAAACCAAGCGCGGCTACATTTGATCCGAATGAAGTACGAGAATTTAAGTTTGGCTCAGAGGATTTATCGCTTCTTGGCGATTACTACGCTTTACGTTTGATCAATGAAAAGATTGCTCGTTACGTTCGTTCTGTATTCTTACCAATGCTTCGTGTACTGCCACGTATTTCGTCGTTTCCACCAGAAGTGAAATCGTTTGATGAGTATACTGAGAGTTGTGATACCTTTGCGAGTGTTACAAACAGTCGTATCGAAGAACTGAGAGGAAATTGTTTGGTTGTGGTGCAAGCCCCTTTCATTTCACACCTTACTAACTCTTATTATGGTGGCTCCAAAGTCCAGTCGTTGTTTGAAAATCAAGGTGAATTTACTGCAACTGAAAACCGAATAATTGAAATAATTTCTGAAGGTATGCTGTCCTCGATGGCCTCAGCATGGAAGGATTTGGTGGAAACTAAATTTGATGTGCAATCACGAGAAGAAAATATCCAACTCATCTCATTTGTTGATGGCGATGATACCGTAATTGTTTGTTCTTTTATGGTACAAATGCCCCAACATGATCCTGTAAGTTTTGACATTGTTTATCCGTTACAGACACTAAAACCGATTTCATCGCAATTACGTTCACGTGTTCAAAATGAATATGCTGTGGATGATCGCACCTGGAAAGAGCGTTTGCAAAACGCGGTGCTTTCAATTCCGTTAACCCTTTCAGCAGAATTGGGACGGCCTAAAACGACACTTGGTAAGTTGTGGAAGTCAAAGGTGGGTGATACGTTCACGATGCCAATTCCAGAGAACGTTTTAATTAAAATTGCGGGTCAAAGTGTTTTCCGTGCCGACGTTGGTAAGGTCGGCCCGAATGCTGCAGTTTCAATGAAAAATCGGGTAAGAGATAATAGGAAAAAAGATGGCTGAAGAAGAAAATAATGTAGAGTCTGTTGAAGAAGTCGCAGAAAATCTCAAAGTCCTTGAAAACATTGATGTGATTTTAACAGTTGAAGTCGGTAGGACTGAAATTACCATTCGAGATCTGTTGAGATTGAACGAAGGTTCTGTCGTTGAGTTAGATAGGCTCGCGGGAGATCCGCTAGATATTCTCGTTAATAATACGAAAATTGCCAAAGGTGAGGTCGTGATGGTTGGCGAAAGATTTGGTGTGAGATTTGGCGAGATTGTTGACCCAGAAAAGCGCGTTGAAAGCATTTAAAGTTTTTTAGAAGTGGTTTTCAAAATATTGACCAAGTTTTGAATAACTAAATAAGTAACTGATAAATAACATTAATATTCTATTGGCATGACTTCTGCTAATGTACTGCAGGAGACATGTATGAATATTTCATTTGATAAGATAATCGTTGTACTTGGATTTCTTGCTGTTCTGGTTGCGGTTCAATTTATCGTAAAGCTTAGGACAGGAGACCGAAAAACGCAGGATAATACTCCGTCGAAGATCAAACTTCGTTCGCGCTTAAATTTATCGAATAATGAGCGCGCTGATTTATTGAGCGTAGATGGTAAGTCTCTTCTGATAATTTTTTCGAAGGGTGCTCAGCCCAATATTATTGATTTAACAGCTCCGTTTGAAGACCCAGAGAATGGGCTCGTCAAATGAAGCAATCTATTATTTTCATCATATTTTTGGTATTTGGATCGCTGAACTCAAATTTTGTCATGGGGCAAGATTTTAGTGCTTTGGGTATGCCTGCATTAACGGCGTCTGATAGCGCGGAAGGGGGCACAACTTACTCACTGTCCCTACAAATCCTGTTACTGATGACAGCGCTGACAGTGCTGCCGTCTCTTGTCCTGGGAATGACCGCCTTTACTCGGATTATTATTGTTTTGTCTATTCTCAGGCAGGCTCTGGGCACTCAACAAACACCTCCAAACCAAGTTTTGATTGCTGTAGCTCTTTTCTTGAGTTTTTTCATTATGGGACCAGTATTTGAGGCGTTGTACCGCGACGCGATTTCTCCATTTCTAGATGGAAATATTGAGATTGATCGAGCTCTCACCGATGGAATTGCCCTTCTCAAAGAATTTATGGTGGTAAATACACGCTCCGATACCTTAAATTTATTCGTTGATTTATCAAAGTCCGGCCCATTCGCAACTGAATCCGCGGTACCGTTAAATATTGTACTACCTGCTTTTATAACTTCTGAATTAAAAACTGCATTTGAAATTGGCTTCCTGATCTTTCTGCCATTTTTGGT
>Ga0255760_10005859_pt1 | contig 10405 bp, 11 predicted proteins | sample 071ome_25_FD_179960 | JGI IMG/M metagenome (GOLD analysis project Ga0255760, IMG submission 179960) | Coastal salt marsh microbial communities from the Groves Creek Marsh, Skidaway Island, Georgia - 071410BT metaG (version 2) | ecosystem: Environmental > Aquatic > Marine > Intertidal zone >... | reverse complement strand
CCAGCGGGCTTATGGCCGAGACCGTCGTTATCCGATTGTGAATGGCTTTTAAGTCTGCGCAATTCTCGCTATCCTCTAGCTATAGATTAACCATCCATCAGGGAATCGACGATGAAAAAAATTGAAGCGATCATTAAGCCCTTCAAATTAGATGATGTGCGTGAAGCGCTATCAGCAATTGGCATTACCGGCATGACCGTCACTGAAGTGAAAGGCTTTGGTCGTCAGAAGGGCCACACCGAGCTTTATCGTGGTGCTGAGTATGTTGTCGATTTTCTACCTAAGCTTCGCCTTGAGTTGGTTGTTTCTGACGGCTCGGTAGATGAGTGTATTGAAGCGATCACTGGTGCGGCTCGTACTGGCAAGATTGGCGACGGTAAGATCTTCGTCTCTTCAGTAGATCAAGTCATCCGTATCCGTACTGGCGAGACTGGCGACGAAGCGGTTTAAGTTTCTCGAGAATTAAAAAAGGGAGCATTGCGCTCCCTTTTTTATTGCCTGAAAGGTACTGATTAGTTTTCGTCGAGACCGATCAGTGTCCAGAAGTTCTCGACCAGATTCTCATCACGTAGCTTGAGTGGGTCATCTACGATAGCGCCTGAATCTTTGTTCATGGCCAGAACGCGCTCAGCATCTTTTGCGAGCTCTGGCATATCGAGTTTGGTGTAGGCCTGAGACATGATTTTCAGTGCATCAGAAACCGATGGGGTGCGCTGATAGTTCTCAATCACATAGTTCGCGCGATTCGCGGCCGCCACAAAGGCGCCACGCTTCATGTAGAACTTGGCCACGTGGATCTCATAACGTGCAAGGTTATTACGCAGGTACAACATACGTTTACGAGAATCTTCGGTGTATTCGCTGTCTGGGAATTTTTCCAGCACGGTGGCGAAGTCTTGGTATGACTGTAGTGCGCCACCTGGGTCACGCTGACTTGAGTCGCTGGGAATAAAGCGTGTCAGGAAATTAATCGAACGATTGAAGTTCGATAAACCTTTAAGGTAATGCGCATAAGCCTCAGCGGGGTGATTGGGGTGAAACTTGATGAAACGGTCAGCTGCAGCACGCGCTGAGTCATGCTCGCCGTTACGGTAGTAGGCATAAGCGATATCGAGCTGAGCTTGGTGCGCATATTTGCCGTAAGGGTAGCGAGATTCGAGTTTCTCGTAGTAATCGATCGCTTTGTCCCATGCGCCACCGGCCATGGCTGATTTGGCTTCGGTGAAGAGTTTTTGCTGACTCCAACCTTCGGTAGGGTCTTTTTGCTCGAAAAAAGAGCAGCCGTTCAAAAAGCTAACAAGAAGAAGTGTCCAGATGAGGCGCGACATAGGCGATAATCTCTTTATTACTACTGATGACAGTATAACGGATCACACCCCGAGCTGAGACAGTGACAGCAAAAGAACAGCAACAAACCGCAGAGATTTCGACCGATTTGGCAGGCAAGCGTCTAGACCAGGCATTGGCGGCGCTTTTCCCCGAATTTTCTCGCAGCCGTTTGACAGCATGGACCAAAGAAGGGCGAGTTTTACTCAATGGTGAAACAGTAAGACCTCGAGATGCGGTGAAGCTCGGTGATCAGGTTCAGTTAACAGCGGTGATTGAAGATCAGGTCGAGTGCCGACCTCAGCCAGTTGATTTTGAGGTCGTCTACGAGGATGAGCATCTTATCGTGGTAAATAAGCCCGCGGGCTTGGTGGTGCATCCTGCAGCCGGCAATCCTGATGGCACCTTGCAAAACGGTCTGCTCTACATGGATGAGAATCTGGCGAATATCCCACGTGCCGGTATCGTGCATCGCTTAGATAAAGAAACCACTGGTTTGATGGTCGTGGCGCGAAGTGAGCTTGCCCATAAGAAGCTAAGCGAGGCGTTAGCGAATCGCACCATGAAACGTGAATACCGTGCAGTGGTAAATGGAAAGTTTAATGTCGGTGGTACGATTGATTTACCGATTGGCCGTCATCCCACTCAGCGTATCAAGATGGCAGTTAACCCAATGGGTAAGCCAGCTATCACACACTACCGTGTGCTCGAAAAATTCCAAGCGCATACTTTGTTAAAAGTGAATCTTGAGACCGGGCGTACACATCAGATTCGTGTGCATATGGCGCATTTACGTCACTCACTCGTAGGTGATCCTGTGTATGGCTCACGGTTGCAGCTACCCAAAAATGCGGATGAGTATTTAAAAGAAGTGATGCGTGGCTTTAATCGCCAAGCACTTCATGCCAAACGATTGAGCTTTTTCCATCCTGAAAGCGGCAAGGAACTTAATTTTGAAGTGCCAATGCCAGATGACATGGCTGTGTTGATTGAAGCATTACGGGATCATCACTTTGGTGATGTTGATGACATGGAGTTTGGTGATGATTTCTATCAGGCCTTTGAGGTTGATGGTTTAGAGATCTGGGAAGAGGATGATTGAACCCATCCTTCCTGACTGGCCGGCTCCAAAAAATGTGCGAGCCTTTTCAACCACGCGACAAGGTGGTGTAAGTCAGGGTGCTTGGGCCGGTTTGAATGTGGCGACCCATGTTCAAGATGATTCTAAGCATGTGTTGGAGAATCGTCGTCGGTTATCCGAAGCCTTAGCGATTCCCAATGAGCCTTATTGGCTTGAGCAAGTACACGGTACTGAGGTCGTTCGACCTGAGTTAAATGTAACGCAGTGTGCTGATGCCGCTTTTACTCAGCAGTTAGATACGCCATGTGTGGTAATGACCGCGGATTGTTTGCCTGTTCTGTTTTGTGATGAGCAAGGTACTGCAGTTGCTGCAGCACATGCTGGATGGCGTGGCTTAGCGGCCGGTGTTTTAGAGCAAACGATCAGGTGTTTTGATGATCTCGGTCAGGTAATGGTGTGGATGGGGCCAGCGATTGGGCCAAATCATTTTGAAGTGGGTGATGAGGTGCGGGAGATTTTTGTGCAGCAGCATTCACAAGCCGAATCAGCCTTTGTTGAATCGCGCCCGGGTCATTGGGTGGCCGATATTTTTCAGTTAGCGCAACAGCGTCTGTCGGCAGCAGGTGTGCCACACATTTATGGCGGTGGTATCTGTACCTATGCTGATGCAGATCATTTCTATTCATTTCGACGCGAGTCGGTTACTGGCAGAATGGCCAGTCTAATTTGGTTGTCAGATGACAATAAGTGAGCGAGCAATGAAGACAACGTGGTTCATGTTAACAATGATTGGTAAAGATAAGCCCGGGATGGTCGCAGCGATTTCAGGTGCCTTAGCCGATCATGGTGTGACCTTGGGCGAGACTTCGATGTTGCGCTTGGGCGGCAACTTTACCGTGATGATGATGGTGTCGGGTGCAGCAGATGAGCAAGCACTACGTGAATCACTCGCGCCAATTTTAGAGTCGCAAGGCATGTGTTTACACGTTGATCCGATTGAAGGTGGGCTACATAAGCATGTCATTCCCAATGTGCATGTGACGGTGAGCGGCGCTGACCGTCCAGGTATCGTTTCACAAGTCACTGCTGTGTTAGCGGAGATGGGTATTAATATCCTTGATTTGGAATCTGATGTTGCCGGCACTGAAGATAAGCCCATTTACATCATGCAAATTACGGCTGTGTCTACGTTGGATATTGAAGCGATAGAAACGGCATTGAGCTCGGTTCGTGAGAGCGATGTGTCGGTAAGTGTATCGGCTATCGAGACGTATATCGGTTAATGCAAGATGGCACTTCTCGAGATACTTCAGCTTCCTGATGAGCGCTTAAAGCAGGTCTCTGAACCCGTTGAGGCCTTTGATGATGAGCTACTTGCTTTTATTGCCGATCTTGAAGAAACACGACAGAACGGCCCGGCTGCTGTGGGTATCGCTGCGCCACAAGTGGGTGTATTTAAGCGTGTTGTGATTATCGATTGTTCAACAACACGTAAGCCGGTGCCAAATCATGGCTACATGGTGCTGGTAAACCCTGAGATCACAAAATGGAATGGTTTTGAAAAAGGTCGAGAGGGGTGTTTATCAGTACCCGATTACACGGGTAATGTAATTCGAGCGACGAAAATCACGCTGACCGCAAAAGACCCGCATGGCGAGCCGCTTCAATTCGAGATGGAGGGCTACGAAGCACGTGCTGCGCAACATGAGATTGATCATCTCGACGGTATGTTATTCGTGGATCGTGTGGTGAGTCGTCGAACCGATTTGTTTAAACGTAAGGTTTACCAAGACGGCGGCAAGGAAAAGAAGTCCTGATTCATTGAGCTTGATGTAGCTCAATATTCCCGACCTTGAAAACGCGCTAAATACCCCCATATCTCTGTCAGTTAGAGAATTTTTGGAGATAAACCCATGCGTATGGATAAGCTTACAAGTAAGTTTCAGCTTGCGCTTGCAGACGCGCAGAGCTTGGCTTTGGGGCGTGATCATCAATTTATAGAACCAGTTCACTTAATGGTGGCTTTGCTCGATCAAGAGGGTGGCAGTGTGCGCCCATTGCTTGGTCAGGCAGATGTGAATGTGAATCAGCTGCGCTCGTCATTGAGCGAGGCTTTAGAGCGCCTAGCGTCTGTGCAAGGCAATGCGGGAGATGTGCACCTTTCTAATGATCTAGGTCGTTTGTTTAATCAAACCGATAAGTTGGCTCAAGAGCGAAAGGATCAATACATCAGCTCTGAGTTGTTTGTCTTAGCAGCGATGGAAGATAAAGGTGCGCTTGGTGATGCCTTGCGCAAGGCCGGCGGCAGCAAGACGGCGATTAATAAAGCCATTGATAATGTCCGTGGTGGCGCATCGATTGATGATCCGAATGCTGAGGAGCAACGCCAAGCACTAGATAAATACACTATCGATCTGACTGAGCGCGCAGAGCAGGGCAAGCTTGATCCAGTTATTGGTCGCGATGATGAGATTCGTCGCGCTGTACAGGTGTTGCAGCGTCGCACGAAAAACAACCCGGTGCTAATTGGTGAGCCCGGCGTTGGTAAGACCGCAATTGTTGAAGGTCTTGCGCAACGTATCGTGAATGGTGAAGTGCCAGAAGGTTTAAAGAGTAAACGACTGTTGTCACTCGACATGGGCGCTTTAATCGCTGGTGCGAAATTCCGTGGTGAATTCGAAGAGCGTTTAAAAGCGGTATTGAATGACTTATCTAAACAAGAAGGTCAGATTATTCTGTTTATCGACGAGATCCATACCATGGTCGGTGCCGGTAAAGGCGATGGCGCTATGGATGCGGGCAATATGCTCAAGCCAGCGTTAGCGCGAGGTGAATTGCATTGCGTTGGTGCTACCACCTTGGATGAATACCGTCAGTACATTGAGAAAGATGCAGCATTGGAGCGTCGTTTTCAAAAGGTGTTGGTCGAAGAGCCAACGGTAGAAGATACGATCGCGATTCTTCGTGGCTTAAAAGAGCGCTACGAAGTGCATCATGGTGTTGATATTACTGACCCTGCGATTGTTGCTGCGGCTGAGCTATCAACCCGTTACATCACTGATCGACAACTTCCTGATAAAGCCATCGATTTGATCGATGAAGCAGCGTCACATATCCGCATGGAGATCGACTCTATGCCGGAAGAGATGGATAAGCTTGATCGTCGTTTGATTCAGTTGAAAATCGAGCGTGAAGCGCTGAAGAAAGAATCAGATGAGGCTTCTAAGAAACGTCTAACGATGCTCGATGATGAAGTGTCGGGCCTTGAGCGAGAGTTTGCTGACCTTAAAGAGGTATGGGTGTCTGAAAAAGCAGCGATGCAAGGCAGTACACATATCAAAGAAGCATTGGAGCAAGCGCGTTTAGATTTTGAAACAGCGCGTCGTGCGAATGACTTACAACGTATGTCTGAGCTGCAATACGGCGTGATCCCAGAGCTAGAAGCCAAGGTCGCTGCGGCATCTACCGAGAAGCCAGCAGAAACAACCCTGTTGCGTAATAACGTTACTGAAGAAGAGATTGCAACCATTGTGTCTAAGTGGACTGGTATCCCGGTGTCTAAGATGCTTGAAGGTGAGCGTGAAAAGCTACTGCAAATGGAAGGCGAGCTCGGTAAGCGAGTCGTTGGTCAGCAAGAAGCCATTGGTGCGGTATCGAATGCGATCCGTCGTTCACGTGCAGGTCTTTCGGACCCGAATCGTCCGAACGGCTCATTCTTATTCTTAGGCCCTACCGGTGTAGGTAAGACTGAGCTATGTAAAGCGCTCGCGGAGTTCTTGTTTGATACCCAAGATGCGATGGTGCGTATCGACATGTCTGAGTTCATGGAGAAACACTCGGTATCGCGTTTGATTGGTGCGCCACCGGGCTATGTGGGTTATGACGAAGGCGGTTATCTGACCGAGGCAGTTCGTCGTCGTCCCTACAGTGTGATCTTGATGGACGAGGTGGAGAAAGCTCATCCTGATGTGTTTAACGTGTTGTTACAGGTCTTGGATGATGGCCGTTTGACCGATGGTCAGGGCCGTACCGTTGATTTCCGTAATACGGTAATCGTGATGACCTCTAACTTGGGATCTGATCTGATTCAGACGATGGCGGATGATGGTCAATACGATGAGATGAAAGAGGCGGTAATGGGTGTTGTAGGGCAACACTTCCGTCCTGAGTTTATCAATCGTATTGATGAAACCGTTGTGTTCCATCCATTAGGTCGAGAGCAGATTCGCTCAATCACCGAGATCCAGATGCAGTATTTGCATAAGCGTTTAGCTGAGCGTGATCTGAGTTTGGATGTTAGTGCGACAGCATTGGATCTGTTGGGTGAGGCAGGGTTTGATCCTGTGTATGGTGCGCGTCCATTGAAGCGTGCAATTCAGCATCAGATTGAAAACCCAATGGCTCAAGCGATCTTGGGGGGTGATTATCATCCTGGTGATGTGATCAAGATTGATGTGGCTGATGGTCAGCTGACCTTTACGCGGTAAAGGTGCCAAGAAGGCATAAAAAAGCGCCCGAAAGGGCGCTTTTTTGTGTCAGTAAGAAAACTTACTTAGCAGCCGGTGCTGCTGGAGCTGCAGGCGCGGCCTCTGGCTTAGCAGCTGGTGCAGGTGGACGCTGAACCGGTGGACGTACTACGCCTTGGCGAGCTTGAGGCACAGGACCCCAGCCGCGGAACATGCGGTTATCTTGCCATGGCATATCTTTGTTCCATGGTGCGTTGCCGCCTTTCCATTCATCGCTGCCCATTGGGCCCCAGTTCATTGGGTTGCCGTTGTTGCCACCCCAGCCCCAACCGTTGTTGTTGCCGTTGTTGCTCCAAGGCATGTTATTAGAGCCCCAGTTCCAACCATTGTTGTTACCGTTGTTGCTCCAAGGCATGTTGCCCCAACCATTATTGCCATAACCGTTGTTATTGCTCCAAGGCATATTGCCCCAGCGGCTGTTACCGTTACGGTTGTTCCAAGGCATATTGTTGCCATTAAAGCCCCAGCCATTGTTACCGTAGCCGTTGTCATTCCAAGGCATATTGTTGTTATTCCAGAAAGCACTGGCTTGGCTAGCCGCAAAGAAAGCTGCAGACAATGTTGTGACAGTCAGTAATTTTTTTAATTGTGTCATCGAGTAGGTTCTCCTAAAGGTTCCCAAGTGCCCCGATAATAGAGGAATCGGGGTGACTTTTCCTTAACTTATGTGCAGCTAAATGGATCCATGTTGTAGTATTAGCACATGGTCATATAGCCATAATTTCAGGATCTGCCGCCATGTTGGAATATGTATTTTTTGACGAACGTCCACGCGACCAATTCGTTACTTTTTTGCAGCTAAAGTCAGTAGAGCTGAAGCTTGAAGAGGATGAGGGTTTACTCAAGGTCTGGATCTCGGAAGATTTGGACGACGATCTGGATGAAGCGATCGAAGATTTTTACGACGACATGATGGCGCTCAATCAGCAGCTTTATGAAGATGAAAATAACGATGCTGAGGTTGGCTATAACGCGGCAGGTATCGTGTTGGAATTAAACACAGGTGACAATGTGTATGCTCAGGTTGATCCGGAGTTACTTGGCCGCATTATGACGGTAGTGACGCCTGATGAATTCAATACGGTAGTGAATGCCATTGTTGAGGCGGTTGAAAACCCTGATGCACGTACGCCATGCCAACGTATTCGCGAAGGCGATCAATAAGAAACGCTTAGGTAGCCTTGTTCTCCGATACTTTGCAGCGGTGTATCGAGTAATTTAGATAGATGATCAATTGTTAAGTATTCACTCGCTGTGCCAGCTTTCCAGGTGCCATCCCCTTTCAACAGCAGGGCATGAGTGGCGATAGCTTTTGCACGATTTAAATCATGCTCCACCCAAAGTGCTGCTTTGTTATTCATTCTTAAGTGATCAAGCAAGATGTCTTGAGTCGCTTTTTGTTGATGAAGGTCTAGATGATTTAGAGGTTCATCTAAAAGCATGATGTATGGGTTTTGTAACATTAACCGTGCAATTTCAGCACGACGTAATTCACCACCTGAAAGCGCACTTGTGATCTGCATGGCTTGGTTAGATAAGCTAAGGGAATGCAGTAATGCTTTTGCTTGATCGATATGTTGTTGATCATTCCAATAAGCGGTACATCGGGAAAAGCTACCAGAAAGAACGAGATCAATTGTCCGTGTGTTGAATTCGGTTAGGCTCTGTTGTGATAACAAGCCAATGTGATTTGCCCTCTCTTTGGGTGTGTAGTCACTAATGGCTTTATCTTTAATGGCAATGCCAGAATGTGTTCCTAATCCAACACAAGATTTGAGTAAGCTACTTTTGCCTGCACCGTTAGGCCCAAGCACCACCCATCGCTCATTGGGTTTTGCCGTAAGCGATAGATCTTTAATTAAGCACCGTTTTGGCGTGCTCAAGGTGAGGTTGCTAATAACTAAACTCATCCACGTGTCCTCGCGAGCAGCCAGATAAAGACAGGTACGCCAAGTAATGCAGTGAAGATGCCAACCGGTATCTGCATGGGGGTGATTAGAGTGCGCGCCAAAAGGTCAGCTAGGACCAATAAGCTTCCTCCTGCTAATACGCACAAAGGTAATAAGCTTCGATGATCACTAGCGCCTAGCAGGCGAATAAGATGCGGAATAATTAATCCGATAAATCCGATAGCGCCGGCAATGCTCACTGCACTTGCAGTAAGCAAAGAGGTAAGAAGGTAGAGCATCAATCGAAGGCGCTGGGTGTTGATGCCTAAGCTGTGCGCTTGTTCGTCACCATAGATGGCAACATTGAGTGGATTGGCAAGCAAAACAGCAATGAGTAATCCGATGGCTAAAATGAATAGTGACACTGTGGGTTGAAGTGCATCACTAAGATCACCCATTAGCCAAAACAACATGCCAGGAAGTTGCATTGGTGGAGCAATTGATAGAGTCAAACTGATGAGTGCGCCCCAGAATGCCGCAATCACAACGCCAGCTAAGAGCAGTGTTTGTTGTTCTGTTTGAAAGCGACTTAATCCAAAAACAATCATGATGCTGGTGAGAGCGCCTGCAAATGCGACAGGTGTAATCAGCCAGCCAGAGATTCCAAGTAGCATGCCAAATAAAGCAGCACTGGCAGCGCCCCCAGAGACACCTAAAACGTATGGGTCACCCAAGGGGTTTCTCAGTAGCACTTGCATTAATGCGCCTGCTAATGAGAGTAAGCCGCCAACGGCAAAAGCCGACAAGGTTCTAGGCAGTCGCACTTCATACAAGATGCGTGCATCTAAGCTGTTATCTGGATTGATAAGTAAACCAATAATTTGGCTGAATGCGATGTCTTGGCTACCAATTAAAAGCGATAGCAACAGGCTTGTGAGTGCAAGTGCAATAAAGCCCGGTAGCAAGCGATAGAAATGAGCTTTTGCCGGGTGATGCATGCTTATCGAAGGCTGATGACAGGCCAGCCTTTATCCTCAGCATGTGTACGTAAGGTATCGTCGGGATCAACCGCGACGGGGAATTCCACCGCTTCAAGCAAAGGTAGGTCATTAAGTGAGTCGCTGTAGAAGCTTGCTTTCTCAAGCTTTGCGCCATATACGCCCAACCATTCTTGGAGACGCTCAACTTTGCCTTCACGGAAACTCGGTGTACCAGCGACCTTGCCGGTGTAGCGACCGTTTTTGATCTCGGGTTCGGTGCCAATCAGGTACTCGATACCAAGATCCGCCACGATAGGGCGAGTAACGAAGGTATTGGTGGCGGTAATCACCATTGGACAATCACCTTTTTCACGATGAGATTCAACCAGATCGCGTGCCTTTTGCGTAATACGTGGCAGGATCTTGTTTTGGATGAAATCAGCACGCCAAGCTTCAAGTTGTTCCATTGAATGCTCGGAGAGTGGCTTTAGCGAGAAGGCGAGGAATTCGAAGATGTCCAACGTGCCCACTTTATATTGTTCGTAGAACTCGAGATTCTTTGCTTCGTAAACCGCGCGATCTACAACCCCGAGCTCACATAAA
>Ga0255760_10005848_pt1 | contig 10414 bp, 6 predicted proteins | sample 071ome_25_FD_179960 | JGI IMG/M metagenome (GOLD analysis project Ga0255760, IMG submission 179960) | Coastal salt marsh microbial communities from the Groves Creek Marsh, Skidaway Island, Georgia - 071410BT metaG (version 2) | ecosystem: Environmental > Aquatic > Marine > Intertidal zone > Salt... | reverse complement strand
ACGGCCCCACCATCGTGGAAGTGCCAGCCAGCGGTCAGTGGTCCGCCTCCTTCACCATCGGCGAAGTCATGGCTGAGCAGGACGGTGCTGCACCTTACGTGGACCTCGCGTACACGCTGTACGACGTCGACGGAGCCACCTTGGATTCGGGAGCCTTGACGATGAACGGGGGCTCCTACACCTACGAATCGAGTTCAAGCGAGGCCGCCCGGCTGGAGGTTCGACCGCAGAACGCCGACGTGCCATGGGTCGTCTCAAACCCCGCCGTTCACGTCGTCACGCTCGAGCGTGAGGGCAGCGGAGGCACTGGAGGCACCGGTGGAACCGGCGGAACAGGTGGTACGGGCGGCAACGGCACCGGTGGAAACGAAGGAGGGCTGTTGGACCTCGTCGTTTCGTCGTGCGCCTTGACGACGCTTTCAAGGGACGCCACGGAAGGGGCTCGCGTCGCAGCGCCAACATGCACCTTTGACAACCCCAACAGCCTCGACGTGACCATCGAGGTCCAGGCAAGCACCGAATCGGAAGGCGTCCTGCGCTTCGACCTTCAGCAGGTGCGCTCCACGAGCGTGTCGTGGGCGCTCTTCGTTACCTCCTCGCTTGCGGAGGTCGAGGACGGTACCCGCGATGTGATCGTCCCCTACACCATCACGTCCACAGAGAACGCCAGCCTCAGCATCGAGGGTGCGTTCACGCTTCAATGGCAGCCGCAAGCCGCCACGATCGGTGGTCCGAGCACCACGGGCGACGGCAGCCAGGGTTCGGGCTCAGGCATGATGCTCGCGGCCGGTCTCGGGGTCGGCTTGGTGGTGGCGGCACTCACGATGGTGCTCGTCCGCGGCCGGTCTGGACGGGACGACGGTGTGGATTTCACGGTCGACGACCTTGACGATGAATTCGACCGCGCCCCCGCCCCCTCCGGAGCGGACGCGTCGCTTGACCTCGACACGACGTCAAGCCTTGCCGACCTCCAATCCAGCGGGAAGGAACTCGCTGAGGTGCCGCCGGAGGCCTCAGAGCGACCGGGTTCCGAACTTGTCGCCGAGGCCGAAGGACGTGGCATCGACGACGACAGCGTGGCAGACGATGGGAGCGACGACGGCATCAGCGTTGATGAGTTTGGAACCGAGTGGTACGAGGACGAGGTCGGCGCGTGGTGGTACCGTGAGGCTGGTCAGGACGACTGGTCCGAGTACCATGGTTGAGTCGAGCGAGGATTCTTGAGCGACCCTGTGGACCCCAAGGCGAGGTCGAGGCATGGAATCACCGTTTGAGCCCTATGCCCTTGTCCTGAACAAGGGTGCAGACCCGCGTACAGGCGGGGTGGCCATCTGCGGCTTCTCCAACGCAGGCATGGTCGGCGTCATCGCCGCGTCGCACATCATCAAAGCCCTCGACCTGAGTCAACAGGGCACGGTCCTGAACGCCGACTTCCCAGCGGTGGCCTTGATTCAGGACGCGGTCCCCAAGCACCCGGTTCGGGTCTACCAAGGGGAAGAGGTCGGGGTGTTCACCGCCGAGATTCAGTTCGAACACGACATGGACGTCTCGCTGGCCACCACGGTGCTCGAGTGGTTTGACAAGGGGGGTTTCGAACGCCTCATCATCATCGACGGCTTGCTCCGGCCGGACAAGGACTTCGAGGGCGGTGACCTGTACGGTGTCGGCTCCTCAGAGGCCATGCGCGAGGCCTTGTCGGCCGCGGGCATCGATCCCATTCGGCAAGGCGTCGTGTCGGGCATCACGGGTTTTTTGCTTGGGGAAGGCGACAGGTTGGGGATGGACATCATCGCCTTGCTCGCTGAAGCGCACCCGATGTATCCCGACGCCCGTGCCGCAGCCATTGCCGTCGAGGCCGTTGCTGATTTGACAGGACTCGACCTTCCGCTCGGAGAACTGCTCGAAAACGCGCGCACCATCGAGGACAGCGTCCGGGAAATGATTGAGCGGGCCGCGGAAGTGCTCCCACCCCGGGCGTCCAACGACCGGCAATTGCAGGGCGGAGCCGATGTCGACCCATCGGTCATGTGAGGCGACGAACCGCGTCAAGCACCTGCACAAAGGGTGCATCGGTCACGAACATTGGATTCAGGTCCGGCGCCCGCGCGGCGTGGAATCCAACTCCGTTGAGCGCAGCAAGCAACTTCGACATTTTTGGCGCGCCGCCTGTGCCGGCCCACCGAGGCAGGTCGTCGAGGCGAAGCAGCCACACGTCGCTGGCCGGGCGCGCCATGAGGGAGGCTGCCTCGGTGATGTGACGGACCGTGCGTTCACCTTCGCGAGCCGCGTGCTCGATGTCGTCGTCGTCCCACACCAAGCCAGCAGAGCGCCACGCATCGAGCGCGGTCGTCGTCGGTGCGCAGATCGCCCGTTCCCGTTCCACCGTCATGCGAGAAGCGATGGCTTCGTCCCACAGCGGCCCTGTCCAGAGCGGGCCGCTTGCACGCTGCACCTGGGAGGCGTCAGGATGACGCACAATCCGGTACGGGACGTCCGATTCCCGAACCCGCCATCCGATGCTGTCGAGCACGTCGGAGGCCCCGTTTTTCGAGGTCCGAACAAGGACCGACACCCGCACATGGTGGCCATCGAACAGGGCCATCAGCGGAGTGATGGAACGGTCGACGCGGGCCGCGGCCAACGCGATGGTGCCTAGCAGGGCACGGACGGCATCGTCGTGCGCGTAGCCGTCCACCGGTCCCTGAAAGCCATACCTTCGTCGGGCGCTTGAAGCGCTGGATCCGGTGAGTGCGGCGGTGTCGGTCGCGGTCACCTCAAGGACGCCGCGACGGGCCATGCCCTGGAGGGCTGCGTCAAGGAAGGGCACGGGTGAACCGAACGGGTCGAGGTCGATCCACTGCCATCCTCCATGCAGCAAGGCGATTCGGGCATCTTCTCGCGTGAAGCGAAGGCCTTCGACTTCAAACCCACCTTCAGGCAGCGGACGTTCATGGCCGCGATCGGGTCGTGGACGACCGGTTGGATGCGCCTCAAGGCTTGATTTCGCCCATGCCAGCGCTCCTTCGTCGAGGTCGTTTCCCGTCACGTGAAGGCGATGAACGTGCGCTTCGGGGACTTCTTGACGCCACCTTCGGATGCGCACGCCTGTGGAACAGAGCGCGTCCAAACAGCGAATCGGCGCCCCCTCTGGCACGAGCCAACCGTGCTCCAGCGCGTCCGAAAGCAGCAGCACGGAGCGCGTTCGGGCCGGTGCCATGGCTGGATTCAGGAAGCCCGGACCCGTCCGCCGTGCAGGACCACGGGGGCGGCGCTCGGGCCGCGGTTGCTCAGGTGTTAGGTGAACGGGCGTGGCTCCTTCGAGCCACATGTGGCCCGGCCAACCCGTCATGGCCGTCCGAAGCGGCCGTCCTTCAAGGTCCATCCGCCCTCAGCGAACCTTGGCGATCTCGCGCTGAACGCGGGTCCATGGCCCGCCGTTGACGACGGTGTAGCCACGCTCTGCGAATTTGGCAGCGGCCTTGCCGCTGCGCATGCCGCTGGCGCAGCAGGTCACGATCGGTCCGTCGGCAGGTTTCCGCTGACGCATGAAGGACCCGAGTTGGTTCAATGGCACGTTCTTGGCTCCCTTGACGTGACCGGATTTGAATTCCGACTTCGAACGCACGTCCACAACGAGCGCGCCTTGTGCAAGGAGATCGGCGGTGGTCGGTCCACGGGGGGTGCGTCGAAAGAGGTCCATGAGACCCATGGCCGGCCGCGGCCCTGCACCGCTCTTGAACCAACCGGGTGCCGGTGCCGGCTCCTTCGGCTCAGTAGTGGGAGAAGCGCACGCCGCTCGGAACGTGCGTCACGTGGTGCCCCTCGTCGTGGACCACGCCAACGATGGCCGTTCCGGTCAGCCGAGCCTCAAGCCATGAACGGATGGCCTGTGCGTGTTCGGCAGCGACCGCAAGCACCAGGCCCATGCCCATGTTGAACGTCCGGTACATCTCGTCGGTCGCCACGCCACCGACGTTCTGCAACCACGTGAATTCAGGCAGCACTGGGAGGGGAGTGTCGATCGTCCAGCCAAGCGAAGGATGCAGCCGGAGCAGGTTGGAAAGCCCACCTCCTGTGATGTGGCCAATCGCTCGAACCGAGGCTCGGCCACCGTGTCCTCCCGTGTCCGTAAGGTGATGCAGCAGGTCGATGACGGGGTCCACGTAGATGCGCGTTGGGTTGAGCACCACTTCCCCCAAGGTGGGCATGGCCTCCGGTGCCGTGGCGAAGCGGAGGACGTCCCGTCCTTCAGCGCTCACGTCGAAGGGGCATGCCGCGTTCAGGTCCGCGTTCGCATGCTCAAGGATGCGACGAACCAAGGAGTAGCCGTTGGAATGAAGGCCAGACGAAGGCAAGCCGATCAACACGTCACCTGCTTGCAGGTGCTCGCCCGTGATTGCCTCGCCGCGCTTCAGGAATCCGAGGGCGGTTCCGGAGAGGTCCACCTCGTTCACGATGCCCGGAAGGCTCGCCGTCTCGCCGCCAGCGAGGGTGACACGGGCGAGGCGGCAGGCTTCTGTGAGGCTGGCCCCAATGGCTGCGTGGACCTCGGGGTCCGGTTTTGGAACAGCGATGTAATCGACGAAGGCCAGGGGTTCTGCGCCAACGCACAACAGATCGTTGACGTTCATGGCCATGCAGTCCACACCAACGCCCCCCCACGCGTTGAGGTGCGAGGCGAGTTGCAGCTTGCTTCCAACACCGTCCGTGGCCAAGGCCAGCAGGTGATCACCAAATTCGACCAGTCCTCCAAACCCACCCGGCACGTCCACCGGTGCACCGGGTTGCCCCGGGGCGCGCACGCTTCGACCGAGGGCGCCAATGAGCGAAGCGACGGCGCTGCCTTCGAGGTCGAGGTCGACCCCAGAACTGGCGTAGTCCATTGGCTGCTCCATACCTCCGGCTCCTCCGTGCGTCCCATCAACCCTCCCTCGACGCCGCCGGCGCTTGCGGAGCCGAAACAGCATCCGCCTCTGGGACGATGTGCGAGGCGAGGGGGCCTGTTCCAGTGGAAACGCAGGGGTATCGAACATGTGCAGATGTCATCAAATACCGTGGCCTTTGGAACTCAGAAGTCTGGAGGTGCGACGATGATCCCGATGCACGAAGCCGACCTTCAGACCCGCTGGGAGTCGGTGCTGAGGGACCTCTACAACGAGCACCTCCACAATTTGGCTGTCACGTGGCCCGACACCCTCAGCATCGAGGTGTCGTACCGTGACCTCGAACGTTGGGACCTCGGCTTCGCCGAAAGCATCCTCGTGCAGCCTGAACTTCATCTCGAAGCCTCCAAGCAAGCCGCGAAGCAGGTGCTGGTGGACGAAGGTCACGGGGCCATGGACCCCTTCATCCGCATCATTCACCTGCCCGGCGATCAACTCCGCGCCATTTCGCACCTCCGAGCCGAAGACCTCGGTCATCTGCTGTCCATCGACGCGGTGACCACGAAAATCTCCGGAGTTCGGCCCCGCTTGTACTTGGCCACCTTCCGCTGCAGCCGCTGCGGCCACACCATGGTGGTCAACCAGCCAAACGAGCAGGAACTGGTGCAGCCAATGCTCTGCGACCCGCTCGACGGCGGTTGCGACCGAAAGGCACGCGAAACCCGCTTTGACCTCATTGAGCGCGACTCGCGTTTGATCAACACGCAATTCATCGAACTTCAGGAACTTCCTGAGCAGATGCGCGGTGGTATTCAGCCGGAACGGATCCTCTGCATTGCAGAACAGGACCTGTGTGGCCAACTCAACCCAGGCGACCGCGTGAAGGCGAACGGTGAATTGTTCATGCGTTCCCAACGGAAGCACGGGAAGGACACCCCTGTCTTCGACATCTTCCTCCGCATTCATTCCCTTGAACGACAAAACGTGCCGCTCGAGGAGATCATCATCACCGAAGACGAGGTCCATGAAATCAAAGAACTCGCGCGACGGGAGGACATTTACGACCTCCTGACGGTGTCGATCGCGCCCTCTATTTTTGGCATGAAGCAGGTGAAGGAATCCCTGATGCTCCAGTTGTTTGGAGGCGTGTCCCGGAAGAACGAGGACGGCACCCGAAGCCGCGGTGACATCCACATTTTGCTCATGGGCGACCCCGGTGTGGCCAAATCCCAGTTGCTCTCCTACATGGCGGATCTTTCCCCACGCGGGAGGTTCACGTCAGGCATGTCGGCCTCTGCGGCCGGCCTGACGGCGGCCGCGGTGCAGGACGCCAACGCGGACGGCCGTTGGACGCTCGAAGCGGGTGCCTTGGTGCTGGCCGACCTTGGCCTGGCGGCCATCGACGAATTCGACAAGATGAACGATGGCGATCGCTCCAGCATGCACGAAGCCATGGAGCAGCAACGCATCTCCATCGCCAAGGCCGGGATCACGGCGAGCCTGAGAACGCGGTGCGCCGTGCTTGCCGCCGCGAACCCGAAGCAGGGGCGCTTCCAGCCGATTTCGGACGTGCCGTTCACGGCCCAGATCAACCTCGCACCCCCCCTCGTCTCTCGCTTTGACGTGATTTGGGTGCTCACGGACACACCCAAGAGCGACCTCGACGAGTCGATTGCACGCCATATTCTCAACACCCGCGCAGCGGGCACGAGCGAGACGCTCATCGCGGAGGGAAGCGCCCTCGACCCAAGCCGCGGTGTCGCCGCCCGCACGCCGTCGGACGCGGTTCAAGGCGAGGCGCTCTCACGCTCAATGATTCAGAAGTACGTCGCGTACGCGAAGCGCAACATTCAGCCTGAGCCGACCGAAGAGGCCAGCAAGAAACTGGTCGACTACTACGTCGAAACCCGCAGGCAAGGCGGCGAAGCCAGCGACAGCATCGCCATCACCGCGAGGGCCATCGAAGGCATCTCGCGCCTGGCCGAGGCCAGCGCCCGGATCCGCCTGTCCGAACGCGTGGAGGTCCGGGATGCCGAGCGGGCGCTGCGCATCACGCGCCTGTGGCGAATGGAATTGATGGGCGACAACTACGACGAAACCACGTTGGTGACGGGCAAGAAAACCACAGCGCGCACCAAGGAGAAGATCATCCGGGACGCCATCGAATCCTGTGCGGACGCCAACGGTGTTGCCGACCGAAACGAGGTCTTGACCGAGATCGTTCGCAACGGGATGCAATCCAGCGAAGCCGAGGACCTCATCGACAAGATGGTCCAACAGGGCGGACTGCTTCGTCCGCGAGGCTACGACACGCTGATGGTCGCCTGACGGTGTCGCTCATATCCGACCACCGTGTGCCCACACCATGGCGGAGCCTCAAGGTGACGTGTCCGCTCCCTCCAGCCTTGACCCACACGGTCTCGGCTTCATGTGCGGGATTGAGGTGCATCAGCAACTCGCCACAGGCAAGTTGCATTCCCGCGAAGCAGGCGATCTGTACGACGTCACCGCCACCACCGTCCCCGAGGCGTGGCCGCGCACGCGCCGTCGCTTGCGTGCGTCACGGGGCGAAGGGGGTGCCGTCGACGTGGCGGCACGCTTCGAAGCCCGCCGCCGCCGCCGGTTCGAATACGTCCGTTCACCCAATGCTGGGTTGATCGAACTCGATGAACGCCCCCCCCTGCCGCTTGACGACGACGCTGTTGACATCACCCTCACGGTGGCTGCGCTGCTTGACGCCTGCCCCGTTGATTTGATGCAGACGATGCGAAAGACCGTCGTCGACGGTTCAAACACCAGTGGCTTCCAACGCACCACCCTTGTGGCGCGCGACGGTCGTTTGGCGACCGAAGGCGGGGACGTTGGCATCGATGTCGTGTGTTTGGAAGAGGACAGCGCACGCAAACTGGAGGCCATCGACACCGACGACGGAGAAGTGGTCGTCTACAACCTGGACCGCCTTGGTTTGCCGCTGATCGAGATTGCCACCGCCCCGGACGTGACGGACCCCGACCACGCAAAGGCCACGGCGCTTGCCCTTGGCGCCGTGTTGAGGCGCACGCGTCGCGTACGTCGAGGCCTTGGGTCCATCCGGCAGGACCTCAACGTCAGCATCGCCTGCGGGGACCGGGTGGAAATCAAGGGCTGTCAGGACCTTGAGTGGATTCCACGCATCGTTCGCCTTGAGATGGCGCGCCAATTGCACATGTACCGACTGGCCAACACGCTCCGCGAGCGCTTTGGTCAGCCCCCGCTCCCCCCGGACCGCCGGGAGGACGACGAAGCGAGCGAAGCCGAGGTTGCCGCCGCGTTGGAAGCGCTTGTTCCGATCGACCTCATCGACGTCAGCGAAGCCCTTGGAGAGTCCTCCTCCGCGATGATCAGCAAGGGTCAGGCGGCGGGGCACGTCGTCCTCGCGCTCGTCCTTCCCCGCATGGCCGGGTCGCTGGGTACGAAATCGCTCGACGAAGACGGCGCTCAACTCCCACGGTTGGGGCGTGAGCTTGCGGGCGCTGCGAAGTTGGCTGGTGTGAAGGGCGTCTTCCATTCGGATGAATTGCCGGCCTATGGCATCCAGCAGGAGGATGTTGCAGCGGTGCGCTCGATGCTGGACGCGACGGAGGACGACGCCTTCGTGCTCTGCCTCGCTCCGCGATGGCAGGCCACCTTAGCGCTCGAAGCGGTTCGTTCCCGCGCCCTTGCTGCCTTCCACCGCCTTCCCAGGGAGGTTCGGAACGTGGTCGTTGCCAAGGGCGCTCCCGCGGACGGCACCACCACGCCCATGCGTCCGTTGCCCGGTGGAGCCCGCATGTACCCTGAAACGGACGTGCCTCCGCGGACCTTGACCGCCGAGGCATGGGCAACGGTGCGGGAACACCTTCCGCCGACACACGAGGAACGCAGGCACCGCCTTGGCCAACTCGACCTCTCCGAGGATCAAATCGACCAGGTGGTCGCGCGTGAACGCGATGACGTGTTCCTTGCACACCTTGGCGCCCGGCCGGCCAAAGCCTTCGCCTCGTTGCTCTTGGAACACCCCGATCACGCGCCTGAGTTCCTCGCCATGCTGCTTGACCTCCGAGGTGAGGAACGGTTGTCCAGGGACGGTGTGAAAGCAGCAGCCGAGGCTTTCCCGCACGGAGCCGACGAGACGACCGTGGCAGGGTGGGCCGAGGCCGAAGGGCACGTACCGGCCGACGTGGGCGATCTGCAGTCCATCGTGGCGGCCGTGGTCGCCAGCCGGCTCGACTTCGTGAACGAACGAGGCCTCGGGGCCATCGGGCCCTTGATGGGTCTCGTGATGGCCGAGGCGAAAGGAGCCGACGGGAAGGAAGTCAGTGGCCTGCTGAAGGACGAAATCCAACGGGTGCTGGCGTGAACCGCCTCGCGGTCCTGCTGCTTGTTCTGGTCCTGTTGCCCAGCGCCTCAGCCTCGGTAAGCGTTGAGGTGCCGGGAGGCTACGTGTCGACCGCCCCGCTCGTGCTCGACGACATGGTGGTTGTCCGCTCCTCAGCGACCTTCGACGGCCGGTCCTCACCCTCCGTGGTGGCCTACAACGGCGGCGTTGAATCCTGGCGAGTGGTTGGTCCACCTACGGTGCAGCCCGACATGGCCGACCTTGTCCACGCGCCCGCAGGCGGGGCAGCATGTGGCACGTGGCCAGACGCCCTGCTGGTCGCTTGGTCAAGCGGGCGCCTCGACGCGCTCCGCCTTGACGGCACGACCTTGTGGTCGGTCGATACCGAAGTGGACGGATGGGGGCTCACTGCCACGCCAGTGCTCACCCCATCGTTTCTGGTTCAGGTCACCAGGCACGGCATCGAACACCGTTGCCTCGCTGACGGTTCCCTGTTGGCCCGTGCGGAGATTGGGGCTGGCTGGAGAAATCCGGCCACGGTGCTGAACGGCACCTCCTACGTGGGGGACGAGGAAGGCCGGTTGTGGACGTGGCACGGAGGCGAGGAGCAGGCCACGTCCATCCCCATTTCCGGACGCCTTCGTCATGCCCCGGTGCTCGTCTCCGGAGGCCTGCTCCTGCACACGCAGGACGATGCAGGCAGTGTGGTTGCGTGGCATCCGTTGACGTCGAACGGCACCCCCTCGAACGCATCGCCCGCCCACCACCTTCTCGGCGGTAGCGCGCCCGGAATGCCGTTGGGGCTTGGGCAGGACAGCGCCCTCATCGCCGACAGCACCGGCCTCCTTCACATGACGTGGGGCCCGGAGGGTTGGCGCACGGAGGAGGTGGACTCCCGTTCTGTCAACGGCCCACTGCGTGCAGAACAAGGCCTCGTTCTTGCGTCCGAGAACGGTCCAACGGGTGGTTTTGTCGTGCTCGATGTGGACGGCTGGAGAGCACACGATGTGGACGGCCCGCGCGGCTTCGGCACAGCCCCTCCCGTGGTCTGCGGCTCGGGCCTCCTGCTGGTGAAGGACGATGGACGGATGCTGGTGGTGAACGACCATCGCTCGACCTGTCCGCTCGGCTCGCTCACGTCGCAGGTTGACCGGAGTCCAGCGGTCGGGCGCCC
>Ga0255760_10005846_pt1 | contig 10415 bp, 5 predicted proteins | sample 071ome_25_FD_179960 | JGI IMG/M metagenome (GOLD analysis project Ga0255760, IMG submission 179960) | Coastal salt marsh microbial communities from the Groves Creek Marsh, Skidaway Island, Georgia - 071410BT metaG (version 2) | ecosystem: Environmental > Aquatic > Marine > Intertidal zone > Salt... | reverse complement strand
GAAGACAGCTTGTAAAAGTCGTAGAAATCGCCTCCTACTTGAGCAGATGGAACATATTTCGCCCCAATTTCCAATCCCTTAATTGGAGGAAATTGGCGGGTTAGAAAAAGTTCTTGTACATCATGTGCCAAGCGAAGGTCTGCATCCATGCGCGTTTTTTCAAACCTGAGATTCATCGCATCAGAATTCTTGATGGCAAGGGCAGCTTGCTCACCAAGGGATTTTATCATGGAAAAATCAGTTTCACTAAAGGATAGTCCATTAGATGGATTGGCCACGGCGATCACACCCAGACAATCTTCGTCATGAACGAGGGGGGCAAAAATCATAGACCTAACGGACAGTGATTGATCCTGGTGCTTGATCACTCTTGGATCCTCTTTTGCATTAGGAATAAAAACCGGCTTTGCTGTTTTAGCAACTTCACCCACAATACCTTCTTCGGCTTCCAATATTTCGGAATTTAAAATCTTTTCAATAAATCGTGCCCTTGGGACATCATTTTCATTTGCCATGATTTTGATTGCCCGCTGAGGAGGGAATAACCCTTCTACAGCGACTCCCTTCAGCCTCCCGTTTGATAACTTTTCGTAGATACAGGCACTCATTGCACCAGTCGTAACGACTGAAGTATGAACGATTCTTTGGTACAATACTTTTCTTTCAACCCCCTCGCCAATCGCTTCTGCCAAGTTATGCATAAACTCAACAGCTAATTTTTTTTCCTGAGCCAGTTGGTTTTTTTGGTTGAGCAAATCCCTACGAATTAATTTCCACCTCCTACGAGCTACCAGGAAAATTGAAAGACCAATAGCACCACCACTTAAAAACCAAAATAAGAATTGCATCTTAAAAGAGAGTTTAGCTCATTCCTCTTTCTTTTGCTCAAGGTAGCTCACTACATCTGAAAAAACTTTAAGGTTTTTTTCATTTAAGTTCATCAATGTCTTATGTGCTTTATAAATCGTTTCAGAACCTACTGAAGATGAGGAACCTTGAGCGAGTTGATCCAAATGCTCAGGGTTATGTATTTCTTCAGAACTGATTTCAGTAATTTGATGTATGCCTAAATTGCATACAGTTTCAAGGTTGCGACCCCTAAGGTTTAGGAGAACAAAGCTACCCCCATCTTGGTTTGATCGTATGTTTAAAGCAATACTGACCAAGATGCCGAGAAATGTACTATCCATCCCAGAGCAATCCTGAAAATCAATAATATATCTTTTCTGCCCTATCTTTGATTGTTCTTCGAAAAATTTCCGAAGAGGCTCGCAATTTAGATAAGTTGCTTTGTTGAAGACCTTAACCAAAGCCCGATCGGGCGTTACATGTACCCTGAAATTAGATTCCACTAATAGATGACTTAGGTATTAGTGGATGATTAAATGGGATTGAGAATTAATTGAGGGCTTCTTTGATTGCCGAAAAGTCGGGGAGCTGTTTGGGGTCATCAGATGACCATGCAAAGGTAACTTTTCCTTCAGCTGAAATCACAAAGGCAGATCGTTTTGAAACTCCTGCAAAACCAATGAAGTCTTCGTACAATACTCCGTAATCTTTAGACACTTCTTTATTAAAGTCGCTCAGAAGGGGAAAATTAAGTCCCTCTTTGAGTGCCATTGCTTCTTGTGCAAATGGGCTATCAACACTGATTGCAAGGACTTGAGCATTCACTTCTTCATAATGAGATAAATCGTCTCTTACGGAACATGCTTCTGCCATACATACGCTTGTAAATGCGAACGGAAAAAAGAGAAGAACCACGCTAGATTTGCCTTCATAATCAGCTAGGGAAATATCCTTCAGACCATCTGGAGTTTTTGTCTTTAGGGTGAAGTTTGGTGCAACTGATCCGATTTCTAATGTCATTGTATTAAGGTAGTAGGGTTAAATTTCAGTTTTTATTAGGTAATAGTTGAAAAGTAACTTGCAAGCTGAATCATGGAAGAATTGAGTCAAAAGTTCTACTCATTCTTATCTCGTAGAATGTTTTGAATGTGGTAAACAGGTTTATTTAGGAAATGAAAAATTATTTTTTTGAAAATACCGAGGTTATCATTGGAGAAGAAGAGCTCTCGAAGAATATTCAAGATGGTCGAAAACTAAATGTGAAGTTCGGAGTAGACCCCACTCGGCCAGACTTAACTTTTGGGCACTTAGTTGTATTTAACAAGCTAAGGCAATTTCAGGATGCAGGGCATACCGCGATTTTATTAATTGGTGATTACACTGCGAGAATAGGTGATCCAAGCGGACGATCAGATCTAAGACCGGAATTATCTGAAAGTGAAGTGGAGAAAAATGCTGAAACTTATTTAGAACAAGCATTCAAAATATTGGATGAGGATAAGACTGTGGTTAGGCGAAACAGTGAATGGTTTAGCAAAATGGATTTCGCGGATGCATTATCTTTAACAAGGAGCATGACCGTAGCCCGCATGCTCGAGCGCGATGATTTCGAGAAAAGATTTAAATCTAATCAGCCAATTTCCATGGTTGAATTTATGTATCCACTGATCCAAGGTTATGATTCTATTGTATTAGAATCAGATTTAGAAATTGGCGGCAGCGATCAATTGTTTAACATGCTTGTGGGCAGAAACTTACAAAAAGAAAAGGGAATGAACTCACAGGCGGTCATGACTTTACCTCTATTGGTAGGATTAGATGGATCAAGAAAGATGTCCAAGAGTTATGATAATTACATCGCTTTTAATGATTCTCCCAAAGATATTTTTGGCAAAACTATGTCGATTTCAGATAAAGTAATGTGGGATTATTATCGACTGCTTTTGCTTAAAGAAAAAGAGGAAATCGAAAGTTTGAAAAAGACTCACCCGATGGAATCAAAAAAGCAATTAGCTAAACAGTTGACCGGTCTATTTTACGGTTCAGAACAAGCTGAAAAAGAATATGATTCCTTTTCTGAGGTTTTCTCCAAGGGAAAGGACCCAGAAGATATGCCTCAGTTTTCCCTTTCATCCCTTAAAATCGATTTATCCTCTTTAATAAATGTCTTAGGAGAAACAAAACTTTTTGAATCCAAGGGGCAAATTCGGAGAATGATCTCCCAGGGTGGGGTTAAGTTGGATGGTGAAAAAGTGGAAAACGCGGACTTAATGTTAGGTCCTATTGGGGAGAACGGAAAAATTATTAAAGCAGGAAAAAAGATTTTTATTAGAATAGTACCTTAATTCATGGGAAGCTGAACTAAGGAATGACTTTTTTCAAAAAAGCAGCAGTTTGGCTTTTTTTACTTTTTAAAAGGGATTTTATCGTGCCTTGATGCAAAATTTTTCCGCCAGATAAACCTCCTTTGGGACCAATTTCTATAACATAGTCAGCTTCAGCAATCAAATCGACATCATGTTCGATTACCACAACGGTGTGACCATCATCCACCAGCTTATGCAGGAGGAAGGTTAGTTTTTCGCAATCTTGAGGGTGCAATCCAATCGTAGGTTCTTCCAAAACATAAAAATTCTTTTTAAAATTTGAGTTTCTTTTGCTTTTTAACTCAATCCCTTTTGCTAATTCTGAGGCGAGTTTAAGTCTTTGGGCCTCTCCCCCTGAAAGAGTGGGAGAAGTTTGGCCTAATTTTAAATAACCCAACCCTGTTTGGGTCATGAGAGAAAAGGTCTTACACAGAACCTCATCGAAGTGAAAGAAAACTTCAGCTTCTTCAAAAGTCATCTCTAAGATTTCAGCAATATTTTTCCCATGCCAACGCAATTGAATTAACTCATCTTTGTAACGCTTACCTAAGCATTGTTCGCACTTAATGTAAGAGTCGGGCAAAAAGTTCATTTCAACCTTAATCACTCCTGCTCCTTTGCAATTTTCACATCTGCCACCTTGGACATTGAATGAAAAGTCCCCAGATGAGAGTCCAAGTACTTTTGCTTCAGGTAAGTTTGAAATAAGTTCTCTTATCCTAGACCATACGCCTAAATAAGTTGCGGGGGTGGAGCGGGAAGTTTTTCCAATCGGTGCTTGGCTAACTTCAATTGCTTTCCTGAATAAATTACCATTCGATAAATTAAATTGATTCGATTGGATTCTTTTCGAGTTCTCTCGAATCGATCTTTCAACTCCTTGAAAAACCACTCCTCGAATTAAGCTCGATTTACCTGCTCCAGAAACCCCACAGCAAACAGTTAGCTTGGCCATTGGTATTTTAACACTGACATTCTTAAGATTACGGAAATTGACTTTCGATACTTCAAGGAATTCTTTCTCCTTATTTTGCTTAACAGAGGGTAGGTTTCGCCAGAATCCTCGAATTGGATGCTTCATTCCATTGGACAGGTACTTAGCCGTTTGGGAATGCCCCCTTTTAGTCAGCTGCTTGGGTGTACCTTTTTCAACTAGCATTCCACCATTTTCACCAGCTTTGGGGCCGATTTCTATGATGTAATCGGATTGCAAAATTGTTTCCATATCATGCTCAACGACGAGCAATGAATTCCCTTTTTCTTGTAAATTTCGTAACGAATTGATCAGCTTTTGATTATCTGAGGGATGAAGCCCAATCGAGGGTTCATCTAACACATACAAGACCCCGGAGAGGTTCGACCCGAGTTGCCCGGCAAGTCTAATTCTTTGAGATTCACCGCCAGAGAGAGATGCTGTTTCTCGATCAAGTGAAAGATAGTCTAGGCCAACATTTTCCATGAAACTTAATCGTTCATTTATATCTGGTAAAATAGCATCAATGATTTTTTTGTTTTGTTTGGTAACGACTAAGTCATTTAAAAAATCCCTAATTTCACAGGGAGATAAAGAAAGAAGTTTAGGTAGGGAATAAGTGTGCTTCTTTCTTGATTTGAGAAATACATTTCTGCCGATTTCACTGAGTCTCTCTCCTTTGCAAGTGGGGCAAATATCCCCATCGACTATCTTCCACCAATCTCCGCTGGCTGGAAGCTCTTCCTTCATCCAGTCATATATTTTGCCATAACCTCTGCAGGATGGGCACCACCCACGAGGAGAATTCCATGAAAGCAAAGATGGCTCAAGATCTGGATAAGATACTCCTGTACTAGGGTCTGATTTACGTATCGAGAACCACTCATTTTCACCTTTTGAAGAAATAAGTAGGCATCTCCCCTTACCAATATCTAAGGAATATTTAACTAAATCTTCAATGACTTTCGGCTTTTGATTCAAACCGATTTCGTTTACGAGGACTTCGACATCATGAAGACGGAAACGATCCAGTCCCTTAAAATTATCGGTAGAAAAGATTTCTCCATCGCATCGAACAGATTGAAAGCCCTGTTCTCTTGCCCAGTTGACGAGAGGTTTATGATGCCCTTTTCGGTTGGTTATCAGGGGAGCGAAGAGTTGTGCTCTAGAGGTTCCTTTGATTTTACCGATGATTTTTCGATAAATTTGCTGCGGAGTTGAAGCTATTAAAGGGCTTCCATTGATTGGACTACACTGAATGCCAACCCTAGCATACAAGAGTCTTAAGTATTGTGCGATTTCAGTGATAGACCCGACCGTAGATTTTTTCGAACCTCGATGAATTCTTTGCTCGATTGCAACTGTAGGAGAAATCCCACTGATTAAGTCGACCTTAGGTTTGCCAATTTGCTCTACGAATTGCCTGGCGTAAGAAGACATAGATTCCATAAAGCGGCGCTGCCCTTCCGCAAATATTACATCAAAAGCCAGAGAAGATTTTCCTGACCCTGACGGTCCCGTTACAACCACAAATTGGTTTGATGGAATATTAATACTTAGGTTTTTGAGATTATTTTCATGGGCTCCGATGACTTCGAGGTCTTTTTTAGTATCAAAATTTGAAATGCTTTTTTGATTTCCGTCCTTTTTTCTCTTAAGGCAAGCCTCGTTGCTGTGGGAGGAATTTAATAATCTGGATGTCGGAGTGTTGAGTCTTTGTAAGGACAAAGGGGACCCATTCGCAATAACCTTACCTCCTAACTTGCCTGCTCCCGGGCCGAGTTCTAGGATCCAGTCCGATTGTTGAAGCACCATGGAGTGATGCTCAATAACTAAGAGCGAATTCCCGCTCTGGGTAATTTTTCTTAGGCAGTTTATAAGTTGCTGGACATCAGAAAGATGGAGGCCAGTCGTGGGTTCATCTAAAAGAATGAGGGTAGATTTGTTTCCTGCCTTCAGTGGACTCATGAATTTGACCAACTTTAACCTTTGGGACTCTCCGCCCGATAAAGTATTCAGAGGTTGCCCCAGTCTTAAATACCCCAGACCTAAATCTATGAGTAGAGAAAGTTTTTTATGGGTTTTGGGAAGATGCGTAAATCTTGATTGGGCTTCAGATACCGTAAGGTTAAGAGTTTCTGAAACATTAAGACCATCGAGGCGAATTTCTAAAAGTTCTTCTTTGAAACGTGATCCATCACAAAGAGAACATGGCACAGAAATATCAGGAAGGAATTGCATTTCAATGGTTTCATAACCCAACCCTGAGCATGCATCACAACGACCGTTTCCAGAGTTAAATGAAAAGTCCGCTGCATAAAACCCTGAAGCTTTCGCCTGCTCCGTCCGCCCAAATGCTTCCTTAATGGGGTTCCATGCATCCACAAATAAAACGGGGTTTGATCGAGGGGACTTCGCTACTGTTGATTGGTCAATTAAAATAACCTCTTCAAGGGGAATTTCACTTTTTACCCAACCTTTGGGCGAACCAGCTATAAGTTCCTTGTAAATCACATCGTGCATCAGAGTTGACTTTCCGGAACCCGATAAACCTGATATGCAGGCGAATAAACCAAGAGGAATCTTTACCTCGAAGTTTTGCAAATTATTGATGGTGGCGTTTTTAATTTGGAGGTTATTTGGATAAGTCGCTTGAGGGGTTTTGGGCAATCGTAATGGTTTATTCGAAATCGTGCCTAACCACTTCCCGGTAGGAGATTTTTTAGACCGTAAAATTTCTCCTACGGAACCATTGAAGATAATTTCTCCTCCTGATGTACCAGGCTGAGGACCGATTTCAATGACCCTATCCGCTGCCCTGATAACCTGTTCATCATGCTCTACAACGCAGACAATATTTCCAGATGAAGCTAAGTCTTTAAGGATTTTTACCAAGCGACCAATATCTTGGTTGTGAAGACCAATGGTCGGCTCATCCAACGCAAAGAGGGTGTCAGTTAGTCCGGCACCCAAACATGCAGTTAAGTTAATTCTTTGAGTTTCTCCTCCACTAAGGCTTCTCGATGAGCGACTTAAGCTCAAATATTCCAAGCCTACATCTCTTAAGTATCCAAGCCGTGTACGAATTGCATCCAGAGGTAAATCTAATTTCGGGTTTTGAGTTGATTGGATTTTTTGAAGCAAATCAGATAAATCGCTAAGGGGCATAGAATAAAGATCCGACAACGAAAGGTTATTCCATCTCCAAAATTCGGTTTCCATTTTAAATCTAGACCCCTTGCAATCTGGGCATTCAAAGTATCCTCTGTATTTGGAAAGAAAGACCCGAACATGCATTTTGTAAGTCTTTTTTTCTAGCCACTTAAAAAAACCGTTGATTCCATACCAGCCACCATCCTCCTCTTTGTATTGAGGATCTCCATGCCATAAGAGTTCCTTTTTTTTATCTGATATTTTTTCCCAAGGTTGATCTGGGTTAATTTTATAATGACCACATGTATCTAGGAGATCTTGTAAGCAGTTTTTGTATACCTTGCCCTCAAAGGGTTTAATGGCTCCTTGTCTGATCGTTAAGGAAGGGTCAGGAACTACAAGTTGGGGGTTGATCTCAATCACCTTCCCAAACCCTTTGCATTTTACGCATGCCCCAACAGGGGAATTGAATGAGAACGAACCGGGGCCGAGTTTAGAATATTTTTTACCAGTCTTCGAAGACCTCAGGCCTTCATGTAAATTCATCAGAAGGTTCCCATTTTGAGATCTTACTTCAGAAAGACCTTTCCCTAATTCTAAAGATAGACTGATGGCATCGGAAACGCGGGAAAAGTTTTTTTGGTTTACGCAAACTTGATCCACAACGACGAAAGCAGATGATTCACACCAAGAATGATCTGCTAATTCCTCGATTCGAGGAAACTGATCATTGACCATGATCCTAGAATGCCCAGCTGTAACTAAGAATTCCAAAAAGTCAGTTTCATTAAGATTTCCACGATTTATCCAAAAGCCAAATACAATGGTTTGATTGATCAATTTTGCTAAGCAGGATCTAGCTTGAGTAGAGGTATTTTCTTCCGAGATAATTTCACGGGGATGATCCGGATCATGCAATTTTGCTACTTGAGAAAACCACACTTTGAAATAGTCACACAGTTCAGTCATGGTACCTACCGTTGATCTAGAATTCCGAATTGAGTTTTTCTGCTCAACTGCAATGGAAGGTCTAGCGTTCGTCATGGACTCAATGTGAGGTCTAGGTAGAGCTTCCATGAACTGCCTGACATAGGGACTGAATGTTTCTACATACCTCCTTTGTCCCTCCGCATGTAAGACATCAAAAAGTAGGGTTGATTTTCCCGTTCCACTTAGACCGGTGATCACGGTAAATTCGCCTGGATAAAGTGAAAGGTCTACTCCTTTCAAGTTGTTTTGCCGAGCACCCTTCAGAATGATGGGTTTTGATTTGGTCTTCATGATCAATACCTAATGACAAAAACAAAAGGAGCAAGACGCTTAAAAATGGCGTCCCGTAGGGGATTCGAACCCCTGTTGCCGGGATGAAAACCCGGTGTCCTGACCTGGCTAGACGAACGGGACCAAACACATAATAATGGGAATCCTCTTATGAATCGCAAGACCAATCTCTAAATTATTGTCTGTTAAAACCAGACTCTCAGAGTTTGACATTAGGCTACGATGCTTTACTTTTTACTCTTTGTCATGAAATCAACCTACAATCCATCCAAACTACGCCGAGCCAGAAAATTTGGGTTTCGTAAGCGTAATCAAACTAGTGCAGGTCGCAAGGTGCTACAAAACCGTCGTCGTAAAGGCAGAGCGAAACTCACGGCTTCGGTGCTTCCCCGTTTTCGTTAACTCGTAACTACTTATCTTGCGTGAGCTACAATCTTTCACGCATGGAAAGATTGTCCCGAAACTCAGATTTTTTAAGAATTAAAAATCATGGGATTTCCTTTAAACAAAAACCATTTTGGTTACAGATTGATAACCGCCAGGGGTTGACTCGAAAACTTGGCATAATTGCGACAAAGCGTTTAGGTAATGCGGTCTGTAGAAACAAGGCCAAGCGCCTCGTAAGAGAACTTTATCGCAAAAGTAAAGATATGCTTCCCAATTCTTGTCAAATAGTGGTTGTACCCAAGAAAGCAATTTTCAAAACTGATTTCACTTACTTAGAAGCTTCCTTTAAGCAGACACTTGTTCAGGCAGCAAAGAGACTATGAAAAATTATTTAATAGGTGTTGTTTTTCTTGTATTAGCTTTTTATTTGATTTGGGAGCAGGGATCCCAACCGGTTGATAGAAAGAATTACCCTGTAATTAGCCAAAACGAGATTCCGTCAGTCGATCAAGCTTCAGAAGGTAATCAAACATGGAAGGGAGGTCAGAGCAATGCAGGCACCCCTACCAGTTTTGCATCTAATGGATTAGGATTAAAGCCTGCCAATGAGTTAGGCGATGAAATCCTGACCCCGGGTTTATCCACTGATCTATCTTCCCTCGTATTTTCCAATCATACAGGTAGCATTCGCTCTATCCAATTGCACAAGTCGGATAGGCTAAACAAGGCATATGATTTAAACCACTCACAGAACCCTCTCCTTGGAATTGCCCTCGAAGACAATCAAGGAAATTTAATCTCCCAGGGATTACCAAATCCTAGAGGGTTTGAAATTGTTGAGGAAACTGCAGGAAGAGTTGTTTTTCGCTGGGTATCAAGTGAAGATTTACAGATTGATCGTATCTACGAACGGGATCCAAATAATGGATATCTTATAAATCATCGTACTATTTTTAAAAACTTGAGGAATGCTCCGATGGCGATCGATCGGGTACGAATGTTTTTAGGTTCAAGCTTTCAAATTCCTCGTATGTATAACCCTTTTGATCAGACTTCTACTTATCTGAGTGTAGGTTATTACAACGATGGTGCTCCTCTAGCTGAAGGTTGTTCTTGTGCAACCTGTAGTGGTAGAATTGATGGAGAGAAAGAAGAATTTTTTCAATTAAACGAGATGGGACCAAGTGGTAAAATTGAACCACGTAGGTTATCCAAAGTAAAGTGGGCATGCGTTAATAATCAGTTTTTTGTAAATATACTTAAACCGGAATCTGATCTCACAGATTTTCGAGTCATGGGTGAGTCTGTTCAAAAAATAACCTCAGATGATGGGAAGGAAATTCTCGGAATTAGCGGGGCAGTCTCCTTTCCTTTGGGTATTCTCAAGCCTGGAGAGCCAAAAGAAT
>Ga0255760_10005830_pt1 | contig 10429 bp, 6 predicted proteins | sample 071ome_25_FD_179960 | JGI IMG/M metagenome (GOLD analysis project Ga0255760, IMG submission 179960) | Coastal salt marsh microbial communities from the Groves Creek Marsh, Skidaway Island, Georgia - 071410BT metaG (version 2) | ecosystem: Environmental > Aquatic > Marine > Intertidal zone > Salt... | reverse complement strand
CTCTGAATAAGTCCCTCTCTGCTCTGGTCTATCAGAGAAATATCTATTTGAGGCGCGGTTTTGCAGGCATAGCGGGTTCGACCTGAAGGGTTACGTCAAAAAATCGCAACAATAAATAGATATTTCTCTGAAGACCCCGAAGGGCGGGGCTTTAAACACTTTTTAACTGGTAACCACGTTAGGCGTTGAACTTCTTGAAAAGGTCTCGGACTGAAGGTCTCGACATTTCCTGCGAAGTTCGCCTTGTTTTAAAGTGTTCGGTCTGAAAGACTTCTAGCGCCCGCAGAGCTAGAGCGGACTTATTCAGAGATTCCCAAGATAAAGCCTTAAAATAAAAACAAGGAAACTATATCGGCAACTTGAACTCCAACCCTACAGCCTTAACATTTAACGTACCTTTAAAACATTAACCTATTTGCGGGTTTACAACGTCTTATGTCAAAACATCGTTTCGAAAACGCCACAAACTCACTTCATGCGCTGCTAGGCATGCTCCTAATGATCATGAGTTTCACACTGAAAGCTGACGTGACCTCTTATTGGAATCACAGTAATGAGCAAAGTAGTACTTCAGTTGATCATTCACAGTGGCAAGAAATGCTCAATCAGTATCTGGTTACTGATACGCCATCAAAGGTGCATTTATTCAACTACAAAGCCGTCACTAAAACTGATCATCAAACCTTAAAAGAGTATCTAACCTCTCTTTCAGAACAAGATCCTAAAGCGCTAACCAAAGCGGAACAAAAAGCCTATTGGATCAACCTCTACAACGCATTAACGGTGGACCTGATCCTTAAGAATTACCCGGTAAAGAGCATTACCAAGCTGGGTGAGAGCTTCTTTTCGTTTGGTCCCTGGGATGATGAAGCCATCAACATAGATCAACAATCTCTGACACTGAATGACATTGAGCACAAGATTCTAAGACCTATTTGGAAAGACCCTCGTATTCATTACGCAGTGAATTGCGCCAGCTTTTCCTGCCCGAACCTAGCTGGAACCGCCTACACCGCAGAAAATACCGAGGCATTATTGAAGGAAGTCGCTGAACTTTACGTCAATCACCCAAGGGGGGTGGACGAAAAAGACGGTGAATGGCAGATGTCTAAAATCTACAAATGGTATCAAGAAGACTTTGGTGGCAATGAAAACGCTCTATACTCCCACCTGATACAGTACGCAGCACCCGAACTTAAAGCTCGCTTAATGGATGCCAAAGCCCAAAAGGCAGACATCGATTATCACTACGACTGGTCTTTAAATGAGTGGACAGGAAACTAGGAAACCTTTGACATTGCCCCTAGAAAACGAAATGCGCCCACCATATTGGGCGCATTCACTGATTAGTCTTTGGAATCTCTGAAACAGACTCTCCAGCACTACCTAAAGAATGACTTAACCCACCACCAGCCACTTCTTCAACATAGCATTCAGGGCACCAGCTTCAATCGGTTTTGAAAGATAATCGTTCATACCTGCTTCAAGGCACTTCTCTTTATCACCCTTCATGGCATTTGCAGTCATAGCAACAATTGAAACGTCACGGAATCGTTCTCCCGCAGCACCATTTCGAATTTCCTGTGTGGCTTGATAGCCATCCATCTCAGGCATCTGACAATCCATCAATACGAGCGTATAAGGCGCGTCTGTGGGTGCCTGCCTCAAAGCAGTAATAGCCTCGACACCGTTCCCTGCGATATCACAGGTTAGCCCCATACCTTCCAAGACGCCCTGAGCCACAGCCTGGTTGATGTAATTATCTTCCACCAGCAATAAACGGGCATCCTCCGGCCAACTCGCTTCCGAAGGTTCATCAGTTGTTTTTAGTTCGTCTGTTGGCTCATTGACAGAAATAGTCTGAGCTTCTTTTGCACCGCCCTGTCCATACTCAAGCTCTTTCAGGTAATGATGTGTCACCAATGGTGAGGCATAAGATAGAGCTTCTCCATCTTCAATCACCACAGACAGAGCGTTATACAAATCAGAAGTTGTTGTCGGTTTCGGGAAGTAAGCATCGAAGCCAAGATCAGCAAAAAACTTAGCATCGCCACGGTTACTGATGGAGGTCATCATCACCAACTTCACACTATCAAGGGCTTTCTCTTCACGGACTTTAGCGCCAAATTCCGCGCCGTCCATCAATGGCATCTGAAAGTCCACAAACACGACTTTAAACTGTGTTTGTTCAGAATCCTGTTGAGCTTTATCTATTAACTCAAGCGCTTGCTGACCACTGCTGGCTTCTGTGACATCCGCGCCCCACAACTCAAGTTGCCCTCGTAATACACTTCGGTTGGTACTGTTATCGTCCAATATCAAAATTTTAGCGCCTTGAATGAAGACGGTTGGAATGGATGGTTTTACTTCGTCACTCGCTTCCAACTCCACTTCAAAACTGAAACAGCTGCCCTTACCCTTTTCACTCTCAATTTCAATATGACCGCTCATCAACTCACACAACTGCTTACAAATGGCGAGCCCTAGGCCAGTCCCGCCATACTTTCGAGTTGTGGAAGCATCTACTTGAGTGAAAGAATCAAACAGGGTTGCTTGTCGATCTTCAGGAATACCAATCCCTGTATCCTTAATGCTTGTACGCAATAACAATTTATTATCTTCAGCTGGAGTCACCACAGCCTCAATAATGACTTCGCCCTGATCAGTAAACTTAATGGCGTTACCGACCAGGTTGGTGAGGATCTGACGAACCCGACCCGGATCGCCTTTCACCATCGCCATTTCTATGCCTTGCACATCAAGAATCAGCTCAAGGCCTTTCTCCTGCGCTTTTTGAGCAATGGATTCAGCAAAATCGCCCAACATGGCACGTAGATCGAAATCCAGGAATTCAAGATCAAGCTTACCTGCCTCGACCTTCGAGAAATCAAGAATGTCATTAATTAGCGTCAATAAGGATTCGCCACTGGACTTGGCCAAATTCACATGATGAAGCTGCTCTTTGCTTAAGGCGCTTTTCTGGAGCAGTCCCAGCATGCCTAGCACCCCATTCATCGGCGTTCGAATTTCGTGGCTCATAGAAGCAAGAAAGCTGCTCTTAACAATGGCCGCCTGCTCTGCCTCTTCTTTGGCGTGTGCTAATTCGTGCTGCTGCTTCACCCGACTGTCTACATCCTGAAATGAACCAAACAAGCGCACGCATTGACCATTTTTAAACTCCGCATTGCCTGTAGCAATAACCCAGATCTCTCGGCCTCGAGCTGTCACCAGCTGCAATTCTTCATGCCAGGCCTGACCTTTCTCAATGCCTAACTCCACCGCTTGAGAAATCCGATCCCGACTTTCTCCTTCCTTATAGAAGTTAATGGCCGTATCCATATCTGGTTCGTAATCTTCCGATACTTCATGAATGGTTCGGGTCATATCTGACCAATAAATTTTATTCTTAACAAGATCCACTTCCCATGCACCAATACGACCTTGCTGGCTCATCTGCTCAAGAAGTTGACGCTGTCTTGCCAATTGTTCTTCAGCCGCTTTCTGTTGGGTAATATCAGCCTCAATGGCCATGAACCCTTGCAACTCACCTTTATCATCCAACAGAGGGTTACAACGCAAATCTAACCAATAAGGACGTCCCGATTTATGGTAATTCAGAATCTCCACATGGAAGGGCTGTCCTTTCCCAATAGCCGAATTCATGATCGCTACGGTTTCAGGGTCGGTATCAGGGCCTTGTAACAAACTGCCTGGAGACTTACCTTGAACCTCTTCCAGGCTGTATCCGGTGACTCGAGTAAACGAAACATTCACCCATTCCACATTGCCATGAATGTCTGTCACCACAACTGCGTTATCAGTTTGGTTGGCAATTCGAGAAAGACGAACCATTTCAAATTCGGCTTGTTTCTTTTCAGTAATGTCGAGATGCGTTCCCACCATACGCAATGGAGCGCCGTTCTCATCCCACTCCACTACTCGACCTGTATCCAGCACCCAAACCCAATGACCATCTTTGTGCTTCATTCGGGATTCAGAGACATAATGTGTGGTCTTACCACTCCAATGCTGTTCTAACAGGTCACCTGATTTTTGAAGATCTTCCGGATGAGCCAAACTTGACCAGGTTTCAATACTGGTAGGCTCAAGCTCTTCTAATTCATAGCCTACTATTTGAGCCCAACGACGATTAAAATCCACTTTTCCGGTAGCTAAATGCCAATCCCAAATACCTACCGCGGTGTTATCTACAACCAACTCCAGCTGTTTCTTACTCTCTGCCAGTTGTTGTTGCGCAAGGCGTTTCTCAGAAATATCCCGGATCAAACCGGTAAAAAACTGACCGTTTGATGAGGTAACTTTAGAAACAGACAATTCCATCGGAAACTCTTGACCCGACTTGCGTACACCAAATAATTCTCGGCTTGCTCGAATAGCTACATCACCACCTCGGTTTAGATGAGCAAAAAGATAATGATCATGATGTTTAGCAATGGACTCAGGCATTAGCATTTTGACATTACGATCTTTTACCTCGTCGTAGGAATAACCAAACATCTCTTCTGCGGCCTGATTAAAAGATCGAATAAGCCCTTTCTCATCAATAGTAATGATGGCATCTGCAGCCTGATTAAGAACATTGGACAAGAAACGAGAAGATTCTTCCGCTTCCGCTGTCCGCTCTTTGATCTGGGATTCCATGTCTTGTTTGTAATGTACAATGGAAGCCCCCATTTCATTGAACGAAAGCGCCAGGGATGTAATCTCATCACCTCCATCGTCATCAATACGGAAGTCAAATTTTCCGGAAGTAAAAGCATTGGCACCAATCTCCAGATTACGGATTCGCTTAAGGATTAAACGATTGGAAATCCAAAGTAATCCAGCAACCAGAATCAACACCATAGGGATTACTGAAGACATTAAAATAAAAGTCTGGTAACGAAGCGGCTTTGATAATTCATTCGTGTCGAAATAAAACTCGATCACATAACGCTTTCCACCCAGATAAAGATTCTTTTCTTCATGGTCTTGATAGTTGGAATGATCATGCTTATCCCCCTCATGTTCATGGCTATGATCGTTAGCCAGGTGCCCGCCTATCAATGGGTAGCCATGGGCCTTCAATCGATCAATCGCTTTATTTAGGGTATCTCCAATGGATTCCTCAAAACGATAGGCCATCAAGAACCACCCCAGAGTCACGCCATTCTCCATAATTGGCGAAGCAAACCATTGCGCACGCCCAGAACCAATAATGCTTAGATCATTAAAGTATGGGTCCAAACCGGGTGCGCCCATAGTCGTCTCTGATTGGTGAAAATCAGGCATTAAGGGGTGATTCAATACGTTTCTGCCTAGCAATGATCTTGGTGTTAAATGAGTATTCAGATGATCCCTGGAATTTATCGCAAACACTTTATGATCTTTGCTGATGATGGCGACATAGAAGAGTTCTTGATAGGTATGAGCAATGGTATTTAATTTATCTTCCAATCCAGAAGAAACACCTGTTTTCAATGCCTCGAAAAAGGAAGGACTGGTGGACATCACTTTGGCAGTCTTTTGAACATCTCTAAGCTGCTGCTCGATCAAACTGTGAGTGCTTTGCAGCGACACTTGGATAAATCGATCCGCTTCATCAACCAACAGTTTATTGGTTTGATAGTTAATGAAGAATGAGGCTAAAAATACACTAGGCAGAATGCAGGCAATGGTAATTAAGGCTAACTTATTCCCTAGATTGAGCTTATTCAAACGTCACGTATCCTAAAAGTGCTTTTGTAATGAGTTGTCTTGATAATTTTATATATAGAAATCAGCGGATGTAGAAATCCGCCATTCATGATTACTCATGATATTAACTGCTCAACACTTTGTTCGTATTGCAGTTAAATGTAGCCCATTGCCTTTGATATTTCCTGAGTTAAATAGTCAATCATTAACCTTATTAAGATTAATATCAACTAACGAATACATTCGATATTTCATATATCTGAATATTCATATATCCTACCCGCGATTCACTCAAACAGCTCGGACAACACCATGATTGATCCTGTTAACTTTTATAAGTGCCTGGCAGATGACACACGACTGCGATGCTTATTGCTAATCACTCAGGAGCAGGAATTATGTGTTTGTGAACTCATGGAAGCCATTGATGAGAGCCAACCAAAAATTTCTCGCCACCTTGCTCAGCTAAGGAAAAATGCAGTATTGACCGATCGTCGGCAAGGCCAATGGGTTTACTATCAAATCAATCCTGATCTGGAAGATTGGGCCAAACTTGTACTCAAAGAAACACTGGCTTCCAACCAGGATTTCATCAAACACAATCTCGCTAACCTTGAGGCAATGGGCGATCGACCTGTTAGAACTCAAAGTTGCTGTAACTAAATTACATATCAGTCACTCTTCCAAAGGAGACATACAATGACCATTAAGGTAGGCATTAACGGTTTTGGCAGAATGGGACGTCTAGCCTTTAGAGCGGCATGGGATTGGCCAGAACTGGAATTCGTACAGATTAATGATCCGGCAGGTAATGCTGAAACTCTGGCTCACCTGACCAACTTTGATTCAGTTCATGGTCAGTGGAAGTATGAAGCGACCTCTTCAGACAACCAAATCATCATTGATGGCAAAGCCGTCACCTGCACTCAGAACAAAGCTATTGAAGACACCGATTGGTCTGGCTGTGACATCGTCATTGAAGCCAGCGGTAAAATGAAATCAAAAGCCTTGCTGCAAGCCTATCTTAATCAAGGCGTAAAGCGCGTTGTCGTAACCGCACCGGTTAAAGAAGAAGGCGTTCTAAATGTTGTGATGGGTGTAAACGATGATCTTTATGATCCTGAAGCACACCCAATCGTCACCGCAGCCTCATGTACCACTAACTGTTTAGCCCCAGTCGTAAAAGTCATTCACGAAAAGCTGGGCATTAAGCATGGTTCAATGACGACAATTCACGACATCACTAATACCCAATCCATTTTGGATACGCCGCACAAAGATCTACGTCGTGCGCGCGCGTGTGGTATGAGCTTGATTCCAACCACAACCGGTTCGGCAACGGCAATCACTCATATTTTCCCAGAACTGAAAGGCAAGCTAAATGGCCATGCCGTTCGTATTCCTCTGGCTAACGCGTCACTTACGGATTGTGTATTTGAAGTAGAAAAAGAAACGACCGTGGAAGAAGTAAATCAGCTTCTTAAAGCCGCGGCTGAAAATGAATTGAAAGACATACTGGGCTATGAAGAACGCCCGCTTGTGTCTATCGATTATAAAACCGACCCACGCTCGAGCATTATTGATGCCCTGTCCACTATGGTGGTTAATAATACTCAGGTGAAACTCTACGTTTGGTATGACAATGAGTGGGGGTATGCTAATCGTACCGTTGAGTTGGTTAAAAAAGTAGGCCTTCTTGATTAAGAGCTATTATCGTTGCTGCTACGTCGTTTACCCCTCAAGGGGGGTACCGAGGAAAAACCGTCTCAAACTGCTTACTTATTTTATATAAGCTCGCAGCTTTCATCGGTTTTTGCCTCGTATCAACGCCTCGATCACGCTCTTAATTGCAAGAAGTTATTTTACCCGCAGTATTCATATTCTTATGATTTCTTTACTCTCTAAGTTATCACCAGAGATTAAGCAATATCTGGTGATTACAGGTAACTACTGGGCGTTCACCCTCACTGATGGTGCGCTCAGAATGCTGGTTGTATTGCATTTCCATAGTCTGGGCTATAGCCCTCTGGAAATCGCTTTGCTCTTCCTCTTTTATGAGATCTTTGGCGTCATTACCAATCTGGTGGGTGGATGGCTTGGGGCTAAGTTTGGTCTCAACAAAACCATGAACATTGGTTTGGCGTTACAAGTAATCGCGCTCAGCATGTTACTTGTGCCCGCTAGCTGGCTGACCATCGCCTGGGTGATGGCGGCACAAGCTCTCTCTGGTATTGCCAAAGACCTCAACAAAATGAGCGCTAAAAGCTCTATCAAATTGCTCATCCCGAAAGACACCTCAACAGCATCGCAATCAGAACAGCAACTCTACAAATGGATTGCTATTCTCACCGGTTCGAAAAACGCCCTCAAAGGCGCGGGTTTTTTCCTTGGTGGTGTATTACTGATGGCTCTTGGCTTCTCAGGTGCTGTGCTAGCAATGGCAGTTGGATTAACCCTTGTCTGGATACTGAGTCTGGTTTTACTTAAGAAAGACATGGGCAAAGCGAAGAACAAACCTAAATTTACCGACATCTTTTCCAAAAGCCGAGCTATTAACTATTTGTCGGCCGCCAGGATGTTCCTGTTCGGCGCACGGGATGTCTGGTTCGTCGTGGCATTACCTGTGTTCATGGTTAGCCAGATGGACTGGGAACATTCCTACGTGAGTGCTTTTATGGCGCTTTGGGTTATTGGTTATGGCGGTATTCAATCCATTGCGCCAAAGATTACTCAACGCTCAAAGAACCACACGCCGGATGGTAAAACGGCTTTCTTCTGGGCGGTATTATTGATGACCACGCCCGCATTAATCGCTCTGGCAATGATGATGAACGTCAATCTGGAAATCAGCTTGCTAGGTGGGCTTTTGGTGTTTGGAGCGCTATTCGCAGTGAACTCGTCATTACACAGCTACTTAATAGTCAGCTATGCCGATGAGGATGGCGTGTCTCTGGACGTAGGCTTCTATTACATGGCCAATGCTATGGGACGCTTAATTGGAACAGTACTATCAGGTTGGGTATTTCAGGTAGCAGGTCTGGAAGCCTGTTTGTGGATATCAACCGTGTTTATTGGTTTAGCTGCGGTGTTATCCTTAGCGTTACCCAAACACTTAACGATTAGATCCTAAAACTGTAACCAATACTTAGAATCCTCAGGAAGGTCAATATTTAACAATGGATTATCCAATTCCAACAATTGACTGTTTGAGAATCTACTCAACGGAAAAGCATCTTGAGTTACTGGATGCTCTATCAAAAATTGCTTAAGGCGGCCTGAATCAACCAGGTTTTTAAGGCCCTGTTCCAGGGCCATTGCCAAGTGTTCATTATCCTTATGAACAAAGAACACCATTGGTAAGCGGTATTTTAAAATCAGACGCTCGTACACTATTAAATCATCTGGACGTCCCAGATCTTCAAAAGAAGATACTTCCCCATATACTTCATTCAACCCACGAGGAAAATAATGGCAACGACCGCCACTCAGCATTCGATACATCATTTTAAACTTAGGAGCACGAGTCACCCGATAACCATTATGCTCCAGAATATCAGAATCAGGCCACTGACTACCTTGGCAAGCCCTCAGACCTTTTAACTGATTTTCATCCAACGAGTTAAACAATGGAATATCTTTCCGCTTAATGACCGGTAAACGATAGCCAAGCAACCCCATAGTCAAAGGAACACCCACAACCCTAAACTGATTAACACGTAAAGGATTAACACCGGCCCAATATAGATCCAGACGTTTTTGTTTTAATAATTGAAAACCTCGATCCTGAGTCAGATTATCAATCGGCTCAACAACGACCCGGTAGCCAGAATTATCAACTAACGCTGCACTAATTAATTGTCGAAAGAAGTGGTGACTAATGTCATTCTCTGATTGAGGCGGACGAATTCGGATATCTACTAAACTATCTTCAGCCGATACAGAAAAAGTAAAGAAAGTCATGGCAAATAGCACAAAAATACGCGCATATAATTTACCCATAGCCCAACCCGCCTAACTGAATACGTAAAAGACTGAAATACTATACTCAATAACAGATGAATTAAGTCAGATAATCAAGGGCTTCAGAAATCTTAGTCACGGGAATAATCTCTAAGCCATCGATTTTGTCTTTTGGCATATTTGCTTTAGGAACAATGGCTTTCTTAAAGCCATGCTTAGCCGCCTCGCGTATCCGCTCCTGACCACTAGGGACTGGACGAATTTCACCAGACAGCCCTACCTCACCAAAGATCATCATATCCATGGGTAAAGGACGATTTCTGAAGCTGGATAGAATGGCCATCACCAAAGCTAAGTCGGAACTGGTTTCAGCAACCTTGATACCACCAACGACATTCACGTAGACATCCTGATCACCCGTATGAAGACCACCATGACGATTCATCACGGCAAGCAACATGGACAAACGATTCTGATCCAAGCCCACAGCAACACGGCGAGGGTTACCGAAGTGACTTTCATCCACCAGTGCCTGAACCTCAACCAACATTGGACGGGTGCCTTCCCAAATAACCATCACAGCCGAACCAGCAGCCGCTTCTTCACCGCGAGATAGAAAGATAGAACTTGGGTTTTTAACTTCTTTTAGGCCTTTGTCCAACATGGCAAATACGCCCAACTCATTAATCGCACCAAAGCGGTTTTTGATGCCACGGAGGGTTCGATAACGTCCATCAGCTTCACCTTCCAACATAATGGAAGTATCAATCAT
>Ga0255760_10005823_pt1 | contig 10435 bp, 10 predicted proteins | sample 071ome_25_FD_179960 | JGI IMG/M metagenome (GOLD analysis project Ga0255760, IMG submission 179960) | Coastal salt marsh microbial communities from the Groves Creek Marsh, Skidaway Island, Georgia - 071410BT metaG (version 2) | ecosystem: Environmental > Aquatic > Marine > Intertidal zone >... | reverse complement strand
TTTTGCCTCTATTTTTATGTTGTGTTGGTCTTTGAATAACGTAAACAGATCTTTATCTCCCTTGTAAATAGTGAGTTTGTAATAGGGTATCGGTAGGGCATACGTATCTAGGCGCGACTTTAGATGGACGATGATTCCCTTTGGTCGCAATTCTATAGAACACTGATGTCGATCTTGATTGATGTAAATAAGTCGTGAGAGCTCTTCTGAAGCCGAAATAATGTTCAGTTTAGGAGAACCGATTCCTCCCTTTATGATCCGATCCAATAGCGAATAGGGCGATCCGACGGCGGTAATGATTTCTCGTTCTACCTTTTGGTCATTGTGCGATGTATTCCATACCATAACCCTGCAAAATTACTTAGTTTTACGGCCAAATTGAGAAGAACCCATGAAAGACCTTCAATCCCAACTTAGTGCTCTTGTTGAGCATGTTGTTTACGAACAATTCGGTGTTCGTATTTCTAAGGTTGATTTCACTCCAACCAAAAAAGAGTTTGAAGGTGACTTGACTATTGTGCTGTTCTCACTGCTAAAAGAAGTTAAGGCGAGTCTGCCTGATTTGGCTAAAACCATTGGAGATTACCTGCAGCAAGAGTGTGAAGAGGTGAAGACTTATTCGGTGGTGAAAGGCTTTTTGAATTTGTCCTTCACAGATGCCTATTTATTAGGCCAATTTGAAGCCCTTTATAAGCATGCGTCATGGGGATCGATTGAACCCAATGGAAAGACCTACATGGTCGAATATTCGTCTCCTAACACCAATAAGCCTTTACATTTGGGGCATATCCGTAATAATGTATTAGGATATTCCGTAGCCCAGATTTTAGAGGCGGCTGGAAACAAGGTCATCAAAACGCAAATCATAAATGATAGAGGGATTCATATTTGTAAAAGTATGGTCGCTTGGAAGCGTTACGGAAATGGAGAAACTCCTCAGTCATCAGGCCTTAAGGGAGATCATTTAGCCGGAAAGTACTATGTGCATTTCGATAAGGTGTATAAAAAAGAGCAGGCCGATCTTATGGCCCAAGGACTCTCGGCAGATGAGGCGGCAAAACAGGCGCCTATTTTTATAGAAGCTCAGGAGATGTTGCGCAAGTGGGAGAGTCAAGACCCAGAAACTAGGGCTTTATGGAGTGAGATGAATGCTTGGGTCTATGAGGGATTCAATGAGACCTATCGCAAATTGGGAGTCGATTTCGATCAATTGTATTACGAAAGTGACACTTATCTATTGGGTCGAGATATTATCGATAAGGGGCTTGATAAAAAGGTTTTCTTTAGAAAACCTGACCAAAGCGTGTGGGCTGATCTGACTGCTGACGGTCTTGATGAGAAGTTAGTTTTGAGAAGTGATCAGACAGCCGTTTATATGACACAAGACCTCGGAACCGCAGTGCAACGTGTAGTAGACTTTCCTGAGATTAACGGAATGGTCTATACCGTAGGAAATGAGCAAGATTATCACTTTAAGGTTCTCTTCTTATTGCTTCAACACTTGGGTTATCCATGGGCCTCAAATTTGCACCACTTGTCTTATGGAATGGTTGATTTACCTTCAGGAAAGATGAAAAGCCGAGAAGGTACGGTGGTTGATGCAGACGATTTGATGAGTGAGATGGCTGAAACAGCCGGAAAGATTGCTTCAGAGCTCGGCAAATTGGATGGATTTAGTGAAGAAGAAAAGCAAGTCCTCTTTCATCAAATTGGCCTAGGCGCCTTGAAATACTTCATCTTAAAAGTAGACCCGAAGAAACGAATCTTGTTTGATCCTGAGGCGTCTGTAGATTTCCAAGGAAATACAGGTCCCTTTATTCAATACACTTACGCCCGTATCCGCTCTATTACCCGTAAAGCAAAAGAAAATGAGTTCACTGCTCCTTCTATCCCGTTAGAGGCGAAGGAGAGAGATCTGATACTTGCACTTACGCAGTATCCTTCGGTGATTGAACAGGCCGCCGAGATGCTTTCTCCGGCTATTGTAGCCAACTACTTGTATGAATTAGTGAAGCAATTCAATTCACTGTACCAGCAGCTTCCAATTCTCGGTGTTGATGATTCTAGTCTGCGTTCGTTTAGAGTGGCTCTTACGTTGAAAGTAGGAGAGGTCATTAAGCATGCATCATCTTTATTAGGAATTGAGGTTCCTGAACAGATGTAATAAAAAAAGCCGCTGATTTCAGCGGCTTTTTAAGGTATTTACTTGAACAACTCTTATTTCGAATCACGAGCAGCAACAGCAGCGCCGTAAACTACTAGACCGAATCCTATTTTGTTAACGGCATCACCAATGTTGTAAATCACATCCATGGCTAAGCCACCAAAAATTCCTTCATACCAACCTGGTGTTCCGGCCATATAACCGATAGGGTAGATTGCCCAACCGACCAGAACGAACCAACAAAGTGTTTTGTGCGCTTGTAATACCGAACCTCCAGCAGAGACAGCCAATTTCTTTGCTTGACCGAACCAGATGTCATAAACAATCACAAAATACGCTACACCAGATACTAATCCCCAGAAGGCAGCCTGATCACGGCTTACAGCTTCTCCCCAATACCCTGTTACGAGCATAATCACTGAAAGAGCAATAAGTCTCCACATGAGCGCCTTTTTGGCACCTGCGGCCTTTAAGATGAGGTAGAATTCAACACACATCAGAGGCACGGTGAGCACCCAGTCTACATAACGGAAAAACGTTGGAGATTCTCCATTTGAAGCCCAATAATCTCTCATGTACCAATAGTGAACAGCAGCGATAAATGTGATCAATCCTGAAACTAAGATTGATGTACGCCATTTAGAATCGAAACTGTTCATCGATAAAAAGAAGAAGGCAGAAGCTGCCATCATAGCCATACACCCTACAAAGAAGGTGAAGCCTACGTAATCGTCAGTAGCAATTTTTGAAACATCTGCTACCAACGGTAGTTGGAGTAGTAAACTTTTCATAAGAACAATAGTTTAGTTTTTGTTTAATCAAATGTAAATAATTCTAAACACAATCCTTTAACATTTTAACTATTATTTTATCAACTACCTTTGAAATTCTAGACTTTTTCATGAATATTATCAAAAACAGGTATTTTCTATCACTTATTGTGGCTGTCGGGGGTATCAGTGTTTCCGCGGCATTAGAAGGTATTTTAGCCCTTTTTCTCATTCTTTCCGTGGGTCTCTTACACGGGTCGAATGATTTGATGGTGATCCAAAGATTGGCCTCTTATGAACAAATAAGTGGGCTAACACGCCTAAAAACGCTGTTAGCGTACATAGGTTTGATCTTAATTATATTGATTTTGTTCTCAACCCAGCGGCAATTTGCATTGTTGTTCTTTGTACTCATCAGTTCGTTTCATTTTGGCCAACAGCATTGGCACAGGCTTATAAAAGAAGCGCATTGGATTCGCTATGTGTTCTACACGAGTTATGGACTGCTCATTTTTGGACTCTTATTTTGGACCCATTCTGAGCAATCGTCTCTTGTTATTGAAGCCATAACTTCAGTGTCGCTAACAGCGTTCCATTTTATGGGGTTATCGGTAGTTGCTTTTGGACTGACGGTCTTGATGTTAATCGCCACACCTCGAATACCTTTCCGATTCCTCTTAATGGAAGTTGGAGCGTTGGTGTTTCTATTTATGGTTTTTCGGTATACCAGTTTATTACTCTCGTTTGCACTCTATTTTTCACTTTGGCATGCGGTACCCTCGATTAAAGATCAGATTGAGCTACTTTACCCAAAGTCTTTAAGTAGTGGCTTAAAGTCTTATGCCAAGGCGGCATCGCTTTATTGGGGGATATCAGTGGTTGGATTTGGGCTTATCCTATTCTTGGTCGGATTTAACACTTTGGATGTGCTTGAACTTTTGGTGTATTTCCTAGCAGCTATTACTTTTCCTCATGTTATTGTTATGAGCAGGGTTGAAAAGGCACTTGAAAGCTAAAGAATCTTAGTATTTTTGTTTTTTCTTCAAAATCAACCGAGGCAGCGTTTATGTTTGATCAGTTAAGTACCAAAATTGAAGGAGCTCTTCATAAGCTCAGAGGTAAGGGTAAAATAAACGAGCTTAATATTGCCGAATCGATGAAGGAGATCCGAAAGGCCCTTCTCGATGCCGACGTTAACTATAAAATAGCCAAGGACTTTACCACTACGGTGAAAGAAAAGGCCATGGGCCAGCAAGTGTTGCAGTCCCTTCAGCCCGGACAGCTCATGGTCAAGATCGTCCGAGACGAATTGGCCAGTTTAATGGGGTCTAATGCCTCCGAGCTACAAATCGGTTCAAAGCTTAGCGTGGTTCTTATGGCGGGGCTTCAAGGTTCGGGTAAAACCACCTTTTCAGGAAAGCTCGCAAACTACCTCAAAACAAAGAAATCCAAGAAACCTCTTTTAGTCGCTTGTGATGTTTACCGTCCTGCCGCCATTGATCAGCTCCATATTGTTGGAGAACAATTGGGGGTTGAAGTCTATTCTGATCGCGAACAAAAAGATCCAGTAGTCATTGCTAATGCCGGACTTGAAAAGGCTAAAACCGAAGGCTATAATGTGGTGATTATTGATACCGCAGGTCGTTTGGCCTTAGATGAAGCCATGATGAAAGAAATCAAGGCGATTCATACCGCTATTCGTCCGGATGAAACGCTTTTTGTGGTAGATGCGATGACAGGTCAAGATGCGGTTAATACAGCCAAGGCCTTTAATGACGTGCTAGATTTTGATGGGGTAGTGCTCACTAAGTTAGATGGTGATACTCGTGGGGGTGCCGCACTAACCATCCGAGAGGTGGTAGACAAGCCCATTAAATTCATCGGAACCGGAGAGAAGCTGGATGCCTTAGATATTTTTCACCCTGATCGAATGGCCGATCGTATTTTGGGGATGGGTGATGTGGTCTCGCTGGTTGAAAGGGCTCAAGAACAGTTCAATGAAGAAGAGGCTCGCAAGCTGCAGCGTAAAATCGCGAAACAGACTTTTGGTTTTGATGACTTCTTGACTCAAATCCAGCAAATCAAAAAAATGGGACCCATGAAAGACCTCGTGTCTATGGTTCCCGGGATGGCTAAGGCAACCAAGGGCTTAGATATTGATGACGATGCCTTCAAACATATTGAAGCCATTATACATTCAATGACACCTAAGGAGCGCAGTAACCCTAAGGTTATTGATCAAAGCAGAAAGAAACGTATCGCTGCTGGGAGCGGTAGAGAGATTCAAGAGGTGAATAAATTAATCAAGCAATTCGATCAAATGAGTAAGATGATGAAGATGATGCAAGGAGCCAAAGGACGTAATATGATGCAGATGATGCAAAATATGAATATGCGATAATGATTTTACTAGACGGAAAGAAAACGAGTCATGAGCTCAAAGAAGAGATTTCCGCTGAGGTTGCGGCGATGCGACAACAAGGTCAGAAAGTTCCGCACCTAGCTGCCGTAATTGTCGGAAACGATGGAGCGAGCTTAACGTATGTTTCAAGTAAAGTGCGCTCTTGCGAGCAGGTAGGCTTTGAGTCGACACTCGTAAGACTTCCCGAAGATACCACCCAAGAAGACTTATTAAAAGAGGTAGCCGCTTTGAATGCGAATGAGGCTATTGACGGCTACATTGTTCAGTTGCCTTTACCTGCCCATCTCGATGAAGAGGAGGTGTTATTGGCGATCGATCCTAAAAAAGATGTTGACGGATTTCATCCGACGAATTTTGGACGGATGGCCTTAGAACTTGAGTCGTTCATTCCTGCAACACCGTTTGGAATTATGCAGTTGCTCGAACGCTATAAGGTTGATACCTCTGGGAAGCATGCCGTTGTTATCGGACGTTCTCATATTGTAGGTAGACCGATTAGTATTCTTTTGAGTCAGAAGGGTGATTTTGCCAATGCTACTGTTACCGTAGCGCATTCTCGTACAAAGGACCTAAAAGCACTTCTCAATCAAGCGGATATTATTGTTTCGGCTTTAGGAGTTCCAAATTTTGTCAAAGCAGATATGGTAAAACCTGGCGCTGTAGTGATCGATGTCGGAATTACCAGGGTAGAAGACGCAAGTCGACCAAAGGGATACCGGATAGTGGGCGACGTAGATTTTGAGCAGGTGGCTGAGAAAGCTTCTTATATCACACCTGTCCCTGGTGGTGTAGGACCCATGACTATTGCAATGCTTCTTAAAAATACCTTACTGGCCCGCCGCCGCGCTCAATCTTAAGTAGCAAAGAGCGATGAGATATGCTTAAAGCTCTTGAACTCAAGGGCATTGTCTGACGGATCTTTAAAAAACAGGGTTTTTTGCTCTCCTGGTAGCCCTTCAAACCTCAAATAAGGTTCGATGATAAAGGGAATCCCTTTACTTCTAATCCGATCGGCAAACGCATCGAAGACCTCCCATTCTAAAACGACTCCGAAATGAGGAACGGGAATGTCCTTTCCGTCAACAGGGTTTGAGACCAAGACACCCTGGTGGTTGGTGTCTAAATGAATCACCAGCTGGTGACCAAAAAAATTGTAATCTACCCAGTGGTCGCTGCTGCGTCCTTCTTCAAATCCAAGGATGTTGGTATAAAAATCGCGAGCGGCCTCAAGGTTGTTGACCGGTATGGCTAAATGAAAGGGTTGAAGTTCCATATACGTTTAGTTGTTATTTAAAAATACCATGATTTTAGCACAAACTTCATCTTGATGCATTGAATGACCAAAATTTTCAGTTACTACCAGTTCGCTGTTTTCAAGTGCTTTGTGCAGCTTCTCAGATTGACTGCTCGGAATGGTGGGGTCGAAGCGATCGTGCATTAGCAGTGCTTTTTGATGAATCTCTTTCGCAAATCGACGACTCGAAAATGCTTCTATGTTCATGTTTACCAATCGGTACATCTCTTGATCTAAAGCTTGGTATACTTTTTTATTGAAGGGTACACGACGGTTGTATCCGGCAACAATAAGAGAAAAGTCTACAGGCGCACCTAGGGTAATGAACCGTTGCACAGGATTCTCTTTGTGTTTGAAGAGTAAATAGCAAATGGCCATCCCCCCCATAGAGTGACCGATGAGTGTTTTGATGTTGTGTTTTTGAACGAGATGGTAGGCAGCCTCGACGAAGTCGGGCAAAAAATGATAGTTCCCCGTGGAGTACCCATGCGCAGGTGCGTCTAGGGCATAGATTTCTATTTTTTCTTTTTTAAGCTGTGAGATCAAATTCCGCCATCGATGGGTATTGCTCTCCCAACCGTGAAGCAGGAGTACCGCCTCTTTCTCTCCAGGCCAGTGGTACGATTGGATTTCATGTGAGCCGATCGAAAAGCGCTCGCTTTTGGCCTCTTCTAAAAGCGGAAGTGGTCTTTGGCCATCGAGTTGTCCCTTCCGGACCTTGGCAAAGGTCAAAAGGGCCAGTTTTCCGGCTCTTTTTGGAGCAACTAACGCGATAGCATTGAAGTAGTAGCCTAGAAGTTTCGGAATGAGAGTGAGAAGTATGCGCTTCATCTTACCAGCTGATAATCACTTGATTGATCACGGCCTCAGAAGGAAGTTGTACCGGATCAATAGGATCAAAACTGTATTTAATACTTTCAGGAAGTTCACTGCGGTCGAAAAGAAATAAAAGAGGAGATTCTTTGACGTAAACGGAGACGCTTTTGATAGCCGGAACCGCCCTGTCTATGGTGTAAACTTTTTCAAGATCGCCAATAGTGTTTCCGACACCTATACCTTTTTTGGTTTTAAATAGACTATCGTATACTTGAACGACCTCAATAGCGCCCTCGAGATTTGCTCTCAATTGAAAGCGTTTTTTCTGATCGGCTTTTAGTACACTCAACCCTACTATTTGCCCTGTGTTTAACTTCTCAAAGGCAATCGAATCCTCAGGAAATAATGAGTTCACACGCCCGATACTGTCAGTAGATTGCAATGAACCTAGCTGATCTTTACTCATTAAGTTCTCAGTAGAAGGGGCACAGCTGTAGAAAAGTGGCAGCAAGAGAGCTGCGAGAAGCATTTTTTTCATGGGGCAAAAATAGACAAAACAAGCCGTTAAGGAACGCCTATGTATTTATGAGTTTGTAGGGTTAAACGCCATTTGGGGTGGTCTAAAACGTAGTTGCTCATGAGAGGCATAACTTTTTCTTTGACTTCCCATTCTGGTTGTAGTGATAGGGCACATGTTTGGTTAACCCGAGCCGCCTCACCCTCGGCAAAGGCGAAATCACTTTTGTTGTATACGATACACTTGAGTTCGTCGGCTTGTCCGTATATAGCCTCTAAGGGTTTTTTGAATTTTTTCGGAGACAGACAAATCCAGTCCCATTCTCCGGATAACGGGTGGGCTCCTGAGGTCTCAATATGTGTTTTGAATCCCTTCGCTCTGAGTGCTGCGGTTAGTTCATCTAGCTGATGCATTAAGGGCTCTCCTCCGGTAACCACTACGATTTCAGCGCGATGATCAACGTGAGAAACGATGCTTTCAATATCCTGCTCCCATTCGGGGCGGATGCTCCAACTTTCCTTCACGTCACACCAATGGCAACCTACATCACATCCTCCTAAACGAATAAAATGTGCAGCGGTACCTTGGTGAAATCCTTCTCCTTGAATCGTAAAAAAGGACTCCATTACTGGGAGTGTTAATGCCTCAGTCTTTTGCATGCGGCAAAGATACGGGCTTCAAGGGTACCTCAAATACTTTGAGCGGATAGATTTAAAGGCTTCGAGTTCGGCTCTCCAACTGGCACGAATTTCTTCTTCGCTCATACCCGATTCAATTTGACCTTGAAGTTCGCTTCTTCCGCTGTGTTTGGCGAAAGAATCTTCTCTAAAGAATGCGCCATCGTGTGCCTTATAACTTTCGATGAGTGGATTCAAACAGACATGATCAGGGGCTTCTGTCTTACTGAGATCTCGTCCGTAACAAAGGGTATTGAGGTGTTTCGGGTAGCGTGCTCCGGGTACAGAAACAGGAGTATACTCAAAATCAAAAACTGCTGCTGATAGCTGAGGTGAACCGAAACGCTCAAAAGGATTTGGAGTTCCGCGGCCCGCATTAATCTCTGTGCCCTCGAATAAACCCAAGCTGGGGTACCATGCGATCGCATTATCATTCGGAAGGTTTGGAGACGGTTTTATCGGTAAATGATAGGGCATATCCCGTGTATAATCCGAGAGAGAAATTAGGGTAAGGTCTACGGAATTTTCAGAACGTATCCAGCCTTCTCCTTGTAACATCAATGCGTATTCACCAATGGTCATGCCATAGGCCAGTGGTATGGTATTATATCCTAAAAAGCTAGCGTTTTCTTTCTGCAAGACAGGACCATCCACCAGATTTCCATTGGGATTAGGGCGATCTAGTACAATAACAGGTACCGAGGCATCTGCTGCAGCTTCCATGACCAGTTGAAGCGTAGCGATATAGGTGTAAAAGCGTACCCCGACATCTTGAATATCGAAAAGGAGAATGTCTACCCCCTCTAAATGTTCTAAAGAAGGCTTTTTTTGACTTCCGTAAAGCGAAACCAGAGGCAATTGAGTCTTGGGGTCGATACCGCTTTCAACTAAGGCTCCGGCGTCTGCCTCCCCTCTAAATCCGTGCTCTGGGGTAAAAATTTTCTTTACTTGAACTCCCCTCGAGAGTAGGCTGTCTACAAGATGAGTGTGTCCGCTTTGGTGAAAAATGACTGAAGTGGCATTCGCTACTACAGCGACTGACTTCTCTGAAAGCATCGGAAGGTAGGTTTCGGTTCGATTGGCCCCTACAACAATTTGAGCGGTTGAGATCTGCACACTAATCCCCATTAGGATCAGTGCTAAAAGTCTATTTTTGAAAGAGAAGAAGTCTAAGAGACGCATATGTTCGAATGGTTCGTTGCAAAAAGATTCTTGTTTAAGAATCATATGATCTTACCTAAAGGTAGCGCAAAAATTGGCGTTATTGCTGTGGCTATTGGCCTAGCGGTAATGATAATTGCCATGGCAACGGCAAGAGGACTGCAATATGAGGTTAAGAAGAAATTAGAGTCGTTTCAGGGCACGTTCACATTGGCCTCCTACGATACGGGCCAAGCCCTTGATAGTAGTCATGCCGCAATGCTCAATACCATTGAAGGGGAGTTTCGTAGCCATAAGGTTTCAGAACGTCTAGGTGTGCTTCGCAATGAAAATGATTATGCGGGATTGCTCTTTAAGGGGATTTACACTGATTTTGACGCTACCGTTTGGGAGTCTTATTTGATTCAGGGCGAGTGGCTTCAATACGATACCCAAGACCAAGTTGTTGTTTCTGAAGAGGTGGCGCGCCAATTAGGTCTTGAGATAGGAGATAGGGTGTATGGGCTGTTTCCGAATAATGAGAAGCCTCCACAGCAACGGCGAATGGTGGTTCGAGGGGTTTACAATTCTTACTTTGCTGAATTCGATCAATCCGTCGTTTTTGTTTCTGGAGA
>Ga0255760_10005812_pt1 | contig 10452 bp, 10 predicted proteins | sample 071ome_25_FD_179960 | JGI IMG/M metagenome (GOLD analysis project Ga0255760, IMG submission 179960) | Coastal salt marsh microbial communities from the Groves Creek Marsh, Skidaway Island, Georgia - 071410BT metaG (version 2) | ecosystem: Environmental > Aquatic > Marine > Intertidal zone >... | reverse complement strand
GTCTCTCAATAATGAGTGATGACAAAGATATGCACAAATCTGGCTGGATGGTACCGCCAAGACCGAATGTGCCTAGAGACGAATCTAAGCCCAGCAACGAAGAACTAGAGCGGCAAATGAGTGTGCTGCTACCGACTAAATCACCCGATAAAAGGGATTCATAGAATGAGCGAAAGAAGAATGTCTTCAGACACAAAATTTAAGGCTGTTGTCGCACCATTGTTGATTGCGTTATCCAAGTCGGCATTCGCTGGCACCCTCATCACAGAAATAAACGGAATCGAGGAAGCGGGTGTGATGCACTTGGCGATATACGATACTGCATCGGCTTTTGAAAATGATGGTGGTGATAACGGCGGCCCTTCAGAAGACATTATCGATGGAATAATTGAATGGGTAGACACTGAATCTGTGACGTATCGCTTCGAGATACCCGCTGGCAACTATGCAATTGGTATATTTATCGATACTAATGCCAATGAAGCTCTAGATAGGAACTTCCTGCAGATACCAACAGAACAGTATGGCTTCAGTAACAATGCCAAAGGTAGATTTGGGCCGCCCTCATTTGCTGATGCTGCCTTCAATTTAGAATCTCAGCTCGAAATAGAAATTAACCTATAGGAAGCAAATATAAATCGTAGCCAAGACCGAATGTGCCTAGAGAGGAATCTAGGCCCAGCAACGAAGAACTAGAGCGGCAAATGAGTGTGCTGCTACCGACTAAATCACCCGATAAAGAGGAATAATAATGAACGGTAATTTACTGAAAAAATTTGTTTATCTTATTTCGCATTTCTTATTTATAACTTCTGCGTATGCTGATGCTGTTTATGACCCAGCTACCGGCACAATAACTTTATCCCATGTTCTTGCTGGAGATGGGTCTAGTAAAACCGAATCTATCTATGCCACGAATGTCCAAATTACCCCGGGTGCAATACTCTCTATGGGAAAAGCTTGGCCTCCATACATTCATCCATCGCCTTGGCCGGCAGAAGTTGACTTCTATGATATGGCAGCTCAAGAGTTAAAAATCTCTTATATTAGAACGCCAGATGCTTCAATCGAGCTAAATGATGTAGTACTCAAGGTAGACGCTGTCTCGGGTGTTGGTTTCTCTGAGTCAATTGCTGCAGGCATTGCGGACTATAAATTTAGATATGTTTTAGATGATTCCCTTCCCAGCGAATGGCGGAATGAATTTGAACAAATCATGAATAATCTCCAGAGAGACATCCCTATCTATGCTAAATCTGATTGGTACAGTATGCCGATATTCGCATGGAAAAGTGATGCCGAACGGCCACTGCCTTTTGTAAGTGGCGGATGTATTTGCGGAGGAGGCGAAGGCGGCCATTTTCGCTGGATGAGCCTCGAAATACCCGCGTCAGAGTTCGAATATAATCAGATACATCGTTACAGCATAGTGCCGCATGAATATTTTCACGTATATCAACTTAGCCATGCCGACCTTCCCGGATTCAAGTGGTTAATGGAGGGACCAGCTGCAACGCTCGAATCAATTTATGTGCAAGAGCATTATGGCATTAATTATTTTTCTTCGGCCCAGGGGCCACATCTTTCCGAACAAGTTAGAGAAAATACTGCTTCGTACGAGTCTTATAGTGCCTCCGGTGGCGAGGCAGACATTAATTACTCCGGCTCGGTATTCATGACATTAGTTCTTGGAGCAGAACTTCAAAAGCAAGGTTTGAGTGAGGCTGAGGCTTACAGAAAAATATTTCAGGATTTTTTCCTGGCAGGGCCAACTTTAGAAAATTGGGAAGCTAAGTTTTTGGAAGTGTTTTCAATAAGTGTGGACTCGTTTTACTCTGCAATAAAAACTTACGAACTCTCCTACGATGCTGTTCTTCCACGCATGGATTTAAAGATTTCTCAAATATTTTCAAACTAGCGCATTGCTATTCGACCTTGAGGCGGAAACGTAATTGCTCAAGCGCTGCAGGGTAAGTATTGTCTCGGTGCTTTTTGCTAGGTTGAATTGGTGTAAGCTGATTTTGAAATAAAACACCTTTCCTCTCCAAAATCAAACCAAAACTAGATAATCTCCATAAATCTGAATATCAGGACTATCTGATGAATCTACCTAGACTCGCAATCGAATCGTTTTTGTTATTCTCTGGAATTTTTCTCGCGCTGCTATTAGAGGGATACATTGAAGACAACCAAATTAGAGAAAGACAGGAGCGATTAATCGGAGAGCTATTTTTAGACTTAGAGGAGACTATTTCAGACATCAACAATGATATCTCTAACAATGGCGAGTTCTTGCGCCAAACCAAAATCGCAATCGACGCTGTTAATAATCCTACTGGTCGAATTGACCCTGAGAATGCCTTCGAGGCGATTCAGCAAGTTTGTAAGAGCTATGCTTTTGTTGTGCCAAAAGTTTCAACCTTTGAATCAATAAAATCTTTGGGTTTAGACTTAGTAGATGACGATTTACTCAGAACTGAGATAACAGATTTTTATGAGCTGTCTTTATTTCGTATTTCTACCGCAGAAGCAAGGTTTTATGATTTCTCAATGCAAGAATGCTGGCCATACGTTTCAGAAAATTTCGCTTGGTCTGACCCCTTAGAACAAACCACACGGCAAGTAAACTTTGGAGCCGAAAGCACCCAGATGGATTGGTTGAGTGATGCTAGGGTGAAGGCAGCCGACTTAGACGAACTTTTGCAAGATAGTTCGTTTAAATTCATTCTTCACGAAGCCTTTATCAGAAGAAGCTTTCAGCTATTGCACTATGAAAGAGGTCTCGTCAACGCAGAGGCTCTTAAAAATCGACTCACAGACTATTTAAGGTAATGAAACCACTGATTGGTTCAAACAAACCTCAATTGAGTCTTTTACGGAGTAGGGAAATGAGACGGTGTAGCAAAATCTTTAACAATGTTCGTCGCTAGACCTCCGCTCATCAAATTCATCAAACAGAAACACAGTCACCATCTTCCGCACATGACTGGCCAAAGATATGTCTTCGGGTTTGTCTGGTAGCACCCGTATGTAGAATAAATCACGCCAGTTGTTCCAGCCGTCTTCAGATAGTGGAATTGATCAGAACCCACTGAAAGAGTGGGTGGTACCAGCGGGCGGTATCGAAAGGCCTTATTCCTACTAGCATTAGCGCGTTTTATTCATATATAGGTGCCAACCTAGGTGCCAAAGATTCAGCAATAACCCTCTCCAAAGCCTTGTAGGGTGGCCCCATTATTGAGGGGCGGGGGAGGGCTTTCATGCCCTTTTTAAGAAATAGTACCAACCCAAACTTGCGAGAGCTGATTTGAAAAAAACGGTTTTCCTCTCCAAACTAGATAATCTATGAATCGAGACTAATGAATCGGAGGGAATATGTCTTCAAAAATTCCTGTTGCAATTTCTTTTTCTGGTATCGCAAATTTGCTTGGAGTCCTTGGTGTTATTGGCTCACTTGTATTCGTCGGATTAGAGTTGCAACAGTCACAAAGGATAGCCCAAGCTCAGCAGCAACAAGAGAGAATTGCGGCTTTTTTAAACTTGATTGGCTCTAATAATGAAGCTGGTGTCGATTGGCAATCCACAGTTTACGAAGCTGATTCAGAAGCTAGTGAGCAGCTAAGTCAAGCTGAAATAGTTCGACGCAACAACTATCACGCACATCTATTTAATTATGAGAATGACTATTTTCAGTACACCCAAAGCTTGATGACAGATGCAGTTTGGGACGCCAAGTTACAGGCTCTCTCTTTTTTCTATAACCAGTGTGACATGAGAGTGCTTCTTGATTTTAGGATGAGATGGTTTCCCTCTGGATTCAACGAAATAATCAAAACCTTGCCAAACTCGTGTAGTGATGACTGACGACACTAAATCAGACAAAGATATGTCACAATCCAGCAAGAAAGAGCTCACAGGGCCAAGTCTGGCTAACGAATAGGCTGAGCCTAGACAGGTATGGCTTGAACTGAGAGGCTCTGCTGGTGGTCATACCTTGATGAATCACCTTTGAAACAGAATAAGTATGGGGAATCTAATGCACGACTTCTATGCTGATACCAAGTCAATTCCGACTAAGCCAATGCTTGAATCGATACTTTCGGCGCCGCTTGGAGATGAGCAAAAGGGCGAAGACCCTACTACAGCTCGGCTGGAAGCGAGAGTGGCAGAGCTACTGGGTAAGGAAGCTGCGGTATTTATGATCTCCGGGACTATGTGCAATGAAATTGCGGTGCGTGTGCATTGCAATCCAGGCGATGAGGTAATTTGCGATGCTAGCTGTCATTTATTGAATTACGAATGCGGTTCTCCTGCAGCGCTTAGCGGAGTCGTTATGCATACTCTTCAGGGTGAAAATGGAATTTTCTCTAATGAGGATGTGCGAAAAGCAATCCGGCCAACTTCCCGCTACATGCCAATCAGCAAGATGTTGCTGGTAGAGCAAACTTCGAATTTAGGTGGGGGTGCTATCTGGCCATTGGAGACTATCGACGTTGTAACGAAGGAGGCAAAGTCAGCTGGGCTTGTCACACATATGGACGGAGCCAGGCTAATGAACGCAGTGGTTCAGACTGACATATCGGCAGCGCGTTACGCGCAAGATTTCGATTCGGTATGGATAGACTTCTCTAAAGGACTTGGTGCCCCCTGCGGTGCAGTATTAGCCGGCTCCGCGGATTTTTGCGAACAAGCTTGGCGGCAAAAGCAGGCGCTAGGGGGCGCAATGCGCCAATCTGGAGTTTTGGCGGCGGCATGTTTATATGCCTTGGATCACCATGTTGAGCAGCTTGCAGAAGACAATTCGCTGGCGGCATCTATTGGGGAGCGCATTCAGCACCTACCGGGGGTCAAAAATATGATGCCGGTAGAAAGCAATATAGTGATTTTTGACGTTACAGAAAACTCACCAACTGCAGCAGAAATTGTTGAAATCTTGCGAGATGCGGACGTATTAGTCGGAGCATTCGGGGAGAGGCGGATCCGTCTTGTTACCTGCCTGAATGTGGACCAGTCGTCAGGGGATAAGTTAGTTCAAGAATTGACCTCTATCTTAGGCGGTTAGCCTCCAATCCATGAGCAGCAGATTTAGAAAAAGCGTGCGTAAATAAACCAAAAATGAATAAGAACGTCCTCGTGATAACGCCTGCGTTTTTGACTTTTGCTATCTGCGTGCTGGCAAGTCTTTATGTTAATTTTTCCGTGCCGCCAACTTGGGTTGAGCAAAAGGCCACGACTCAAGTGTTCATAAATGATCAGGGGCAATATTACTTTCTGGAAGACGAGGAGGTAATTCTGATAAACAAAGTCGTACCCTACGAGGAGTCGCCTTTACGACAGCAGGCGCTAGATCAAGCACGAGAAGCTCCGAATCTCGCGGAGCAATGGATTGTGGAGCTTGATACGGCAACTGGCACGGAGAGAATCTCTGCTCTTAGCGCAAGCCCACATTTCGGTGCATGGTCATTGTTGCCAGCATTTGTTGCCATCAGTCTCTGCCTTTTAACGAGAGAGCCTATATCGTCCTTGTTTGCAGGAATGGTGGTTGGCGCATTTATGCTAGGGAGCTTCAATTTATTAGATGAGGTTCTAATTCCTGCATTTGCGAGTTCAAATTCTGCGAGCATTCTGTTGCTATACTTATGGTTGCTTGGTGGTTTATTGGGAGTTTGGTCTAGAACCGGGGCTGCACAGCAATTCGCCGAGTTCATGGCGCATAATTTTATTCGTGGACCAAGGTCAGCAAAGTTTATTGGCTGGCTGCTCGGTTTGGTGTTCTTCCAAGGTGGCAGTATTAGTAGCGTTCTAGCAGGAGTTGCAATAAAGCCCTTGGCTGACAAAAATAAAGTGAGCCATGAGGAAGCTAGCTACATAGTTGACACAACCGGCGCACCAGTTGCTTCACTCCTGGCATTTAACGCGTGGCCTCTTTTCGTGCAGTCGCTTATTTTTGTCCCTGGTGTCGCTGTTCTTAGCTCAGAAGCTAGTAGGATCAATTTTTACTTTAGCAGTTTGGTTTTTAGTTTCTATTCTATTTTGGCAATATTGGGCGCTTTGGCTCTAAGCTTGAATTTCCCTGGGTTCCCCGGCACTGGATTGCTGAAGGCACAGAGGCGAGCCGCTCAGAGCGGCGAATTGGATCGTGCTGGCGCTACTCCTATCAGCTCTCCCGAATTGCATACTAACCACGTGCCAGCTGATTATTCGCCCTCTATTGCAGAATTTATTGTTCCTCTGCTTCTACTAGTATTTATCGCGGTTGGGAGCTTTGTGATCCTTGGCTCGCCCCAGGTGAATTGGGCATTCGGAGCGGCACTTTTGCTAGCAATCGTCATTGCTTTACTAAAAGGAATGAGCTTAAGGCAAGTTATCGATGGTATCGGGAACGGCTTAAAGGGTGTCATCATGCCTGTAACAATCATGATGCTGGCAATCACCCTTGGGGGCATCAGCGCCGAAACAGGGGGTGGGTTGTACTTGATAGACCTCTTGGGGGATCGGATTCCTTACTACGCATTGCCTGCTACATTGTTGGTCATCACGATTGTCACTTCAATTTCTACCGGCAGCAGCTGGGGAACTTATGCGGTTGTATTCCCGCTTGCAATGCCTTTGGCTTGGGCGGTAACACAAGGGCAAGCCATCGTAAACCCTGAACTATATTTGTCTATTTGTTTTGCTTGCGTGCTGAATGGGGGAGTGTTTGGTGATCAGTGTTCGCCAATATCTGACACCACTATTCTGAGCGCGACTACAATCGGATGTGACTTAATGGATCATGTTAAAACGCAGTTCGAGCCAGCACTATACACCGTAGGGCTATCCGCAGTCTTATGGACGGCTAGTGCCGTTGTCTTCGCTTGAAAAATGAGGACACGCACTGAAATTACACGATGCACTTCGCCACGCTGCTTGCCGCAGGAGTTTATTAGATGGATCAGCAGCACCGGTCACTGCCTCCAACACATGATCTCCGTTGTTCAAACAGAAACACAGTCACCATCTTCCGCACATGACTAGCCAAAGATATGTCTTCAGGCTTGTCTGGTAGTACCCGCATGTAGAAGAAATCACGCCAGTTGTTCCAGCCATCTTCATAGGCCAGGACTTCAAGTGCTTGCCAGTATTCACGCTCCAAAGCTAAACAACTGCGACCGCTGTCTAGGTCAATGTGACGCTGTTCTAGGCATCGTCTGAGCATCAGATTTTCCAGGGTAAAAGAGGTTTGTCTCGTGAGATTACCAACCGTGAGGGCCAGTAAATTACTCCAGCCCAGAAGGAATAGAAAAGAATATTCATAATCAGATCCCTACGATTGCCAAAGCCTAGAACCAAGTCCGGGATATTTTGTAAGTCAGAGGGACCATAGAGATATATTGAGACGAGAATTAAAACCACCCAAAGAATTGAGCTTGAGACACCAATCCAGGCGAACATTTTCAACCAACTGCCATTCTTCTCTCTCATTATCGATTAATCGCTCCCTCATCAGGCTTAATGCCGCTTACAACAATATTTATTTGCTGCTTGAAATCAGATTGCCGATCGCAAGCACTTATAGGGATGGCTCGATCCAGTAAAAGCTTTTGTGCGGCAGCTTGGTTCTTATGATTATCGTCTAATGCAGCTCTGAATATCGTTTCTAAGACCTCAGGCATTTTAGGGTGATCAAAAATCAGCTTCTGTAGCTCTAGTTGGGCGGCTCTTATGCCAGGTGGCCTACCACGAGCCTTGGTGGTCTTGTTCATAACATGTCATGTCCATTAATGTAAAAAAGTGGATGGGTCGATTACTTATATACTCCAAGAGATTGTGTGGTTGCGGTTTCCAGAAGCATTGGATTGTTTCAGGAAGCCGCTATTTTTTTGTGGGTCCTATTCAGACTCACTCTTTCCTGATTTCGTAACTTGCAAGATGACATGCTAGGGGGCTGGGCTGACCATACCCCCTAGAGTAGCTAGTTACTAGACAGATATTTGGGTTCTACTAAACATGTACCCAAATTCATTAAATTCAATTAGTTAGGACCTGTTTTTGGGTATGACAAAGTAGCTATAGCTATAACTCTAGGTACAGGTATAACTATAACTATGCGAAATCTACTACCTCATCGACAATAGAGTACCTTTCGCTCTTGCTAAGTTTTTTCTGATTTGCATCCGTCATCACCGTTCGGACTTTGACGTGGAATAATTTTTTCTCAAATAATTTGGGAGTAGCTCTAGTTGCTCTTTCTAAGCCGAAGAGCCGTTTCACTAGCCTGCCGTATTTGCTCCTTCGGCCTGCTGTAAATTTGCCGTTTTGGCCGATAGGTTTTTTGACAGTTCTCGCATTCAGCGCCATGAAGACAATATGCTTTTGTCCTGTCGATCCTGCGTTGTTGTAAGGGTCAATCTGGAAATGCAGATATATCTTTCCGCCTTCCAAACGATTAGTGACTCCCGGGATCTTCTTGGAGAATCTCGATGAAGTCCCCCATGACACCAAAATGGCCTCATAGATACCTGGTTCTATTAAAGGGTAGTCTATGCCTTCGAGGACGCTTTCTGTCTCCTTATCGTGGCCATTTGGGGGTTTTACGAGAGCTAGATTAGACATGTTCAACCCCTCCCGAGAGAAGACTGTCCAGCTTCTTTGATTCGTTTTCTGAAACTTTGTAGTAGCTGAGGACGTTTTTTGGGATTTTTGACGTAGTGACAGGGCGAACGTCGTAAAGTGGGCATTTGATCGAAGCGCATAGAGTTACTTGCTGCCGCCAGGTTCCTGCCGCGAGGCGGTCATATGAGCAACTCTTACACTTGAGATCAATCTTTCGTCGCAGGCTTCTCATTTCGACTCTCCAGATCTTGATTGCTCCACTTTGGCTCGGATCCACTCGTCTATTTCAGATTCCAGCCATCCGATAGCCCTACCACCAAGCTGAATGGCCTGCGGGAATTCTCCTTTTTTCATCAAATAGTAGATATTGGTTCGGCTGTAGCCGACTATGCTCTTAAGCTCAGGCCACCTGAGGATTCGGAGGCTTTGGTGCGGTGAGGAAGGCTGATGTAAGTCCACTATAGATCTCCATAATGATGAATGGTGTTCTAGGAGAACTTACTGTTTATTTCCGGCGATATCCCGGACAAAACTTTCAACTATTGTCCGGATTTAAATCTCCGGTATCCTCGAAGGAAAGAATCTACATCGAGATGCGGAAAGTACTTGCTGAGAAATTGATCTGCGGCTTTTTCCATCGAATTGCCTTCGGCGAGCTTTAGCCATTTTTCAAAAAGCACATACTCAGATGACCAGCCGGTCTTATGTTTCTTGTAGGCAAAACTTTTCCTTTTACTGTGTCGATCTCCGAAAAACACTTCATCGAGTGAAATGTCGCCTTTGGCTGCCAGGTAGCTGTTGAAGCACCTTGAGATAGCGACCATTATTTCTGGGGCGGGATAATAACCGGCGTCGATACAGCTTAAAAAATCCTCCAGAGGGCTATCAAATTCGATGCCTTGATGTGATGGGAGGCGCTCTGGCAGAGTCTCATAAGATTTGCACAGGTTTCCAAAACCTATTTCGATACCCTTTTCATTCTCTTCCTGAAGTCTGGCGGCTATAGCTTTAGAGACTGCGTTGTCATTCCAGGATCCATGCTTTAATGCCATTTCATTTGCAGAATGAAATCGTCCTTTGTTTTTCTTCATATCGTACTCGTGTCGGGCAGATTGCTGTTAATTAGCTTAGACCACCAATTCATCATGGTCCGCCTTTCTTCTATATACTCGGCTCTGTTGTATGCAGCTCGGACTGAATTTCTGTCTTCGTGTGCGAGTGCCTTTTCGATTATTTGTGGATCGAAGCCTTGTTCATTTAAAGCTGTGCTAGCGAGTGATCTCATTCCGTGCGCAACGAGTTTGCCTCCATATCCCATTCGCTTGATTGCCATATTTGCGGATTGAGAATTCATCGGTTGCCTCGGATCTCTCTCAGATACAAAAATATGAGTTCTATGCCCTGAGATAGGGATCATTGAGTTGATCATTTGTAGTGCCTCTTCCGATAAAGGAATAGAGTGCGATTTTCTTTTCTTCATCCGCGCTGCTGGGATTATCCAGAGTTTTTTTTCAAAATCGATCTCATTCCATTCAGCGCCTGACGCCTCTGAGGGTCGAACCATTGTGTGGAGTTGCCACAAGATCAGTTTGCGCGTAGTTACTCTAAGGTTTGCCTTGTAGAGAGCATGTAAAAATGGACCTAGCTCCTCTGGAGTTATGCTAGGTAAATTTACAAGGCTCGGTGATTTAAATGCGCTACTAATTCGAGTCAGAGGATTTATTTCGAGGCGACCGGTATTAACGGCAAAATCCATGATCTGATTTAGCCTCTGACACAATCTCCTAACAGTTTCTAATGCACCGCGGTTGGCAAGCGGTTGAATTGCGTCGATCGCACAGACCGCCGTGATTTCTG
>Ga0255760_10005810_pt1 | contig 10455 bp, 6 predicted proteins | sample 071ome_25_FD_179960 | JGI IMG/M metagenome (GOLD analysis project Ga0255760, IMG submission 179960) | Coastal salt marsh microbial communities from the Groves Creek Marsh, Skidaway Island, Georgia - 071410BT metaG (version 2) | ecosystem: Environmental > Aquatic > Marine > Intertidal zone > Salt... | reverse complement strand
CGTGGACGTGAACGTCTCCGTGGGTACGATTTTCAGCATATACCGCCGCATCAGTCCCGTGGGCACACCGGTCACTTTGGACGATTTTCTGCAGCCCGGCAGCGAACAAGTCGCCGCGGGCTATGTCATCTACGGCTCCAGTACCATGCTTGTCATCACCACGGGCCATGGCGTCAATGGCTTTACGTTGGATCCTAGCATTGGCACCTTCTGCCTGTCGCATCCCAACATGCGCTTCCCGGAGCGCGGCCAGATCTACTCCATCAACGAAGGAAACTACGTGCATTTCCCGGCGGGCGTCAAGCGCTATTTGAAGTACTGCCAGGAGCTGGATCCCGCCAGTGGTCGGCCCTATACCAGTCGCTACATTGGCTCCTTGGTCAGCGATTTGCACCGGAACATGATTAAAGGCGGAATCTACATTTACCCGACCGGCACTAAGAATCCAGAGGGCAAATTGCGCCTGTTGTACGAGTGCAATCCCTTGGCATTCATCGTGGAACAGGCCGGCGGCCGGGCGACCAATGGATTTGACCGAATTTTAGACATTGTTCCGCAGGAACTTCACCAGCGAGTCCCGTACTTTGTAGGCTCCACCGCGATGGTCCTTGAGGCCGAATCATTTTTACGGTCGGATGCTGATGCATGATTGCACTGCTTGATGCTTACCGCGCAGATGCGCGCTTCCACGGCCTGCTAAATGCCTGGCTGGACCTCCCCCCTGGCGACGCCTTGGGGCTGGGAGGCGTACGCGGTTCCCTGAAATCCGTCTTGGCCGTTCTGGCCTTGGAACAGAGCCAAAAGCATGTGCTGGTGGTGCGTTCGGACAAAGAAGATGCCGCTTATTCTTTAAACGATTGCGAGAAGTTGCTGGGGCCAGGCCGCGCCCTCTTCTTCCCAGATTCCTACCGCAAACCCTACGGCGAGCGTGACCAGGTAGACAATGCCAACATTGGCCTGCGCGCGGAAGTGCTTGAACGCTTGCAAAAAGCCAAGCAGCCTTTGATCCTAGTGACCTACCCCGAAGCCCTGGCAGAAAAGGTGGTGACGCGTAAAACCTTTGGCAGCAAAAGCTTGCGCGTTGCAACAGGGGACAAATTGGACTTGGACTTCCTGAACGAAAGCCTTTTTGACATGCGCTTTGAACGCGTGGACTTTGTCGAAAAGCCCGGTCAATTTGCCGTGCGCGGCGGCATTGTGGACGTCTATTCCTTTGCCCATTCCTGCGCGCACCGCATCGAGTTTTTTGGGAATGAGGTGGAGGACATTCGGCCCTTTGACGTCGACAGTCAGTTGAGCACCGGCAGCGTGGACCAGATGACCTTGGTGCCCAATGTCGAGGACAAGCTGCGAAAAGAAGTCCGCGAATCTCTCATCGAATATGCGGGTACCGAGGCCCTACTTTGGGTGGAAGACCCTCAACTACTCTGTGACAAATTGGACCAGGGCTACGCGCAAGCCGAAGCGGCCTACGTGGCCTTTGACGGGGTGGTGAAACCCTTGGAGCCGCATGCGCTGTATTCGAGCGGTGCCGCCATGAGCCATTTTCTGCAGCAGCGCCCCTACCTGACGGAAGCGAGTACGGTGAGCAGTGCCCAAGCCCCCTGGCAGTCCCTGCCGCAGCCCGCCTTTGGGAAAAAGTTTGAGCTGCTGCTGGACCATTTGCAGGCCCACCACCGCGCCGGCCGCGAACTCTGGATTCTCTGCAGCCTCCCGCAGCAACAGAAGCGCTTGGCGTCCATCTTGCACGACCTCAACCCGTCGGAGGAGCTGCCCATTCATTGGCTGGACGCTGCCTTGCACGAAGGCTGGGAGGATCCGGCGGCGCAGCGCGTCGTCTATACGGACCACGAGATCTTTGAACGCTACCAGCGCTTCCGCCTCCGCGACGGCCTGGACAAGGCCCAAGCCATCACCCTGAAAGAGCTGAACTCCTTGCAGGTGGGCGACTACGTGACGCACATTGACCATGGCATCGGCAAGTTTGGCGGCCTGCAAAAAATTGACGTCCAAGGCAAGATGCAGGAGGCGATTAAATTGGTGTACAAGGATTCGGACATCCTCTACGTCAGCATCCACAGCTTGCACAAGATTGCCAAATTCAACGGCAAGGAGGGCGCGACTCCCGTGCTCAACAAGTTGGGCTCCCCCGCTTGGCAGGCGCTGAAAAAGAAGACGAAGACGCGGGTCAAGCAGATGGCCTACGACCTTATTCAGCTCTACGCGAAGCGCAAGGAGGCCAAGGGCTTTGGATTTGCGCCAGATACCTATTTGCAGCACGAGTTGGAGGCCTCCTTCCAGTACGAAGACACGCCCGATCAGGAAAAGGCCACCGCGGACATCAAGGCGGATATGGAAAGCCCCATCGCCATGGACCGATTGATCTGCGGGGACGTGGGCTTTGGCAAGACAGAGCTCGCCGTACGCGCTGCCTTTAAAGCAGTGGCGGACAGCAAGCAAGTGGCCGTGTTGGTGCCGACGACTATCCTGGCCTTCCAGCACTTCCAAACGTTTAAAAAGCGCCTAGAGGGCTTCCCCGCACGCGTCGAATACATCAACCGCTCCCGCAGCACCAAGGAGGTAAAGCAAATCGCGGAAGACTTGGCTTCCGGCAAAATCGACATCCTCATTGGTACCCATAAATTGGTGAGCAAGGAGCTGACCTTTAAAGATTTGGGCCTGCTTGTGATCGACGAGGAACAGAAATTTGGCGTGAACGTCAAGGACAAGCTGAAGACCTTGAAGGTCAACGTGGACACGCTCACACTGACGGCGACCCCCATTCCGAGGACCTTGCAGTTTTCGTTAATGGCTGCGCGCGATTTGAGCGTGATGACCACGCCGCCGCCCAACCGCCAGCCGATTGAAACGCACGTGATGGGCTTTAATGAGGCGGGCATTCGGGACGCGCTCGCCTATGAATTGAGTCGTGGCGGCCAGGCCTTCTTCATCCACAACCGCGTGGAGAACATCCAAGAGGTGGCTGGCATGCTGCAGCGTTTGTTGCCAGATGCCCGCATTGCCATTGGGCACGGCCAGATGAAAGGCCACGATCTGGAGGGCATCTTGCTCGACTTTATGGCCGGCGAGTACGACATTTTGGTGAGTACGACCATTGTGGAAAGTGGTCTAGACGTTCCAAACGCCAATACCATGATCATTCACCAGGCGCACATGTTTGGCTTGAGTGACTTGCACCAAATGCGCGGCCGCGTTGGGCGCTCCAACCGAAAGGCCTTCTGCTACCTCATCGCCCCACCCCTCGCGGGTCTGCCCGAGGAATCCCGCAAGCGCCTCCAAGCTCTGGAGCAGTTTTCGGACCTCGGAAGCGGCTTCAAAATTGCCCTCCGCGATCTGGAAATTCGAGGCGCCGGCGACCTCTTGGGCGCTGAACAGTCCGGCTTCATCAACGACTTGGGCTTTGACACCTACCAAAAACTGCTGGCTGAGGCCGTCGACGAACTGAAGAAAGGCGAATTCAAAGACCTCTACAGCGACGTCCGCGGCGGCTGGGACCCCAAAGACCGCGACTGCCAGCTCGACACAGACCTCGAACTGCTTTTGCCCGACGCCTATATCAACTTTGTGGAGGAGCGCTTGCGTATTTACCGCGAACTCAACGATCTCACCACCGAGGTAGAGCTACAGACCTATTCCGGGGGACTGGAAGACCGATTTGGACCTTTGCCTCGCCAAGCCCAGCAGCTTATGACGTCCCTCCGCCTTCGCTGGCTGGGGCAAGCCCTTGGGTTTGAAAAAATCGTCCTCAAAGCGGGTAAAATGCTCTGCCACTTCCCCGAAGAGGCCCACGAAGCGCCCCCCCAAGAGGTGCTTCTCCTCTTTTTGCAAAAGCTCCAAGCGCAACCGCAGCGCTTCCGCATGAAGCAAAAGGGACCCCGAATCAGTCTGGTGGTGGAATCCGTTCCGGGCGTTGACGAGGCTTTTGTACTTTTAAAGGATTGGACGCCCGAACCATCCGAAACCCCTAACCCCTAAGGCTATGACTCCCGTTTTGCACGCAGAAGGCTTGCGAAAGACCTACCAATCCTTTGTCGCGTTGGAAGGCCTGGATCTGTCCATTCCGGAAGGTTCTATTTACGGCCTGCTCGGCCCCAACGGTGCAGGCAAGACCACCTTCCTGCGCATGGTGAACCAGATCATAGCGCCCGACAGCGGACACCTCCGGTTTCAAGGCCTGGAGATGACGCCTGCGCATGCCCGTCAAATCGGCTACCTGCCGGAGGAGCGCGGCCTCTACAAGAAGATGAAGGTGGGCGAACAAGCCCTCTACCTAGCCCAACTCAAGGGCATGGACCCCAAAGTGGCGAAGGCGAAGCTCAAAGATTGGTTTGTACGCTGGGAACTGCAGAGCTGGTGGGACAAGAAAGTGGAGGAACTCTCCAAGGGCCAGGCCCAAAAGATTCAATTCATCACCACCGTCTTGCACGAACCCAAAGTGCTCATTTTTGACGAGCCCTTCAGCGGTTTTGACCCCGTGAATGCTACCTTGATTCGGGATGAAATGCTGCGCTTGCACCGCGAAGGTGCCACCATTTTGCTCTCCACCCACCGCATGGAAAGTGTAGAGGAACTCTGCAGCCACATTGCCCTACTGAACCATGGCAAGAAAGTCTTGGATGGACGGGTCCAAGACATTCGGGAAGCGCACCGCTCAAACACCTACCGCCTGGTGTTTCGCGGCGAAACATCCGCCTTCCAGGTCCCAGAAGGCGTTCAGGTCAGCGCGATCAGCACGGATGCACGCAGCGGCCACCAAACCATCAACTTGCAGACCCCCGAGCCCATGGCCGGCCTGCTGATGCAGCACCTCGCCCCGCAATGCGATCCCATTTCCTTCGAAGAAGTGCTTCCGAGCATGAACGATATTTTCATTCAAAGCGTCCAAGCATGAGCCCATTCACCATTGTCGCCCAACGCGAATTCCTCTCCCGCGTCCGCAAGCGCACCTTCTTGCTGATGACCTTGTTGGGACCCCTCTTTTTTGGTGCCCTGATTGTGGGACCCGCCCTCCTCAGTGAATACACGGAATCGCCCGACCAACGCCTGATAGTCGTCGACCACTCCTTCCTGCTGGTGGGCACCGATCACGTCGGAAAGGCCCAGCTCGACTACTTGAATCCCGAGGAATTCAGCGAAGCGCAAGCGCTGGAGGCCTTAAAGAACCGGGACGAATTTGACGGCCTGCTCTACCTCCCCCTTTCGGAAAATGCTGACCCCGACTTCATCCTGCGCAATGCGCGGCTCTACAACAAGAACGACGTGAGCTTGGACATCGTGGGCGACTTGGAAAACCACTTGGCCAGCGCGGCAACGGAAGAAAAATTAAAAATGCGCGGTGTGGATCCCGCTGTGGTGACTCAGGCGCAGACCCAGGTGAATATTCGGACCATGGATTTGACGGACGAAGGCGCGGAAGAAAGCGCCGTGGGCCTCAAAATGGCCATTGGCTTTGGGGCCGGCTTCTTCGTCTACATCTTCACCTTCCTCTACGCGGCCCAAATCATGCGCGGCGTCATTGAAGAAAAAACGTCCCGAATTGTCGAGGTCATCGTGTCCTCCGTCAAACCCATGCAGCTCATGCTCGGCAAGATCCTGGGCATTGCGGCGGTAGGCTTGCTGCAGTTTTTGATTTGGGTGGTGCTGACGGGCACCATTCTCTTTGCGGTATCGGCCACCGGGCTCTTGAGCCCTGACGCGGCCGAACTCGCCGCCAACCCCGGCATGGCCAGCTCTCCCATTCCCGCGGAAATTACAGGCACCCTCAAAGCCTTGAACCTCCCCCTGCTGGTCAGCTCTTTCTTGGTCTACTTCTTGGGCGGCTACCTCCTGTACGGCGCCTTGTTTGCCGCCGTGGGCGCCGCCGTGGACAGCGAAACGGACACCCAGCAGTTTATGCTGCCCTTGACCATGCCCTTGGTCCTGACCTTTGTGCTTGCCACGTCCATCATTGAGAATCCCAATGGCCCGCTTGCCTTTTGGCTGTCCGTCATCCCCTTCTCCTCGCCCATTGCCATGATGATTCGTTTGCCCTTTGGCGTTCCTGGCGTTCAACTCGCTTTGAGTATGGGCCTATTGGTCCTTGGCTTCCTATTCACCACTTGGCTGGCTGGGCGCATTTACCGCATCGGCATCCTTTCCTACGGCAAGAAGGTGACCTATGGCGATCTCTGGAAGTGGATCCGAATGAAACCCTAACTTTAAGGCATGCCTACCCAAGAACTCCTCGATTTTGCTGTAGTTGAATACGGGACCGTGCACATTACGGTATTCAACATTTTGCAGGTGCTGTTCATCCTAGCATTGGCCCGAACATTCACCTTCCTAATTCAGCAGGCATTTCGCCGCGCCGTCAAGCGCCGCCGCGTGGATCGCGGAACGGCCTACGCCCTGCGCCAGCTGATCAACTACGTCATTTGGATCATTACCATCCTCTTTACCCTGGATTTTTCAGGGGTCGAGGTCACGGTCATACTAGCCTACTCGACCGCGCTCTTTGTGGGCTTGGGCCTGGGTCTGCAGGATACGTTTAAGGACTTTATTTCGGGCATTATTCTCCTGACCGAACGCAGCGTCACCGCCGGCGACATCATCGAGATCAACAACCTCGTTGGCAAAGTGAAAGAGGTCGGTCTGCGCACCACCAAAGTGCTGACGCGCGACGACATCGCCGTCATCCTTCCCAACAGCCAGCTTACCAACCAGGGCGTCATCAACTGGAGCCACCAACATGCCGCCACGCGCTTTCACGTGGAAGTGGGCGTCGCTTACGGTTCCGATACCCGCTTGGTCGAAAAAGTGTTACTCGAATGCATGGCCGCCACCGCGAATGTGGACGCTGAGCCTGAGGCCAGCGTGCAGTTCCGCGACTTTGGCGACTCCTCCCTCCTTTTCCGCGCCAATTTCCACAGCAGCAATTTATTCCGAATTGAATTCACCAAATCGGAGCTTCGCTTTGCGATCGATGCCGCCTTCCGCGCGCACAACATCACGATCGCCTTCCCTCAAATGGACGTATGGATCAGAAATCAGGGGAACGCCTAGCCATATTTGACTTAGGGACCAACACCTTCAACCTGCTCGTGCGCGACGCGGACGGCAGCTTGCTGCGCTCCGAAAAACTCCCCGTCAAACTCGGCGCCGGCGGATTGCGTTCCGACGAGATTTCTCCGGACGCCGAAGAACGCGCCATCGCCGCCATGCACCAGCACAAAGCCTGGGCTCAGGAGGCAGGGGCCTCCCGCGGCTACGCCTTCGCCACCTCAGCCATGCGCAGCACACGCAACGGCGCTGAAGTGGCGGCACGCATCGAACGCGAGACCGGCATTCCCGTCAACATCATCGACGGCGACCAAGAAGCAGCCTTCATCGCCGGGGGGGTGGCTCAAGCCTGGCCCGAACGCAGCGAGCCTCGCCTCATCATGGACATCGGCGGCGGCAGCACCGAATTCATTTTGTTAGACGGCAACGACGTGCTTTACGCCGAGTCCTTCCCGCTTGGGGTCACTCGTCTGGTGGAGCGCTTTCAACCCTCCGACCCCATGACGGCCGAGGATGTTGCCCAAATCAACGCCCACACGGAAGCCCTTTTGGCGCCTCTCTGGACCTGGCTTCAGCACGTGCCCGCCACCTGCCTTATCGGATCCTCCGGGAGTTTTGACACCATTTACAATGTTTTGGAAGGAGCGCATGGCCGTCCTATGTTGGAGTTGGGAGATTATCGGGCCGAATTTTCCCTGGACGAACTGCCCGCCCTGTTAGACCGCCTCATCGCCTCGTCGAAAGTGGAACGGCTTTTGATGCCTGGTATGCTGGAAATGCGAGCGGACACGCTTCAAGTGAGCGCATTGCAAATTCAGCTTATTTTAGACCGACTAACTCCCAAAACGATGCTGCTCAGCGGATACGCCCTCAAAGAAGGCGTGTGGAGCAGCCTTCAAGAACCCCAATGCCCATGGCGCGCATCCTCGTTGTAGAAGACGAAAAGGCGATTCGGAACGTCCTCCGGAACATCCTGCTCAATGAAAATTCAGCCCACCTCGTAGACGAGGCGGAAGACGGTGCGGAAGCCATTGCGCGCTTGGGAGAAGCTACCTACGATTTGGTGCTTTGCGACATCAAGATGCCCCAGAAAGACGGACTGGAAGTGCTGTCCTTTGCCATGGCGCATTACGCAGATACGCCGTTTGTAATGATTTCGGGCCACGGCGACTTGGATACCGCCGTGCAATGCATTCGCCATGGGGCCTACGACTACATCGCCAAGCCGCCTGATTTGAACCGCCTCGTTACAACGGTGCGCCAAGCCTTGGACCGCAAAAAACTCCTTCAGGAAAATGTGCGCCTGCGCAAGAAAGTGGATAAGCGTTTTGCCATGGTCGGAGATTCCCAGGCCTTGGAGAACGTTCGGGCCATGGTGCGCAAAGTCGCCCCCACCGATGCCCGCGTCCTCATCATGGGGCCCAACGGCTCCGGCAAGGAAATCGTCGCCAACCAAATCCACCAGCTCAGCGCGCGCTCCAAGCAAGCGTTTATCGAAGTTAATTGCGCCGCAATTCCGTCGGAATTGATCGAATCTGAGCTTTTTGGTCACGTCAAAGGGTCCTTCACCTCGGCCATCAAGGACCGGAAGGGCCAATTTGAACTGGCCGATGGCGGCACCCTCTTTCTTGATGAGATTGGCGATATGAGCCTCTCCGCCCAAGCGAAAGTGCTTCGTGCCCTGCAAGAAAACCAAATCACACCCGTAGGTTCCGGCAAGTCCATTCCGGTGAACGTGCGCGTACTCGCTGCCACGAATAAAAACCTGAAGGAGGAGATTGCTGCAGGACGCTTCCGCGAGGACCTCTACCACCGTTTAAGCGTGATTGTGATCGAAGTGCCGCCTTTGAACGATCGCCGCGAAGACATTCCTGCTTTGGTGGAGCATTTCTTGGATCAATTGGCGGATCAGGGCCTTAAGACCTTTAGCCCCGGTGCCATGAAGCACTTGGAAGCGATGGATTGGACTGGCAACGTACGCCAGCTGCGCAACGTCGTGGAACGCCTGCACATTCTGGGCAGCAATCCGGTGACGGAAGCGGAAGCCCAAACCTTCGCGTAAACGTTTAGATCGGTATTACCGGGCTTTAGCGGCCTGCAGACTCGCTAGTTTGGCCGCCCGACGGTCCATACCGCGGTAGAAGCGCAAGGTGAGCCAAATGGCGCTAATCGTCAGGCCCACCGCCAAGGCAGACCAAACGCCCACCTGCTCGTACCCGAGCACGTGGCCCAAGTACCATTCGAGCGGCAAAGCCACCACATAGTAGGCCACAAAGGTGATCGCCGTCGGAATCCGCACGTCTTGAATACCCCGCAGGGCTCCCAAGGCCGTCGCCTGCACCCCGTCCGACACCTGAAAGAGCGTCGCCACAATTAAGAGGGTAGCCGCGGCTTGCGCCACATCGATGTCTTCGGTGTAGGCGAAGGGCAGGTAGTTTCGGAATGCGAAGAAAACCAAGCCTGTAAAGAGCATAAAGAGTACCGTCAAGCCAAACAAGCTGGTCCCGGCCTGTCGAGCGCCAGTGACGTCTTTTTGGCCCATGTTTTGGCCAATTCGGATGGTGGCTGCGGCACCCAGTCCCGTCGCAGCCATGTAGGAAATGGACGCCAAACTAATGGCGACCTGATGGGCCGCGAGGGGTTTGGCCCCAAACGTGCCAATGATCCACGCCGATGCCGCAAAGGCGCTCACCTCAAAAATGTACTGGAAGCCCGAGGGCAAGCCTATTTTCAGCAAGCTTCGTAGCGCGGGCCCGGACACCTTGGCCGCCAGCCACTGTGCGGGATCCGCCTTGCCTCGGCGCAGCACAAACCACCAAGCCGATACCATCATGTAGATGCGCGCCACTAAAGTGGCAATGCCGGCTCCCACAATGCCCCAACCAGGGAAAATCCACCAGCCATAGATCAACAGGGCATTCAGACCAATGTTGCCCAAGTTGCCGTAGAGCGAAATCCGCATGGGGGTTTTAGTATCACCTTGCCCTTCGAGGAACTGTTTGGCCGACATGAAGAGCATGAAGGGGATGTACGAAGCCATCACGATCCACAGATAGACCCTTGCCTCCTCTACGACGGCAGGCTCTTGCCCCGTAAACTGCACAAAGGCAAATAGGGCCCACGCGAACAAGAACATAAAGAGGGAGGTGACCCCATTGACCACGGTGGCGTTCTTCAGCCAGCGCACGGCTTTGGCGGGGCGCTTCTGGCCGACCGCATGGGCCACCAACGGCGTTAAGCCATAGGCCATGCCAATGCCAAAGACCAGCGGAACCCCCTGGATAGAGCTCGCCAGCGAAACAGCCGCCAAAGGAATGGTTCCCAAGGCGCCCACCATCATGGAGTCCGCTACACTCGCCGCAATGTGGCCAATTTGGCCGACAATGACCGGCAGGG
>Ga0255760_10005804_pt1 | contig 10463 bp, 9 predicted proteins | sample 071ome_25_FD_179960 | JGI IMG/M metagenome (GOLD analysis project Ga0255760, IMG submission 179960) | Coastal salt marsh microbial communities from the Groves Creek Marsh, Skidaway Island, Georgia - 071410BT metaG (version 2) | ecosystem: Environmental > Aquatic > Marine > Intertidal zone > Salt... | reverse complement strand
CAAGTAGTATGCAATATTTTTTTAATAATAGAGGAAAATTTGTTGTTAGATACGATCTAAACGAGGAATATAACTAATGGCAGACATAATTTTAGGAAATCTTAAATTTTATTGGGCAGGCGATTGGCAAGGATCATTCGCTTACGAAAAAGATGACATAGTTAAGTACGGTCCTAATGCCTATGTTTGTATTACAGCACATACATCACAATCACTTTTTGCTCCCGATTCTGCCAAATGGGAATTAATGGTTGCTGGTTTAGAAAACGCAGGTATTTGGAATTCAGGGACACTTTACAAAACAGGACAAACAGTATCATATGGTGGTAATGTATATCTTGCACTGCAAGAATCAACAAATGAAAATCCGTTTACAGCAACAGGATACTGGCAAAAATTAGTAGACGGTCAGCAATGGGAAGGTGATTGGAATAATAGTAACAATTATCAAAAAGGAGATATTGTTAATTACGGAGGTTATCTATATGTTGCAAAACAAAATGCAAATTTAGAAACTCCAACTAACACAGCATATTGGGATGTCTATGTAAAAGGTTTTAATTGGACAGGAAGTTGGTCAGTCGCAACACAATATAAGCCAGGAGATGTTGTTGAAGATGGTGGAAATAGATTTGTAGTTAAAGAAGGTTATACTCCGTTAGGAATTAAAACAAGTGATAACACACAATGGCAACAAATTTTAGAAGGATTTGCTTGGAGAAGTAATTGGTCAGAGCAAAGTACATATAGACCTGGCGATATTGTAAAGCACGGTGGTAAACTTTATAGATGTATAGCAGAAACAAATACAAATGCTCCTGATGTAAATTCTAACTTTGTTTTATTTGTTGACGGGTTACGTTGGAGAGGAAATTATACAAGTCCTAATGAATACTATCCAGGAGACCTAGTAAGGTACGGTGGGCATGTTTATGTTTGTAAAGAAGGTTTCGACGATGATGGATCAACAAGTGTTGCTCCGCCTAATACACAATATTGGGAAACATTTACTGAAGGATTTAAATGGAACGGCAGTTGGCAAATTGGAACAACATATCAAAAAGGTGATACTGTTGAATATGCACAAAGTTCTTATATTAGTATTGCAGAAGATAACTTAGGTAATGTACCTAGTAGTTCTCCTGCATTTTGGAACCTGCTTGCACAAGGTGATTCAAATGCAGTACTTACAACAAGAGGCGACATACTTACCAGAGATGCTACACAAGCAGTAAGACTACCAATTGGACCTGCAGGATCGTTTTTAACATCAAACGGAACAGATATTACATGGGGTCATCTTACTCCACAAAATGATTATTATGTATCTCCACAGGGTAATGATAGTAATGATGGTAGAACTCCTACCACATCATGGAAAACAATTAGACATGCCGCTGATCAAACATTTAGTTTAGGACAATGTCGAATTAATATTAGTTCTGGAACTTATACAGAACAATGTCCTATTAAAATAGGACGAGGAGTGGTTGTTGAAGGTAACGGACTAGGTGCTGTTACAATTAGTCCCGACACAACAAACGATAACGGGTTTGGTGTTGGTATTTCAGATGACGGATCGACTCCTAATGCAAACTCATATGTGTTTCATTTAAACAATGGCGCACGTATGCGTAACTTTGTATTCCGTAATTTTAGCACTGGCTCAGTTATAGCATCTCTAGATCCTGGATACGGACCTGATGACACTAGCGTATGGATTACATCACAATCACCATATGTACAAAACTGTACTTCATTTACCCCTGGCGGTACTGGTATGAAAATTGACGGTGCGTTACACAACGGTGGTTATAAATCAATTGTTAACAATGACTTTACACAAATCAATAGTGACGGTATAGGCGTACACGCTCTAAATGATGGTAGAACTGAAATTGTAAGTTGTTTTACATATTACTGTAACATTGGTTACCTAGCAGAGTCTGGTGGTAAGATTCGTGGTATTGTTGGTAACAACTCATATGGAGAATATGGTGCTGTAGCAAGAGGATTTTCACAGTTAGAGACACCGCTTACAGGACAATTACAGTTAGATGATAAAACTATTGATAGTGTTATACAGTTAGGTTCAGACGTACACGTTTTCACTAGTTATAGAGATAGCGTAGGTAATAGATTTTTTGTAGGACATACTGCTCCGACAGGAACAGATGACAGTTCTACTTTTGATAACACAGCAAGTTATCCTTTTGTTTGTAAATTTAACAATGCAGGATCACTGGATTGGATTTACACATATGAAACTACTTTTGGAGCCATTCACAGTGCAGTAGAATTAAGTGATAGAATCTACTGTGGTGGTGTATTATATGACGGTGGTGCAAATAAAGGTTTTATATTGTCAATTTCAAAAGCAGGTGAAATACAATGGCAAAAAACCGTCGGTGACACTACTGAAATTTCAGATTTAACAACAGACGGTAATAACCTATACGCTGTCGGAACACATTCGACTACGGGTAGTAGCATAATGAAACTTAATCCTGCAGGTATTGAACAGTGGTCAAGAACAATTGAATATAATGATAGTAGTGTACAAAACACACTGGTAGCAAGTTCTGCTTGTTTTGCAGGAGTACCAACTACATCAGTCGACACGTATGCACTAGCAGGTGATGCAACAGCAGAAGATAACTTGTATGTGGCAAGTTATGATTCAGCGGCTAACCAAGCAGTTATAACAAGATTAACAAGCACAGGAACATATGTAGACAATTACATTTATGGTGATGTAAGAATCAACAAATTAAGACTAGACACAGGAAATGGTGATGGAATTTATTTGGCCGCCGCGGGTTATTATGATCCTGCAGGTGCAGTAACTAAAACACCATTGGTATTTAGAATAAGTGTTGACGGAACCGTACAATGGCAAAAACAATTTCCAAACGGAAGTGAAAACGGCGAATTTAAAGATGTTCTACCTTTTGGTAATGATGTATATGTATCAGGATACACTAACGAAACAACTAATAACAACAACACAGGATTGTTAACAAGATTAACTAGCAATGGTACTGTAGATTGGACCTACAGAGTAGACAATGGTGCAAACAACATTGTTCTTAACGGAGTAATGCTTGACGGTGTTAACGTAATTGCCGCAGGTATTGAACAGGGTAATAGTATAATTGTTAACGTACAGCGTGATACAAATAATTTACTAGGAACTGTTACTAGTGGAAGTTACACACTTGCACAATTTTTACCAACACCTACTACTGATACTGTTGTACAGAAACAAGATGAAGATGTTACTAGTGCAAACGTAACACTCGGAGTAACAGATACTACACTCACTCTTAACCAATCACCTAGTCAAACTAGAACGGTTGTAGCAACTAGAGCAGGTTTTGCTGGGATTGGTACAGGTGTATTGTTTAGTGTAGATAATTTAAGTAGAAGTCCAAAAGAAGGTTCAGTGCTACAGATTGATGGCGATCAAGAAACTTATTTTGTAATTGGTGTTAACAATTTTGACGAAGTAGCAGGCACAGCACAAATTCAACTTGATCCGCCTATTCCTAGTAACAAAACACCAAACGATAATACAACATTAACATTCCGTGAAGCGTTCAGTCAAGTGCGTATGAGCGGACATGACTTCCTTGATATTGGTACTGGTGGATTTGCTGATACTAACTATCCAGTTATTATATCAAGTGATTACACACAGGCACCAGATCAAAATAGAGAAACCTTAGCAGAAAATGGAGGACGAGTATTCTACGTAACCACAGACCAAGATGGTAACTTCCGAGTTGGTGATTACTTCAAAGTTGAACAGGCCACAGGTAGAGCCACTCTTTCATCTGAAGAATTTGATCTTGCTGGTTTGAATGAATTACAATTAGGATCCATTACAGCAGGTAAACAGGGTGCTACTATTAACGAATTTAGTACTGATGGTACTTTTGCTGATAACAGTGACAGTGCTGTACCTACTGAAAAAGCAGTTAAAACCTACGTAGATGGTAAGGTTGCAGGAAGCGGAACTATCAAAGTTGGTGCTAGTCCTAATATTTCTAAAGTAGAAGTTAGTGGTAATGGTGCGGCAACAGATACAATTGACTTTGATATTAATGGAAATACTGTTGCACAAATTGGTAAAGAATACATACTTGTTCCAACAGGAGGTACCGGTGATAGACCAGGTTCACCTGCAAATGGATATTTGAGATATAACACAGACCTAAATATTTTTGAAGGATATGTTGGCGGCGCTTGGAGCGGCATCGGCGGCGGCAATCCGTGGGTGACAAAAACCGGTGCTGGATATACCGCAGTAAATAATGACAGAATTTTTGTTGACACAACAGGTGGAGCATTTAGTATAGCATTGCCTGCAACTCCTAACACAGGAGACAGTGTTAGATTTTTAGACGTAGCAGGTAATTTTAACACCTTTGCACTAACTATAGATAGAAATGGAAATAACATTATGGGAGCGGCAAGCGATATGACATTATCTACACAATATGAAGGCATAGTATTAGTATACAGTGGTGCTACATATGGTTGGGTAATCCAGGAGATATAATATGGCAGATAGTAGAGACTTTAAAAATAAAAATACTAAATTTACCGGTGCAGAAGGAATTGAAATACCTTCAGGTGGCACAGGCGCTAGAGGCGGATCTCCTGCACAAGGTACATTAAGATACAACAGTGATTTAGGATTTGTAGAACAATATAATGCAACAGGGTGGGCAGGTATTGATGCTCCTCCAACAATTACAAATATAACAGGAACAATTAATGCTTCAGTAGATTCAACTATTACTGTTACAGGTTCTAATTTTAAAAGTGGCTCAACAATTACTGTTGAAGGGCCTGGTGTTAATAACGTTGCTCGTGCAGTATCGTCAACGTTTGTTAGTAACAGTGAGATGACGTTTGATACAGCCTCTTCGAGTGTAAATTATGTAGGAGGAGCATCTTTTAGTGTAAGAGTTACAAACCCATCAGGTCTTGCTTATCTTTTAGACCCAGCAGGAACAGTTGACAGTACATTAACATGGAATACTTCCGCAGGCAGTCTAGGTACACTACTAGACAGTCAAAGAGGCAACACAATAACTGTATCAGCAACTGACCCAGATGGTGCAGTAACTTACAGTGTTGTTAGTGGAAGTTTACCTGCAGGTGCAAGTTTAGATGCTAACAATGGTCAAATTACAGGATTTAGTGCTGTAGGAAGTGATACAACTTCAAGTTTTACAATTAGAGCAACACAAGCAGGTATTGGTGTTGATAGAGCATTCAGTATTACAGTTAGAGCACCAAATGCGGCTTCTGGAGGATCTATAACAACGAGCGGCACATATAAAACACACGTATTTACAAGTAGCCAATCGTTCACAGTTAATTCAACACAAACCGGCGGCTTGGACGCAGAAGTGCTTGTTGTGGCAGGCGGTGGATCAGGCGGCGCGGCATATGCCAACAACTGTTCAAATGGTGGTGGCGGTGCTGGTGGATTGTGTTATCAAGCATCACGCACAGTAAACACAGGAACATATACAGTAAACGTTGGACTAGGCGGAGGTGCTGTTAGCACAACGTCAAGAGGTAACAACGGCGGTAACTCACAATTTGATACCATTGTAGCAATTGGCGGTGGCGCTGGCGGTGGTGGTGCTGGTAACTTCAACGCAAACAACGGCGGCTCTGGAGGAGGCGCGGCATGGCCGGGTAATCCAGGTAACCCAGGTAACGCACTACAAGGAAATAGTGGCGGTGCTTTAGGTTATGGTAGTGCAGGTAATATTAATGGAACATCATCTCCCGATTGGGGCGGAGGTGGTGCAGGTGGTGCAGGCGCTCAAGGACAACGAGGGTATAACACAGCCGGAGGAGACGGCGGCGCAGGTAGACAATATGTACAATTTACACAACAGGGTGTATCGTTAGGTGATCCTGCAGGTTGGTTTGCAGGCGGAGGCGGTGGCGCCTGTTGCGATAACGGTGCTTCACAAGGTGTTGGACTAGGCGGTCAAGGAGGCGGTGGCTTCGGTGGCGGCGGTGGTTCTAACGGAACACAAGGTCCTGGAGATGCGGGAACAGATGGCACTGGTGGTGGCGGAGGTGGCGCAGGCCAAAACCAACCGTCAGGACGTGGTGGAAACGGTATTGTTATTGTAAGGTATCAAACATAGAGGATAGAACATGAGTAGATTTTGGGCAAAAGTAGTAGATGGTAATGTAGTTGACATGATTGTTGCAGATGAAGAACACATTCAATCTGGAGTAGCAGGAGATCCAAGTCTTTGGATTGAAACTCCTAGAGACGGAAAAGGACCAACCCATAGAATACACGAAGCAGGAGTAGGATTTACTTATGATGCAGAAGCAGACGTTTTTGTTCCTGGACAACCTTTTCCAAGTTGGACACTAGACAAATCAACATATACATGGAGACCTCCAGTTGAACCACCAGCACATGTAGGGTGTCATCGTTGGGACGAAGAAAATTTAGTTTGGATTGATGGTGGTGATCAAACTATGGCCGGCTGTTCCGAATAATTTAGCAACTAGTTTCTTCAAGAATAACTAATAGTATGACAAACTTTATTCATACTATTGAAGGTGCTCTTTCTGCAGAAGCCTGTACTAGTCTTATAAATCAATTTGAAAAAAGCACAGATCTTCATGGTCCTGGTCATGCCGCAGATGAATCCGGAGTTCCTGCATTTTTACCAGATGTAAAAATATCCACTGACATAAGCATTGACTTTAACTATCAATATATTCCTGGATGGGAAGCAGTAAAAGACTTAAATCTAGCACTTAATAATGGCATAGAAGAATATAAGAAAAAATATGAAACTGTCGATAAAATAGGCAGTTGGAAATGTTATAGATGGTGGAATATTCAAAGATATAAACCCGGAGAAGGATATTTTGAATGGCATTGTGAAGCCGCAGGAATGGATAGTAATAGTCGAATTATGGCTTGGATGTTTTATTTAAATGATGTAAAAGAAGGCGGTGGCACAGAGTTTAATTATGATTTTCCTTCGTTAGAGCCTAAAAGAGGCAACTTAACTATATGGCCAGCATTTTGGACTCATTATCATAGAGGCATAGTAGCACCTAAAGAAACAAAGTATATTGCAACTGGATGGTATGTTTATGAAGAAAATTGGCGAGACTAGTTACCAAAAAAGAATTAAAATTTGCAAAACTTGTCCTAATTATATTCACTTTACAGGGCAATGCAAAAAGTGTTGGTGTTTTATGAATATAAAAGCCAGATTAAAAAACAGTAAATGTCCTGATTCTAAATGGTAAGATTCTTTTTTAGTTTTTTATTATTACTCATTTTACCTAAAAAAGTACTATGATATTCTAACTGATCATGTAACTTATTGTATTCTTTATCATCTACCAAATGATGTTTAATTTCAACTTTTTTATCTGTTAACGGTATAATATGCATTAAAGGGGTATTATTTTTAACTTCGTATCTAGCATCTTTTGCAGGAACAAACATATTAATATTAGAAACTACTTGATTTTTAAAATCAACTACACCAGGCGGCATATTAAAATCAGGATAAGAAGTTAAATGATTCCATACAGGTTGAAATAATAAAAATTTTACTCCTGATCTTTCTTTTAGATACCAAGGACTTATAATTTTTAAGTGTATTTTATCTTTTAACTGATTTCCAAACTGTTTACTCATATGACTATTCATTGTGCTTTCTGGATTAGAAAATTGAAAAGCATATTCACCTGTTTCTTTAGTTTCAAAAACTAAATCTGCCCATAAAGGTAAAATAAATCCTTCATTATATAAATCTATAAATCCACTACATGTCTTCATAGTAGGAGTTTTTACATTTATGCCTACACTATTTGGTAAATCTAAAGATCCTGGAATTCTTTTCCACCATTCAGGAATAAATTTATTTGCCCGTTGAATAGGAAAATATTCATGTACACCTGTTACATTAGTAAAAGCATCAACTGTTATTTTTGTTTTTTTAAAAAAGATCATGCAGAAAATTCTAACCAAGTGTTCATCATATATTTGTTTCCAACTAAAGGAGGATTTCCCCTATGAGTGTGTGTCCAGCCTCCTGGACAAATAACTAAACGTCCTGTTTTTGCTTCTACTCTTTTAGACTGATAGAGAAATTCAGTTTCTCCTCCACTACTAACATCATTTAAGTATAACATTACAAGTAGTAATCGTCTACCTGTGGCAATGCTTCCGTGTTCGCAATGCCATATATGATAACCTTCTGAAGGTTGTGTTTTTTGTATTTTTATACATTCAGAAACATTATAAGATGCTAATGAATCCAAAGTTCCATATTTTTCAGCATATAGAGTATGGCATTGCCATAACGCTTGTGAAAATGACACTGAAAAATTATGATTTATACTCATTTGAATAGGATCATTTTCTAAATCAAATGCATATAAGGAATTATCTTTGGAGTTTTTTTGAATATTTTCCAATTGTTTACGAGTTTTTGTAGCACCGTATTCGGCACGCTGTTCATAATGTTCAATAATTTGTTTGCAGTATTCTGGAGATACTACGTTGTCAAAAATACCAATAAAATTTTCTATTTCATAGTTAAGCACTTGTGATTCCTTCCTCATGTAGCGGCTTCATCCAATTAAATGCCAAACTTATTCTAGTATCATCATCTTCATTTGCTTCTACGCTGTGAGGCGTCCAACTAGGAAAAAATACAGCCAGTCCAGGTTCTGGTGTTACACTAAACATACCACTACTATATTCATTTGGGCTAGTAAGTGGAAACGTTACAACACTATTATTTGGTCTAGTATCATGAAAATTGATTTTGCCGCTTCCTTCTTGACACTTAATGTAATAGGCCGCACTGTAAAAACAGTTTGGATGTGTATGCTTTTCCATCCTTTGTTTGTATTGATACATTTGACACCATGCACTAGTCATCCAAGTATCTGGTGTGAAACTTAAATGTTCTTGTATATGATTCATAGCACCGTTTAGTTTATCCCATAAATCTTCAAACTCTGTCCAACGTTTATGTATGTCTATATCGGTTTGCCATCCATATGTTTTTGCTATTTTATCGTTATCTGGCAAACTTTGTATTTTATCTAATAAACGTTGATTGATATTTTCATAATCATCAATTTTGACAGTAAAAATACAAGTTGGAAAAACATTGTGCTGATTTAGTGTCATATTCATAAAAGTAATTATCAAGCAAATATAACTACTTGTATGGAAATGATTGCAAGACAAAAGCGTTCTAATGAGTTTGTAGGAATAGCAGACATGTCGGGCCGACACGACAATACTGTTTTAAAAAATATTATAGTTAACAGCATTGATCCCAAATTAGATGGAAAAAATGTTTTTGCCAAAATGACTGATTGGAACTTATGTGTTGACTATCCTCCGTTTTCGGCACTAGGAACAGACATTTGTCAAAAATTTGTTTATGAATATTTTTTAAGCCTATACGGAAATTATGAAGATGTCACAAAACAAAAGTTAATTGTTCCCGACATGTGGGGAATTGTATACGACGGCAACGAAAAGGATCATGCAATTACACATAGTCATCACTGGAATCATACAAGTTTTGTGTATTATGTAGATGTAGGAGACGATACAAGTCCTATAATTTTTGATGACTATGATAATTTAACTATACAGCCTAGTAATAGCATGTTACTGCTTTTTGATAGCAGGGCAAAGCATCATGTTCCGTCATATAAAGGATCAACTCCGAGAGTAGTAATTGCAGGAAATGTTGAAATATTAAAACTTGAATTATATAGAGATATTTTAGAAACAAATAAAGTGAAGGTGTAATATGGAAATAGTAGGAGCATTTCAAGTACCAATTTTTATAGGGCAAATACAATTACCTGAAATAAGACATCTTGTATGGGCAAGAAATAAAAATAGTTTTTGGCAAACTCATCCAGATTTAAACAAAGATAAATTGCTTGAACAATTTACGAAGGATATTGTAGGATGCGTGGAACTTTTTAATGAAAAATTAGGATATGTAAAAAGAGATTTTTTCATTACACAAATGTGGGCAAATAGATATGAATCTAACGAAGGAATCCACACTCATCATCACGCTAACAGTATGTATAGTGGAATAGTATATTTTGACAATGTGGGATCTACAGTATTTTATAGAGAAAGTAACATTAAAAATATTAATCAAATTCCAACACAACAAGAAACTGTTTTTACAAATGATTTATATGAAATACCATCTGTACCCGGCCGAATAGTAATTTTTCCTAGTTATATTGTACACAATAGTACTAACTACACTAATGCTCAACGAACTACAATTAGTTTTAACTGTTTTCCAACTGAATTAGGTGCACCAGATCGATTTAACTACCTAAAGATAGCATAAACTGTTTGACACGTATTTGCTAAATACTAGCAATAGGAG